>Ga0209040_10000780_pt1 | contig 24738 bp, 17 predicted proteins | sample BogFormECP12_OM3_FD_188240 | JGI IMG/M metagenome (GOLD analysis project Ga0209040, IMG submission 188240) | Bog forest soil microbial communities from Calvert Island, British Columbia, Canada - ECP12_OM3 (SPAdes) (version 2) | ecosystem: Environmental > Aquatic > Freshwater > Wetlands > Bog ... | reverse complement strand
GCGCGGACCTCGGTGCGGGCGCTGGGGCCCGCCGGCAGCTTGAGGTGCCACCCGGCGTCCGCACCGCCGGTTCGGCGCCGGAGCGTGATCCGGTGCGCGGCCAGATCGCGGCCGGGAGTGTCGAAGTACACGGCGTCAAGGGTCTGCGACGGTGACCGTTCAACCCGCGCGACGGCGGCGAGCCCGTCGAATGACGGCGAGACAGTGGACTCGTCGACCTCGAACTTCTTCTCCACCTCCAGGTGCCTGGAGGTGCTGGAACCCCGGCCCTGGTCTGGCGATTTCCCCATGGCGGACGTCATTTTCCCTTCGGATGGCTGCGCTGATTGTGAACAATGGATGGACAGGTTGCCACACGAAGATGAACAGATTCCTGGTGGCCTGCGGTGAGGGTCAGGACGCCCGCGGCTCGGCGAACTCACCGGCCATGTCCCACGCCCGGCGTTCGGCGGTGAACGCGGCCGCCTGCCGCCGCTGGAAGGCGGCGATGCTCGCCGCGCTCGACGCCAGGAACCTCCGGTAGTCGGCGAGCGAGAACCGGCCGTGGGTGATGTCCACCTGCCCGCGGCCGGCGGCCATCTCGGCGCGCAGCTCGAGCAGCTCGGCCGCGGTGACACCGAAGAAGCTGATGCGGTCGAAATACCGCAGCAGCCACGGCGTTCCGGGCTCGAACGAGCCGGCCTGGCGTGGATGCCGATGGTTCCAGACCTGGGTGGTGCGCCCGACGAGCTGGTAGCCGCCGGGGCCCTCCATCCCGTAGACGCACAGGTAGGCACCGCCGATACCGACCGCGTTCTCGGGTGTCCAGGTGCGCGCCGGGTTGTACTTCGTCGTCACCAGCCGGTGGCGCGGATCCAGGGGAGTGGCCACCGGGGCACCCAGATACACATCGCCGAGTCCGAGCACCAGGTACTGCGCGTCGAACACGGTGTCATAGACCCGCGCGACGTCGTCGAGGCCGTTGATGCGCCGGATGAACTCGATGTTCCACGGGCACCACGGCGCGTCGGCCCGCACACCGTGCATGTAGCGCTGGACGGCCTCGTGGGTCGCGGGATCGTCCCACGACAGCGGCAGCCGCACCGACCGGCTCGACACGACGAGCTCGCGCGAGGCGGGCAGTTCGCCGTCGACGCGGGCGAGCAGGTCGGTCACCTCGGCGCACGACAGCGTTTCGGGCGCAAACTGCACCTGCAGCGAACGCACGCCGGGAGTCAGCTCGAGCACACCGGGCACGGCACGGGCACGCAGATGCTCGTAGAGCACATGCACCCGCGCCCGCATCGCCAAATCCAGTGCCATCGGACCGTATTCGACGAGCACGCCGCCGTCGCCGGCGCGCCGGAACGTCACTTCGGTGCCGTCGTCGGCGGCGTAGCGGGTCAGTAAACCGTCGTCGCCGTCGCCGGAGCGCGAGATCACCAGCGGCAACGACGCGCGTCGCCGCAGATCGAGTGAGCGCAGCGACGGGGCGCGGTCGGCCCGCACCGGCACGAACCGCACCGCGTCGCCGGGGGCCATCTGGCCCAGCTTCCAGCGGTCGCCCTCGACGACGGTGACCGGGCAGACGAACCCGCCCAGGCTCGGCCCGTCCGGGCCCAGCAGGATCGGGGTGTCCCCGGTGAAGTCGAGCGCGCCGACGCAGTATGCGGTGTCGTGAATGTTCGACGGGTGCAGGCCTGCTTCGCCGCCGTCGCTGCGCGCCCAGTGCGGCTTGGGTCCTTCCAGGCGGATGCCGGTGCGGTCGGAGTTGAAGTGCACGGTGTAGTCGGTGCCGATGAGGGTGTCGAAGTCGGAGCGGGTCAGGAACTCCGGTGCCCCGTGCGGTCCTTCGGTGACCGCGACCTCCCACCGGGTGCCGATGCTGGGTTGCTCCTCCATCGACGCGCGCGAGTTGGCTGCGCCCGGGCGGTGGCCCGAATCCCCGATTGCCAGCACGTCGCCGGCGCGCAGCGCGCGGCCGTGGTGGCCGCCGAACGCCCCGAGGGTGAACGTCGCGGCACTGCCCAGACACTCGGGTTCGGTCAGTCCGCCCGCGACCAGCACGTAGCATCGCATCCCCGGGCCGTGCAACGCGCCGACGTCGAGCACCGCGCCGGGCGCGACTTCCAGCGCCTGCCACCGCGGCACCTGCGTGCCGTCGAGGGCCACCGGCGCCGGGGCACCGGTCACACAGACGAGTGCGCCGTTCGGAAAGCGCAGCGCCGGGCCGGATTTGGTGCATTCGAGGCCGGCCGCCCCTTCGGCGTTGCCGACCACGCGGTTGCCGATCCGGAACGACAGGTCGTCCATCGGTCCCGAAGGCGGCACCCCGACGTGCCAGTAGCCGATCCGGCCCGGCCAGTCCTGCACCGTGGTGAGCAGGCCCCCCCGGAGCACCTCGATCGCTGGAGCCGCTCGGCCGCCGACGGTCGGTGTCGTCATTGTCTCGACACGACCATGCGCACCGGTGTCGGGTCGAAGCCGTTGCACGGGTTGTTGATCTGCGGGCAGTTCGACACCAGCACGAGCGTGTCGATCTCGGCCCGCAGCGTCACCGACTTGCCCGGCGCCGAGAGCCCGTCGACGATCCCGAGGGTGCCGTCGGCCTCGATCGGAACGTTCATGAACCAGTTGATGTTCGAGACCAGGTCCCGCTTGCCCAGCCCCCACCTGGCGCCCTCGGCGAGGAAGTTCTCGGCACAGGCGTGCTGGTGGGCCGTGTGGTGGCCGTAGCGCAGCGTGTTGGACTCCTGCGAGCAGGCGCCGGCGATGGTGTCGTGGTTGCCGACGTCGTCGGCGACCACGCTCATCAGCGGGCTGCCGTCGGCGGCCCGCAGCACCGAACCGGTGGTCAGGAAGATGTTGCGTTGCGCCGCGATCGTGGCTTGCGCGCTGTAACGCTGCAGGTGGTCGCCGGCGGCGTAGAGCAGGCAGTCGACGGCCTGGTTGCCGTGCAGGTCGATGATCTGCAACCGCTCGCCGGCGTGCACGACCTTCGACCAGGGCGAGCACGCGGGCACAACCTCGTCGGTGATGATTTGCGTTGTCGCGGTGGTCATTCGGCGGCCCCGCGGTCCGACGCGGCGCGCCACGCCGCCTCGGTGTGCAACAGCGCTCGCAGGTATTCCGGGTCGTCGTTGAGCGGGGTCGCGAGCTCCTCGCCGGCCCGCCAGGCCAGCACGTCGAGATCGGTGAGCCGTGCGACCGGGTCCAGCGGATGCGCGGCGTTGACCACGAGCACCACCACCGGCAGGTGGATGAGCAGGTCGACTGCCGTGCCCGGGCCCGCGGTGCCGGTGAACGCCAGCCGGCCGTCGGGCTCCACCCGCACACCGGCGAAGAACGACACCGACGGCGCGACGTCACGCACGTCGAGGCCGTGTTTGAGCGCGCCGAGCACCATCAGCGCGCGCCCCTCGTTGCCGGGGCCGCACAACGTGTCGTGCCGGCCCGAGGAGTCGCCGGCCACCGTGGCCAGCACGCGGCCCTGGTCGGAGAGCAGCGGGTGGCCCGGCCCGAGGTAGGCCTGCCACGGCACCTTCATGGTGTCAGCCACGTTCAGCCTTTCCCATGGCGCCTCGGCGCGATACAGCAGCACGTGCGCGCAGGCGCCGCCGTCCGGATCGGCCAGCCGCAGCCGGCTGCCGCGGCCGAGCACCTTCGTGGTGTAGCCGTTGGCCGGCACGGATTCCGCCCAGGTCAGCCGCGACGGGTCGACGTCCGGCGGGGTGGCCGGTACCCGCATCGTCGCGTGCCCGGCCTGCGCGCGGGCGTGTGAGCGGGCGCCGGCGGTGGATGCGGTGCTCATCTCGGTCTCCTTGTCGAGTGCGACGGACCGATGGTTCCAGGGCTGTAACGACTGGGTTGAGTCCATTTCTATCACATGATAGAAATCATGGCATTTCGGCTGGCCCGCCGCTACCGGGTGCAACAATGTGGCATGCGCACCGACGGGCGGGGGAGGCCCAGGCTGGAGCAGTCCCGGCGGCCCGGGAAGACGGCGCGCGACGAGATCCTCGACGCTGCCGCCGAGCTGTTCAGCAGCCTTGGCTACGCGGGCACGTCGACGCGGCGGATAGCGGACGCGGTCGGCATGCGCCAGGCGTCGCTGTACCACCATTTCGCCACCAAGGACGACATCCTCGATGCGCTGTTGGCGGGCACGGTCGACGACGCGCTGCGGCTGGCCGCCGATTTGCTCGCCGAGTCGGGCCCCTATGCGCCGCGGCTGCACGCGCTGGTGGTCGGGGACGCGACCCAGCTGTGCGCCGGCCCGTGGAACCTCGGCGCGCTGTATCTGCTGCCCGAGCTGCGTGTCGAGCGGTTCGAGATGTTCCGGTTGCGCCGCGAGGAACTGCGCCGGCTTTACCGGCAGCTGTCGGCCGGGGTGATCGCCCAGAGCGGCGGACCGGCCGAAGCCGACGACCTGCCGTTCCGGCTGGTCGAGTCCATCATCAACCGCCGCTCCGACGACGGCGGCTGCGCGCCCGATCAGCCGTGGGTGATCGCCGACGGAGCGTTGCGGGTGCTGGGCTGGTCCGGGGACTTCGCGCGGGTGCGCAGGTCAACCGCCGAGCGGTTGGGGGCGGCCCCGGTCGGTCCGGTCGCCGGCTAGAAGCTGTGCTCGTCGGCGGGGAACACGCCGCTGGCCACCTCGTCGGCATATTGCGTTGCAGCGCGGCGCAATTCGCCTGCCACATCACCGAAGCGCTTGACGAAACGCGCGGTCTTGCCGCCGGTGAGCCCAGCCATGTCCTGCCACACCAGCACCTGCGCGTCGCAGTTGGGCCCCGCGCCGATCCCGACGGTCGGGATCGTCAGCTTGCCGGTGATCTGGGTGGCCAGTTCGGCGGGCACCATCTCCATCACGACCGCGAACGCGCCGGCCTCGGCGACCGCGATCGCGTCGGCGATGGTCTGCTCGGCGGCGTCGCCGCGGCCCTGCACCCGGAAGCCGCCGAGAGTGTTCACGCTCTGCGGGGTGAAGCCGATGTGTGCCATGACCGGGATGCCGGCGGAGGTCAGCGCGGCGATCTGCGCGGCGACACGCTCGCCGCCCTCGAGCTTGACCGCGTGCGCGCCGGTCTCCTTCAGGAACCGCGTCGCGGTGGCCAGCGCCTGTGCGGGCCCGGCCTCGTAACTACCGAACGGCAGGTCGGCGACCACCAGCGCGTGCGGTGCGCCGCGCACGACGCCGCGCACCAGCGGGATCAGCTCGTCGATCGAGATCGGCACGGTGGTGTCGTAGCCGTACACCACGTTCGCGGCCGAATCACCGACCAGCAGAACTGGAATTCCGGCGTCGTCGAAGACCTTCGCCGTCGAGTAGTCGTAGACCGTGAGCATCGCCCACTTGTGGCCCTCGGCTTTCATCCTCTGCAGGTGATGCGTGCGGATCTTGGTGCGCGGTTTGTCCGCAGCGGTTGCAGCGCCGTAGACACTCTGCTCAGACATCGTTGTCCCTCGTGGGTCGTCGGGTCGATCCTCGTGGCCCATTGCGGGTCCCCGGGCTCGTCTGACGGGTTCAGTCTGCCATCCCCGGGTAAGAGAATGAACGCGCGGTTGAAGTGGACTTCCTCACAGTGTCCGGTTGGCGGACCTACGATCGGCCACATGCAACGGCTCAGCGGACTCGACGCCAGCTTCCTGTACCTCGAAACGGCCAAGCAGCCGCTGCACGTGTGCTCGATTCTGGAGCTCGACACCTCGACGATGCCGGGCGGGTACACCTTCGACCGCTTCAAAGACGAACTGTCGTTGCGCATCAAGGGAATGCCGACGTTCCGCGAGAAGCTCGCCGACAGCCCGTTCAACCTCGACCATCCGGTGTGGGTGGACGACAACGACTTCGACGTCGACCGGCACCTGCACCGCATCGGACTGCCCGCGCCGGGCGGACGCCGGGAGCTGAGCGAGATCTGCGGGCACATCGCGTCGCTTCAGCTCGACCGCAGTCGACCGCTGTGGGAGGCGTGGGTGATCGAGGGCGTCGATGGCACCGACGCCGGCAAGGGCGGCCGGCTGGCCGTGATGACCAAGGTGCACCACGCCGGCGTCGACGGGGTCAGCGGCGCCAACCTGATGTCGGTGCTGTGCGGCACCGAGCCCGACGCCCCGCCCCCGGACCCGGTCGAGGGCGTCGGCGGCGTGAATCCGATCGAACTCGCCGCGACCGGCCTGCTGCGGTTCGCCACCCGGCCTCTGCACCTGGCCAACGTGCTGCCGGCCACCGTGGCAAGCGTGGTGGAGACCGTGCGCCGGGCCCGCACCGGTCAGGCAATGACACGCCCGTTCAAGGCGCCCCCGACGGCGTTCAACGACGCGGTCACCGGCCACCGCAACGTCGCGTACACGCAGCTGGATCTCGAAGACATCAAAACGGCCAAGAACCGGTTCGGCGTCAAGGTCAACGACGTGGTGATGGCGCTGTGCGCGGGCGTGTTGCGCCAGTTCCTGCTCGACCGCGGTGAGCTGCCCGAGGAGCCGCTGGTGGCGATGGTGCCGGTGTCGGTGCGCGAGAAGTCCGACCGGGCGGGCCGCAACCAGGTGTCGGGCATGTTCTCCCGGCTGGAAACCCACATCGCCGACCCCGCCGACCGGCTCAGATCCATAGCCGACGCGAATTCCGTTGCCAAGGAGCACAGTTCCGCGATCGCGGCGACGCTGCTGCAGGACTGGTCCCAGTTCGCCGCGCCGGCGGTGTTCGGCATCGCGATGCGGGTCTACTCGAACACCCGGCTGACGGGCAGCCGGCCCGTGCACAACGTGGTGATCTCGAACGTGCCCGGGCCGCAGCGGCCGCTGTATCTCCTGGGCTCCGAGGTCAAGGCGATGTATCCGCTCGGCCCGATCTTTCATGGTTGTGGCCTCAACATCACTGTGATGTCGCTGAACGGCAAGCTCGACGTCGGGCTCATCTCGTGCCCGGAGTTGCTGCCCGACCTGTGGGATCTCGCCGACGACTTCGCCTCCGGGCTCGACGAATTGCTGTTGGCCGAGCCCTGAGGAAAACCTGGGCCGCCGCGGCACCCGCTCGCGCGGTGACCGGCTGCAACGGCGGCTCTCAGCGCGGCCATGGCAGCATGTGGTGCCATGAGCCGAAATCGCCGCCTGCCCGTCGTCGTCCGCAAGGCGATGACTTGGACGGTCGTCGTTGCCACCGTCGCGGGCGCGACCAGCTGCGGCAGGTTGGTGGACGGGCGCGCGTTGATGGCACAGCCCAAGGTCGGCGCGCCGATCCAGTGGGGCCCGTGCAGGGTGACACCGTCCGACGACACGGTCAAGCTCCCGTCGGGCGCGCAGTGCGGCAAACTGGCCGTGCCGGTCGACTACGCCAGACCCGACGGCGACACCGCCACGATGGCGCTGATCCGGTTCCCCGCGACCGGGGCCAAGATCGGCTCGCTGGTCATCAACCCCGGCGGCCCGGGGGAATCGGGCGTGCAGGCCGCCGCGTCGATGGCCGATACGCTGCCGCCGCAGGTCCGCGACCGGTTCGATCTCGTCGGGTTCGACCCGCGCGGCGTAGCCAATTCGTCGCCGGCGGTGTGGTGCAACTCCGACGCCGACAACGACAGGCTGCGCGCCGATCCCGAGGTCGATTACTCGCCGGCCGGCGTCGCACATATCGAGCAGCTGACCAAGGAGTTCGTGCAGCGCTGCCTCAACAAGATGGGCAACCAGTTCCTCGAAAACGTCGGCACCGTCAGTGTCGTGAAGGATCTGGATGTGCTGCGCACCGCGCTGGGCGACCCCAAGCTGACATACCTGGGCTACTCGTACGGCACCCGGATCGGCTCCGCCTACGCCGAGGCCTACCCCCAGAACGTGCGCGCGATGGTGCTCGACGGGGCCGTCGATCCCAACGCCGACCCCATCGAGGCCAACATCCAGCAGGCCGCGGCGTTCCAGAAGGCGTTCAACGACTACGCGGCCGACTGCGCGAAGTCGCCGGACTGCCCGCTGGGCACCGATCCCACCAAAGCGGTCGACGTCTACAAGAGCCTCGTCGACCCGCTGGTTCAGAAACCCGCGAAAACCATCGACCCGCGCGGTTTGTCGTACAGCGACGCGATCGTCGCGACGATCCTGCCCCTGTACTCGCCCGGGCTGTGGCGCCACCTGACCGACGGCCTCAACGAACTCAGGGCCGGCCACGGCGACACGATGCTGGCGCTGGCGGACGTGTACATGGGCCGTGACGCCAAGGGCCACTACACGAACTCCACCGACGTGCGCGTCGCGGTCAACTGCGTGGACCAGCCGCCGGTCACCGACCGTGCCAAGGCGATCGAGCAGGACCGGCGCAGCCGCGAGGTCGCACCGTTCATGAGCTACGGCGACTTCACCGGAGACGCCCCCCTGGATACCTGCGCGTTCTGGCCGGTGCCACCGACCAGCACGCCGCACCAGATCTCGGCGCACGGGCTGCCGCCGGTCTTGGTGATCTCCACGACGCATGACCCCGCCACGCCGTACCAGTCGGGTGTGGACCTGGCCAAGCAACTCGGCGGTGCCCTGCTGACCTTCGACGGCACTCAGCACACCGTCGCGTTCCAGGGCAACACCTGCGTCGACGCTATCGTCACGCGGTATCTGATCGACCTGGCGCTGCCTGGTCCGGATGCGCGATGCTGAGTTACGAGATCGATGCCAGCTGGATAACGGTTCGCATCCGGCTTGAGGGCGCCACGGTGGCGCATGCGAACATGTTCGGCATGTGGCGTATGAGACCTCTGTTCTCGACGCTGCTCATTTTCGGGGTGGCCTTCTGCGTAGTCCTGCCGACAGCAGTCGCGGCACCAGACACAGGGATCACGCAATCCACTGTGCCGCAACCGAACTGGGGCAGCTGCCAGCCTTGGCTGGGGGACACCGGTGACATCCCGGCGGCGCGCTGCGCGACGGTGTCGGTGCCGGTCGACTACCGCAGTCCCGGCGGTGCCCAGGAGCAGCTGGCCGTCATCCGGGTGCCCGCGACCGGCGAGCGCACCGGTGTGCTGATGTTCAACCCGGGCGGGCCCGGCGCATCGGCGGTCGACAGCGTCGCGGGGATGGCCGCGGGGTTGCGCGACACCGACATCGCCCGCCACTTCGACCTCGTGGGCTTCGACCCGCGCGGGGTCGGGCATTCGACGCCGGTGTTGCGCTGCCGGACCGACGCCGAGTTCGACGCGTACCGGCGCGAGCCGCTGGCCGATTACAGCCCTGCCGGCGTCGCGCACGTCGAGGGCATCTACAAGCAGCTGGCCGCGCAGTGCCTCGACCGCAACGGGGTGCCCGCGCTGGCGAACATCGGCACCGCGAACGCGGCCCGCGACATGGACGTCGTGCGGCAGGCGCTGGGTGAGGACCAGATCAACTATCTCGGCTTCTCCTACGGCACCGAACTGGGCACCGCATACGCGCAGGCGTTCCCGCAGAACATCCGCGCGGTGGTGCTCGACGGCGCGGTGGACCCGACGGAGGGCGCGATCGAGGAGAACGTCCGCCAGATGGCGGCATTCCAGAGCGCATTCGACGACTACGCCCGCGACTGCGCCCAGTACGACGGCTGCCCGCTGGGCAACGACCCGACCAAGGCCGTCGACCGCTATCACGAACTGGTGGATCCGCTGGTGGCCAAGCCGGGACCGACGTCGGATCCGCGCGGGCTGTCGTATCAGGACGCGATCACCGGCACCGTCGACGCGCTCTACTCGCCGCAGTACTGGAAGCTGCTGACCAGCGGCCTGCTCGGGCTTGCACGCCACACCGACGCCGGTGATCTGCTGCTGCTCGCCGACGACTATTGGGGCCGAAACCAAGCCGGCCACTACAGCAATCTGCAGGACGCCTTCACCGCCGTGCGCTGCGTCGACACGCTGACGCCGACGGACTCGGCGGCATGGGTCGACGCCGACCGCCGCATGCGCGACGTGGCGCCGTTCATGAGCTACGGCCAGTTCACCGGGTTCGCGCCCCGCGACGTGTGCGCGTTCTGGCCGGTGCCGCCGACGACCACGCCGCACGAGGCGACGCCCCCGGGACCGGGCAAGGTGCTCGTCGTGTCGACCACGCACGACCCGGCCACCCCATACCAGGCGGGCGTCGACCTGGCCCGCCAGCTCGGTGCGCCGCTGATCAGTTTCGAGGGCACTCAGCACACCGTCGTGTTCAACGGCGTGCAGTGCGTCGACACCCCGGTGGTCAACTACCTGCTGAACCTGACGCCACCGCCGGACAATCTGCGGTGTTAGACCGCAGCAACCCTGTAACGCAGAATTAACAGCCGGTGCATACTCTCGCGGTCATGGACCGTCAGAAGGAGTTCGTACTCCGCACGCTGGAGGAACGGGACATCCGATTCGTCCGGCTGTGGTTCACCGATGTGCTCGGTTTCCTGAAGTCGGTGGCAATCGCGCCGGCCGAGTTGGAGGGGGCGTTCGAGGAGGGCATCGGTTTCGACGGGTCGTCGATCGAGGGCTTCGCCCGCGTCTCCGAATCCGACACCGTCGCCCGCCCGGACCCGTCGACGTTCCAGGTGCTGCCGTGGACGACGAGCAGCGGCAAACATCACTCGGCCCGCATGTTCTGCGACATCACGATGCCCGACGGCTCGCCGTCGTGGGCGGACTCGCGGCACGTGCTGCGCCGGCAGTTGGCCAGGGCCAGCGACCTCGGCTTCTCGTGCTACGTGCACCCCGAGATCGAGTTCTTCCTGCTGCACGCGGGCCCCGACGACGGCTCGGTGCCGGTCCCGACGGACAGCGGCGGCTACTTCGACCAGGCCGTGCACGACGCCGCGCCGAACTTCCGCAGGCACGCCATCGACGCGCTGGAGCAGATGGGCATCTCGGTGGAGTTCAGCCACCACGAGGGCGCGCCGGGACAGCAGGAGATCGACCTGCGTTACGCCGACGCGCTGTCGATGGCCGACAACGTGATGACGTTCCGATACGTTGTCAAGGAAGTCGCGCTCGGCGAAGGCGTGCGGGCGTCGTTCATGCCCAAGCCGTTCACCGAGTACCCGGGTTCGGCGATGCACACCCACATGAGCCTGTTCGAGGGCGAGGTCAACGCGTTCCACAGCGCCGACGACCCGTTGCAGCTGTCGGATATCGGCAAGTCTTTCATCGCAGGCATTCTCGAGCACGCATCGGAGATCAGCGCGGTCACCAACCAGTGGGTGAACTCCTACAAGCGGCTGGTGCAGGGCGGCGAGGCGCCGACCGCCGCGTCGTGGGGCGCGGCCAACCGGTCCGCGCTGGTGCGCGTGCCGATGTACAGCCCGCGCAAGACGTCGTCGCGCCGGATCGAGGTACGCAGCCCGGACTCCGCGTGCAACCCCTACCTGACCTTCGCGGTGCTGCTCGCCGCCGGGCTGCGCGGCGTGGAGAAGGGCTACAGCCTGGGCCCGCAGGCCGAGGACAATGTGTGGGGCCTGACCCCGGAAGAGCGCACCGCGATGGGCTACCGTGAGCTGCCATCCAGCCTCGGCATCGCGCTTGCCGCGATGGAGAATTCGGAGCTGGTCGCGGAAGCGTTGGGCGAGCACGTGTTTGACTTTTTCTTGCGTAACAAGCGCGCCGAGTGGGAGAACTACCGCCGCAACGTCACCCCGTTCGAGCTGAAGACGTACCTGTCCCTGTAGCGGCTTCGCCGCGCCGGGCGGGTGCGTTACCGTCGTGGGCGTGGCCAAACCCGCGACGCAACGCCCACGGTTACCCAGCCCTGGCAGGCTCGGGCTGATCGAAGCGCCCGCGCGCGCTGACCTGGAGCAGCTGGGCTGGACCACCGACGACTATGTGGAGTTGCTGTGGTCGCTGTCGCGGGCACCCGACGCCGACGCCGCCCTGCGGGCGATGGTGCGGCTGGCCGAGGCCGTCGGCAGCGAGTGGGAACAGCTCAACTCCGCGCTGCTCAAGGACCGGTCGCTGCGGGGCCGGCTGTTCTCGGTGCTCGGCTCGTCGCTGGCCCTGGGCGATCACTTGGTGGCCAACCCGCAGTCCTGGCATTTGCTGCTGGGCCGGATCTCGCTGGCGACGGCCGCGGAGCTGCGCCGGGAATTCCTGGCGGTGGTCGCGGCAACACCAAGCGCCGCACTGACGTCCGCGCTGCGCAAGCGCTACCGCGACCACCTGCTGTTGCTGGCCGCGCTCGACCTGGCCCCGACCGTCGAGAACGAACAGGTGCTGCCGTTCGCGACGATCGGCGCGCATCTGTCCGACCTCGCCGACGCCGCGCTCGCCGCCGCGCTCGAGGTGGCGATGGCCTCGGTGTGCGGGGACGGGCCGCGGCCGCGGCTTGCGGTCATCGCGATGGGCAAAAGCGGTGCGCGGGAACTGAACTACGTCAGCGATGTCGACGTGATCTTCGTCGCGGGGGAAGCCCCCGATACCAACCTGTCGGTCGCGACCCGGGTGGCTGGGGAGATGATGCGGCTGGCGTCGGAGGCCTTCTTCGAGGTGGACGCCGCGCTGCGGCCCGAGGGCAAGCACGGCGCGCTGGTGCGCACGCTGGAGTCCCACATCGCCTACTACCGGCGCTGGGCCAAGACATGGGAGTTCCAGGCGCTGTTGAAGGCGCGACCCGCTGTCGGGGATGCGGGGCTGGGCGAGCAGTACATGGCGGCGCTGATGCCGATGGTGTGGACGGCCAGCCAGCGCGAGGACTTCGTGCCCGAGGTCCAGGCGATGCGCCGCCGTGTCGAGGACCTGCTGCCCGCCGACGTCCGGGATCGTGAGATCAAGCTGGGCACCGGCGGATTGCGCGACGTCGAGTTCGCGGTGCAGCTGCTGCAACTGGTGCACGGGCGCAATGACGAGACGCTGCAGGTGTCATCCACGGTCGACGCGCTCGCCGCGCTGGGTGCCGGCGGCTACGTCGGCCGTGACGACGCGGCCAACCTGACCGCGTCGTACGAATTCCTGCGGCTGCTGGAGCACCGGCTGCAGCTGCAGCGGCTCAAGCGCACCCACATGCTGCCCAGGCCCGACGACGACGAGGGGCTGCGGTGGCTCGCGCGCGCCGCACACATCCGGCCCGACGGGCAGCACGACGCGCTCGGCATGCTGCGCGAGGAGCTCAAGCGGCAGAACGGGCGGGTGCTGCGCCTGCACGCCAAGCTCTTCTACCAGCCGCTGCTGGAGTCTCAGGGCATCGGCTTGTCGCGCCGGATGAGTGCCGCGGCCGCCGAACGGCAGATCGCGGCGCTGGGCTATCAGGCGCCGCAGAACGCGCTGACGCACCTGGCGGCGTTGACCGCGCAGCGCGGCCGTCGAGGCCGGGTCCAGGAGGTCCTGCTGCCCACTCTGCTGGACTGGCTGTCGGACACACCGGACCCCGATGGCGGGTTGCTTGCCTACCGGCGCCTGTCTGAGGCGCTGTCCGACCAGCGCTGGTATCTGTCCACGCTGCGCGACGAGGGTGCGGTGGCCAAGCGGCTGATGCACGTGCTCGGGACGTCGGGGTACGTGCCCGAGCTGATCATGTGGGCGCCCGAAGTGATCCAGTCTTACGCAGACGGGCCCAACGGGCCCAAGCTGCTCGACGCGCGGCCCGAGGCGGTGGCGCGATCGCTGCTCAGCGCCGCCGCGCGGCACGACAACCCGTTCCGTGCGATCGCGGCCGCCCGTAGTCTGCGGCGCCGCGAGCTGGCCCGCATCGCGTCGGCTGACCTGCTCGGGTTGCTCGACGTGACCCAGGTGACCAATGCGCTGACGTCGATCTGGGTGGCGGTGCTGCAGGCCGCACTGCATGCGGTGATCCGGTTCAACACACCCGCGGGCGGCAGGGCTCCTGCGCGCATCGCGGTGATCGGGATGGGCCGCCTCGGCGGTGGCGAACTGGGCTACGGCTCCGACGCGGACGTGATGTTCGTCTGCGAACCCGATGAGGGCACCGACGATCCGGCGGCGGTGCGCTGGTCGATGACCGTCGCTGAGCAGGTGCGGGCGCTGCTGGTCACGCCGAACGCCGACCCGCCGCTGGACGTCGACACCAACTTGCGGCCGGAGGGACGCAGCGGGCCGCTGGTGCGCTCGTTGGCGTCGTATGCGGCCTATTACGCGCAATGGGCCCACCCGTGGGAGATTCAGGCGCTGCTGCGGGCCCACTGCGTCGCTGGCGACCACGACCTGGGCAGGCGCTTCCTGCTGATGGCCGACAAGACCCGGTATCCGCCCGGCGGTGTGTCGCCCGAGGCGGTGCAGGAGATCCGGCGGATCAAGGCGCGAGTGGACGCCGAGCGGTTGCCCCGCGGCGCCGACCCGAACACTCACACCAAGTTGGGTCGCGGCGGTTTGGCGGACGTGGAGTGGACCGTGCAGCTTCTGCAGTTGCGCCACGCCCACCGGGTGCCTGCGCTGCACAACACGTCGACGCTGCAGACGCTGGACGCGATTTCAGCGGCGGAGCTGATCGCGCAGGACGATGCCGATCTGTTGCGGGAGGCGTGGCTCACTGCGACGCGGGCGCGCAACGGGTTGGTGCTGGTGCGCGGCAAGCCGACCGATCAGCTGCCGGGGCCGGGACGGCAGCTCAATGCGGTGGCCGTCGCAGCGGGCTGGCCGAACAACGACGGCGGGGCTTTCCTTGACAACTACCTTCGGGTGACTCGGCGGGCGAAAGTCGTGGTGCGCAAGGTCTTCGGTACCTGAGGCCGGGCGGTCTATCCGCTCGGCGTGCCCCGCGCCGGGGTGGCTTCCTGCACCGGCATGGTCTGCGGATACGGAACCTGGTACGGGATACCGAGGTTGAAGGTGCCGAGGACTTCGTTGGGCAGGCACAGCGGAAGGCCGGGCAGCGCCCGCAGTACCGGGGTGCCCCAATCCGGGTGCGACGAATCGGGGTTGGCGGCGAAGTTGAACGCCGACGTCATGTCGCCGGTGACGCTCTCCCGCCACGCGGTGAGGTTGGGGACCGGCACGTTGAACCGCCTGCCGACCAGCCGTAGCTGCGAGGTGTGGTCGAACGTCTCGTGAGCGACCAGGCCGCCGCGGCTGTAGGGGGAGATCACGAAACATGGAACCCGGTAGCCCAGCCCGACCGGCCCCCGGATGCCACCCGAGCCGGTCACCGAGTTGATGTCGACGGAGTCGGGGATGTACTCGCCCGGGGTGCCCGGCGGTGCGGTGGGCGGGGTGACATGGTCGAAGAACCCGCCGTTTTCGTCGTAGCTGACGATCACCGCCGTCTTTTCCCATACCTGCGGGTTGGACGTCAGGATTCTCAGCAGGTTGACGATTCCGACGGCGCCGACCGCGGCGGGCAGGGCCGGATGTTCGGACTCGATGACGGGCGGCACGACCCATGACACCTGGGGCAGGTTGTTGGTGGCGACGTCGGCGGCGAACGTCGCCGGGTAAGTGGGGGCGATCCCGCGCAGGAACAGCTGCGAGCCGATGTCCGCCGCCTGTTTGAACGACCCCACCAGGCCGTCGAAGATCACCTGGTTGATCGGGCCGATGGCCTTGTTGCCGTACACCTTCCAGGTGACCCCGGCGTCCTGGAGGTTCTCCGGCATGATGCGCCAGCTGTATTTCAGCTTGGGCAGCACCGTCGGCTGCACCAGCATCGGGCCGCCCTTGTCGCCTTCGGGGTTGATCGTCGCGCTCAGCCAGTACAGCCTGTTGGGCACCGTGGGGCCGAGCAGAGAGCAGTGGTAGTGGTCGCAGATCGTGAACGCGTCGGCGAGCAGGTAGTGGATCGGGATGTCCTGGCGTTGGTAATACCCCATCAGCGCGGGGACGTTGCCCACCGAGCGGCTCTTGGCCGACATCGGCAGCCACTGGTCGTTGGCACCGCCGTTCCATGCCTCGTGGAGTCCGGTCCAGGTGTGGTCGGGGTCGTTGATGCACTCACCGGCGAGGCTCGGGCCGTTGGTGGTGTCGAGCCGGAACGGCATCGTGACCCCGTTCGGGTCGACAGCCCTGGTCTGCGGATTCCAGCCCTTCTGCAGAAATATCGGGTTCGGATTGGCAGGGTTGTGGCCGAACCCCTCGACCTCGGACAATGTGCCGAAGTAGTGGTCGAACGAGCGGTTCTCCTGCATGAACAACACGATGTGCTCGATGTCGTTGAGCGATCCCTGCCCCGGGCCCATCGCGTAGGCCTTCTCGATGACGGGCTCGGCCCATGACGCGAGGAACGCCGTTCCGCCGACCGCGGCCACTTTGGCGAGGAACTCGCGACGTGACAATCCAGCAAAGGGGCCGTCGCCCATGGTCTTCCCCTCCTGCACGCCGATCGGCACACAGTAGGGCGACGGCGACCTCGGCCCGCGGCACCGTCACCGCGTGTCGCGAAGTCGAGTCCGTAGCGTTACCGGCGCGCGGATCTTCTGATGCCGGAGCCGCGCGGGCGGCGGGTTTCGATCGCGTAGGCGCCGGGTCCGAGGAACACCAGCAGCAGGAAGGCGAAGCAGAACAACACCGCAGGCTCGCCACCGTTTTCCATCGGCCACAGCGCCTTTGGCTGGTGCATCCAGAAGTACGCCACCGCCATCGTGCCCGAGGCGAGGAAAGCCGCTGGGCGGGTGAACAATCCGACCAGCACCAACAGCCCGGTGACGAACTCGATCAGCCCGGCCCACCACCCCGGCCACGTGCCGATCGGCAGCTTCTGGGCGAGGGGCCAGCCGAACACAATCGACAGGCCGTGAACCATGAACAAGAAACCGATCACTATCCGGAAAACGCTCAGCACCGTGGGGGAGTAGGAGTTCAGGCTGGTCTGGAGGTTTCGCGTCGTCATGGGCCGACCGTACGCGCCCGTCACAACTCCAGCAGCAGGGTGACCGGGCCGTCGTTGGTCAGCTCGACTTGCATGTGCGCGCCGAAAACGCCCGCTTCGACGTGCGCACCGAGTCGGCGAAGCGCGTCGGCGAACGCGGTGACAAGGGGCGCGGCGACCGGCCCGGGGGCGGCGGCGTTCCAGGACGGCCGGCGCCCCTTCTCGGTGTTGGCGTACAGCGTGAACTGGCTGACCACCAGGATCGGCGCCCCGACGTCGGCCGCCGAGCGCTCGTCGTCGAGAATCCGCAGCCGCCAGAGCTTTTCGGCCAGCCGCTGCGCCACTTCGATGTTGTCGCTATGGGTCACCCCGACGAACGCGAGCAGCCCCTGCCCGTTCTGCGGCACCCGGCCGACCACTTGGCCGTCGACCAGCACCCGTGCCGACGAGACCCGCTGCACCACGACACGCATGCGCAGGTCAGCGCTTCTCGCGGGTTACCTGTCGAAGTGAAGCGCGAACTGCATCCTCGGCGGTTGGGCAGGTTTGTGGTGCTGACAGCGTTGGAAAATGGCACGTCAGAGCGTTGGAAACGGTCACGGGGGAAGACATTGACCGAGGCTACTGCGGACGAGAGGACTTCTGTTGGCGAACTGGTTCGTCGTTCCAGCGGAGAGAGAACCGAGGGCATTGAACCGAAATCCGTGGCCAGGATACGGGGTGGGCGGGTGATCTTCGGATCTGCTCGCTTCCGTATGAGCCACCAAGCGGTGGTCGACACTGCCGCCGCAGACCTGCGTTCCCTGATTCATGACGGCTTCGAACTGGGGATCCCCGGCACGGTGCTCACCTGATGCGCGTTCGCGTGAGGAACTCGCGCCTGGGGAAGCCCGCGCCGCTTCTTCGACTGACGTTTGCGGTTCGGGTGCGGGGGAGAACCGTTCGGATGGCCCCGGCCGCATTCGGGAGGCGAACCTTGCGACCTTGGCGGACCTCGGTGTTGGGCGGATGACTAGTGCTCTAACCAATAAGTTGTTCTACATCGGCACCCGCGCAACCGGCGGCGAGGGCGGCAATCACGCCTTTGTCGGTCCGGACTGGAAAGGCACGCTGCCGCCCGGAGTGATCGAACACCGGGTTCCCACCGACAGCATCATGTTCGCAATCCGCATCGGGGTACTGCCCGGCAGCGCCGCCGACCTCGCCGACGTCAACGCTTTGCAGGAGAAGTTCAGCCTCACCTCGCTGAGCAACTGGGCCGATCCCGCCCGGCACGGGCAAGCCGCAGCGCCTGATCTCGGCCCACGACCGCACTACGACGGCGATCTGGCGTACTTCCGGACGCTCGCCGATCTACTTACCGAAAACCCGCCACCACCGGGCAACGAGGCGGCGGTCGAGCTACTCAGTCGTGGCGGGATCACCGTCGGTAAGCCGATGGATGTCAACGCGCTCAGCGAACCCATGCGCCGCGGGTTGGCGCGCGCCCCCGCCGATGGTCCACAGATCATGAAGTGGAAGGTGAAGTATCGCGGTACGCCGTATCCGACCCGGTGGAACAACCTGCGACCCGGTACGTATGGCGTCGACTACTTCGACCGGGCGGCCGGCGCACTGGAAGGGTTGTTCGTTCACGATCGCGACGAGGCCGAGTATTTCAGCAGCTACGAAGACGGCGAAGGGGCGCTCCTCGACGGCGCAAACCACTATTTGCTGCACTTCGATGCCGACCAAATCCCGCCCACGCTGCCGAACGGATTCTGGTCGATCACCATGTACGGGTCGGACTTTCAGCTCGTGAAGAATCCGATCGACCGATTCTCCATCGGCGATTCAGTAGCAAATGCGCAGTTGCGGGTAACCAGGGGAGATCGGCCCGGCGGAATGAGCGCCGCATGGCGCCGTTCCTCGATGCGAGCGGGCTGGGTTCTGCGCCCGACAGGTCACTCTTCGCGCCCCGCCGTCCGCGAGGAATTGGCCGGCAGAGAACACCGCGTCGTCGAGGTAAGGCGACACAACCAGGCAGGCTTCAATTGGTGTTAAGGATATCCGCCGAGTTAGTCGGCTTCGTCGGCCTGCGCTGCAAGCACGCGGTAGACCGTCGCACGGCTCACACCGAGCGTCGCCGCGATCGTGCTCACCGATTCGCCGCTGGCATGCATCCGCTGGGCCAGAGCGGCTTTCGGCTTGTCGAAAGCGGCTTCCCTCGTCGGCTCGGCGGCCATGACCTACTCGATGCGAACGAGACAACATTGACGTTTGCTACGTTGCCCGCGTTCGCTGTGCCAGAAAACCGCAGTTCACAGCGTTGAAACGGTTGGGCAGTTGAGGCTGACGTCGAAACTAGTGCGGACTGACTGCGGACCGGCTTAGCAACCGTGCGCTCGACCGGGTCCAAGCCCGGCATCCCGGCCCCGTCGGGTAACGGGCACGAAGTAAGGACCTTTGCCTCTGTGCGCGGTCCACCGCGCGGGCGAGCCTTGGTTGGGCCGCCTCCCTGTGCGAGGGAGGCAGACTCAAAACCGAGAGTTCCCATACTGCACGGGCGAACAACGGCCTCCGGGACGACAGTGCGCGCACCGATGCGCTGTGCCCATGTCGTCCCAACGTCGTCGCACACGTTGCGAACGGCGCATCCGCGTCACAAAGCTTCTTAAGAGAGGTCCATCATGGCCAATCCGACCACGCCGCCCAACGGCCACAAGGCGACCGCCTCACCTAACGGCGAGGCTGCCCCACTCGTCGACGCGCCAGAGCAGGCCGCGGTACAACGCGACATCCTGCCCATCCCCGACGTCAAGCACGTCGGTCTGACGACCTATGACGCCAAGGACCCAGACACCACGTATCCGCCGATCACAATGCTGCGACCTCCAAAGGGCGCGCCGAACGTACTGATCGTCCTCATCGACGACGTGGGCTTTGGCGCGTCGTCGGCGTTCGGCGGTCCGTGCGATACACCCACGGCTGAGCGGCTGGCCGCCGGAGGGGTGAAGTTGAACCGTTTCCACACCACGGCGTTGTGCTCGCCGACCCGTCAGGCGCTGTTGACGGGACGTAATCATCACTCGGTGGGGATGGGTGCCATCACGGAGATGGCGACCTCTGCTCCGGGATATAGCAGCATCCGACCCAAGGAGAAGGCACCTCTCGCCGAAACCCTGGTGCTCAATGGCTACTCAACCGCCCAGTTCGGTAAGTGCCACGAAGTGCCGGTCTGGGAGGTCTCGCCGGCCGGGCCGTTTCACCAGTGGCCCACCGGGTCGGGCTTCGAGTACTTCTACGGCTTCATCGGCGGTGAGGCCAACCAGTACTACCCCGGCCTGTTCGAGGGGACCACCGCGGTTGAACCGCCCAAGTCGCCTGAGGAGGGCTACACCCTGACCGAGGACCTCGCCGATCACGCGATCACCTGGGTGCGCCAGCAGAAGGCGCTGATGCCCGACAAGCCGTTCTTCATGTACTTCGCGCCCGGCGCCACCCACGCGCCGCATCACGTGCCCACAGAATGGTCAGATAAGTACAAGGGAAAGTTCGACGACGGCTGGGATGCGCAGCGGGAGAAGACCATCGCTCAACAGAAGAAGCTGGGCGTGGTCCCCCAGGACGCTGAGCTGACCAGACGCCACGACGAGATGCCCGCCTGGGATGACATGCCCGCGGAACTCAAACCGGTCCTGGCCCGTCAGATGGAGCTTTACGCAGGCTTTCTGGAGCAGGCCGATCACGAGGTCGGTCGGCTGGTCGACACCCTCGACGCTCTGGACGTCCTGGACGACACGCTGGTGTACTACATCCTGGGCGATAACGGCGCGTCCGCGGAGGGCACGCTCAATGGTTGCTTCAACGAGTTGACCACCCTCAACGGCATGCCCGGCATCGAGACGACGGAGTTCTTGCTGTCCAAGATCGACGATTTCGGCACCCCGAACGCCTACAACCATTACGCGGTGGGCTGGGCACACGCCATGTGCGCGCCGTATCAGTGGACCAAGCAGGTCGCCTCGCATTGGGGTGGCACCCGCAACGGGACGGTCGTGCATTGGCCGAACGGCTTTGCCGACAAGGGTGGGCTCCGTAACCAGTTCCACCATGTGATCGACGTTGCCCCAACCATTTTGCAGGCGGCCGGACTGCCGGCGCCGGCCGTGTTGAACAGCATCGCTCAAGCGCCGATGGAGGGTGTCAGCATGCTGGCGATGTTGCGCGACGGCGCTGCTCCCGAGACACACGATGTTCAGTACTTCGAGATGTTCGGTAACCGCGGCGTCTACCACAAGGGCTGGACGGCGGTGACCAAACACCGCACGCCGTGGACGGCTGACACGCCGCCGCCGTTTGATGACGACGTCTGGGAGCTCTACGGACCCGGGGACTGGACGCAAGCCCACGACGTCGCCGCGGAGAACCCGCAGAAGCTGGCAGACATGCAGCGCCTGTGGCTGATCGAGGCGGTCAAGTACAACGTGGTTCCCCTCGACGACCGTGGTTTTGAGCGCATCAACCCCGATATCGCCGGTCGGCCACAGTTGATCCGGGGAACCAGCCAGCTCCTCTTCGCCGGGATGCGGGTCAGCGAGAGCTGTGTGCTCACATTGAAGAACAAGTCCCACATGGTGACTGCCGACATCGCGGTGCCGGAATCGGGTGCCACCGGGGTGATCATCACCCAGGGTGGCAGCGTGGGCGGCTGGTCCCTATATGCCCACGACGGCCGGCTCAAGTACTGCTACAACTTCTTCGGCATCGAGTACTACATGGTCACCGCCGAGAAACCCATCCCACCCGGAAAGCACCAGGTGCGCATGGAATTCACTTACGACGGTGGTGGTCTGGGCAAGGGTGGCGACGTCACACTGTTCTACGACGGCCAACCCGTCGGCAGCGGCCGCGTCGAGCAGACCCAGCCGATGGCGTTCTCCGCCGACGAAGCCTGCGACGTCGGTGCCGACACCGGCTCGCCGGCATCCCCGGACTACGGCCCCACCGGCAACAAGTTCTCCGGTGAGATCGAGTGGGTGCTCATCAATATCGGCGATGACAGCCACGACCACCTGATTACCGCGGAGGATCGGTTCAACATCGCAATGTCGCGGCAATAACGTTCCCCTTCTTGGGAATCAGAAGACCAAGCAAGCTCACGTCAGAAACGCGCTCATCGGCAGGAGACACGATCATGAATGAGGACTTCGAAGGCGTCATCAAGCTGGACGTGCGGGACTCCACGGCCGACTGGTCGCCGTATGAGTTGCAGCGTGCACCCGAGGGAGCGCCGAACGTTCTGGTCGTCTTGTATGACGACACAGGGTTGGCGTCGTGGTCGCCGTTTGGTGGGCGCATCAATATGCCGACGCTGCAGAGGCTGGCTGACGATGGGCTGACGTACTCGCAGTGGCACACGACGGCGCTGTGCTCGCCGACGCGGTCCTGCTTTCTTACTGGCCGAAACCATCACGTGAACCGCTGCGCGTCGATCACTGAAGGGTCGAATGGCTTCCCGGGGGCGGCGGCACGGCTACCGGCGGAGTGCGCGACGATCGGGCAGGTGCTGCAGGACAACGGCTACAGCACATTCTGGCTGGGCAAAAACCACAACGTACCCGAGGAAGATGTGTCCAGCGGCGGAAGCAAATCCGAGTGGCCGCTGCAGAAGGGATTCGATCGGTTCTACGGATTCCTCGGCGGAGAGACCAATAACTGGTATCCCGACCTGGTCGAAGACAACAGATTCATTGAACAGCCCTACGGTCCCGAGGACGGCTACCACCTGTCGAAGGACCTCGCCGACCAGGCGCTGAAGATGCTGCGCGATCAGAAGGCCACCAATCCGTCCAAGCCGTGGTTCCTGTGGTTCTGTCCCGGTGCCAACCACGCTCCACACCACAGCCCGAAAGAGTTCGCCGACAAGTACAAAGGGATGTTCGACGACGGCTACGAGGCGTATCGCGAGTGGGTGCTGGCACGCATGGTCGACAAGGGCGTGATACCGGAGGGCACCGCGCTGACTCCGCTCAATCCGCTGCCTGAAGATGTTGCCCAACCCGGTGATGCGGTGCGGCCGTGGGACACGCTCAATGACGACGAGAAGCGGTTGTTTGCGCGGATGGCCGAGGTGTTCGCAGGATTCTCGGAGTACACCGACGCTCAAGTCGGACGCATCGTCGACTATCTGGAACAGACCGGCCAGCTCGACAATACGGTCATCATGTACTGCGCCGACAACGGCGCGTCCGGCGAAGGTTCGCCGCACGGTTCGGTGAATGAGAACAAATTCTTCAACGGCTACCCCGACGAGCTGTCGGAGAACCTGAAATACCTTGACGTGCTTGGCGGGCCAGACACCTACAACCACTACCCGACCGGCTGGGCGGTCGCCTTCTCCACGCCGTTCCAGATGTTCAAGCGGTACTCGCAGTATTCCGGCGGAACCTGCGACCCGCTGGTGATCCACTGGCCCAAGGGCATCAAGGCCAAGGGGCAGGTGCGCCAGCAGTATCACCACGCCACCGACATTGCGGCGACCATCCTCGACGTCGCAGGTCTGGAGATGCCGGCCACCTATCGGGGCGTCGAGCAGCATCCGATGGACGGCGTGTCGATGCGCTACAGCTTCGACGACGCGCAGGCACCCACCACCAAGACTCGGCAGTACTATGCGATGCTGGGAACGCGGGGGATCTGGGAGAACGGTTGGAAGGCAGCCGCAATCCACGCGCCGATTAGCGGGGTCGGTCACTTCGACGAAGACAGATGGCAGCTCTACCACGTCGACGGGGACCGTTCGGAGTCCAAGGATCTCGCCGCCGAGCACCCGGAGAAGCTCCAGGCGCTCATAGACATCTGGTTCGAGGAAGCCGACAGGAACTTCGTGCTACCGCTCGATGACCGCACCGCCCCCGAGATGCTGGCAGTCGAACGGCCGCAGTTCGAGCCACCGCGGAACCGGTATGTCTACTATCCAGGAACTGCGCCCGTTCCCAGTGGCGTGGCCGTCGACGTTCGTGGCCGGTCCTACAAGATCATCGCCGACGTGGACGTCACCGACGATTCCAACGGGGTGCTCTTCGCGCACGGCTCACGCTTCGGCGGCCATGCGCTATTCATCAAGGACAAGAAACTGCACTACGTCTACAACTTCCTCGGCATCAAACCCGAACAGGAGTTCATATCCGAGGAACTCACACCCGGCAGGCATGCGCTCGGCATGGAGTTCGTCCGAGAAGCCACCGGCGAGCACGGTGAATCACTCGGCAGCACCACGCTCTACGTCGACGACCAGGCCGCGGCCAAGGCGTCAATGCGTGCGCAGGCAGGCCCGTTCACCCTGGCCGGCGACGGTTTGTGCGTCGGCTTCGACAGCGGTGACAACGTCAGCCAGCACTACCAGAACCCCGGCACCTTCACCGGCGGCACGATTCTCGGTGTTGCGGTCGACGTCAGCGACGAGGCGTACCTCGACCTGGAAAAGGAAGCAGCACGCGCCTTCTCGCTCGACTGACCGGCACGGCTCGGAGATGAAGCACTACTGCACGTACCCGCAATTCCCCGAGGTAGCCGGGCTACGGAACTTCCGGACCGGGCCGACACTTCATCGTGTTTGCCACTCTGTGACGAAGTGCCAGGCACGCGACCACGCCTCATCTTTGACGTTTTCGAGACAGCGCACAAGCGCGAAAGACGGACTGCCAGTGAGGTCTGGGACTGGGCGGCGCTGCCGCTGAATCAGTCTTGTGGCCCGACGCCGACGAGTCCACACGCTCTGCGATCGGTGCTGTGATCGCGGAACGGATGGACTCTGTCGAATCTACTGCGGACCCACAGCGGACCGAGAGGCCGCGTTCGTAGCATCGCCGCAGGTCATCAGAGGGTTAACCGGCCTACACGTCGAAGTAGAGCGCGAACTCGTAGGGGTGCGGCCGGATCTGCACCGGCAGGATCTCGACCTCCCGCTTGTAGTCGATCCACGTCTCGATCAGGTCAGGCGTGAACACGCCACCCTCGGTGAGGTATTCGTGGTCGGCCTCGAGCCGGTCGATCACGGCG
>Ga0209040_10000779_pt1 | contig 24738 bp, 15 predicted proteins | sample BogFormECP12_OM3_FD_188240 | JGI IMG/M metagenome (GOLD analysis project Ga0209040, IMG submission 188240) | Bog forest soil microbial communities from Calvert Island, British Columbia, Canada - ECP12_OM3 (SPAdes) (version 2) | ecosystem: Environmental > Aquatic > Freshwater > Wetlands > Bog ... | reverse complement strand
TAAAACCGTTACGACTACTCCGTTCAAATAAGTCGCTGTGCCGACGCCAGAGAATACGATAAGATCACCCGCGTTGAAGTGATGTCCGTTCGTTGTGATCGTAAGAACGTTTCCGATGGACTCAGCTACGAAAGTGATCGCTGGCACAGTCGGGTCAATCGGCGTCGCGTTGCCGATTGTGTCGATCTCCACGATTGTCATGAACGGGATTGGAGCCGTAAGCCACAGTGGTACATCCATCGTATACGTGCGCGTCTCATCGTTCATGTTCGTCGGCGTGCTGCTTCCGCCCGTCGAAGAGCTTTGAACCATGTTGAACGTGCTGCCATAAATGACTTGCTCTGCTGCGTTGCTGGCGTATGCGAAAACTTGCACAACATCATCTGTGAGGAACTGCTGCACAAATGAGGCAGATGCCACTACTCCCAGTGTCGCTGAAGTGACAGTAGACGAACCTGTCGCGATGACCATACCATTCTGCATGACAGCAATGCTGACCGTGTCTCCTGCTACATTGAGGACGTTGAAATTGATTGAGGCAATGCCGTTGTAGTTGCCCGCCGCTTGAACCGTGAACAAGCCGGGGCGCAGCGTGGTGACGTTTCCAGTGAAATCGAAATCAGTTGTGTCGAAGTTAATAGCGATGCCAGCCGAACCCATAGGAACATTCGTCACGAGACCTGTTTCGCCTGTGTCATTCGTCAACGGATAATTCCCTGTCGTAAACGCCGCCATAAACTGTGTGGTTGATGCGATGGTGACAGTAAGAACCTGTCCATTTACGGCTGGTGTCACAGTCGTGTCTTCAATCAGGACTAGATCACCAGTCTGATAAGAGTTGTTCACGATGAACGTCATCACATTTGATTGAACCGATGTCGCCGTAATGTTGCCAGTCGCAACCTCTACTTGAAATCCAATCGTCTGCGTAGCTGTGAGAAGTGCATTCGCATCCGCAAGGTTTCCAGCAATTGATGCCTGCATCTGCTGCGCCCACACGTTGACGCCCGCGTAACTCAGATTCGTGCGCAACATCGCGGTCTGCATCGGGATCGGCAGTACAGAGATGTCAGGGCGGGCGAGAAACGCCATAGGATCAAGATCAGTTGGCGGCATCGTCCAACCGTTGTTGTTAACGTTCGGCGTTGAATTGTTCGTCAATCCAGTGATGGGCTGAATTGGAATGTTCAACAATGGTGTGCCCGGTGTCCATGTACGGTTTCTCGTTGCAACGTCGGCAAGTAGCGATGCAAAGGCAGCACGATTTGTGGTGCTTGCGAGAGGATCGAGAGCACCGTCGAGAATGTCTGGATACGTGACAGCAAACTGGACAAGATACGGGTCTTGTGCAAGGAAGTTTGTCAGGTTCGTTGCGAAGTCACGCCAGAACTGACTGAAGCGATCAACCTGCGTAGCCACAGCGAATTGATTGTACGTATAGCGATTGCCGAGACGAGGAGAGAGATATGTTAGATCGTTGTCAATGTTCGTCGTGGCAATGGCAATGACCTCATCCATCACAGTCTTGATTACAGTTGGGAACGTAATCGGAACAGGGAACTCTGCAACGCCAGCGCCGAGGATGAAGTTGCTCATCGTTCCAGTGGTTGCTGTTGCCGTGTAGTCAAGAGCATTGCCAGTCGGACCTGTGAGGTACGAAGTATCTTGGTTTGTGTCCCACGTGCTGTTGCGCGAGTAGCTTAACAACGAAGCTTCAATGTACGAAAGCTGCCATAGCAAGTGGAAAAGCTGATTCTGTGGGAGACCCTGAAACGTAGTGATGAGCGGGATCACGGGCGCGTCAGAGTAAACGGAGTCTGCTGGTGGTGTGCCCCAGTCCGTGGCATTGGTGTCTGGCTCTACGCCTGTGTTGGCAAGGAGAGCGATGTAGTTCACGCCACTAAACACCACGACATCATTAGGGACATACGAAACAGTTGAGTCCCACGTTCCCATCCAGAGAATATTCGCTGTGCCCGGTAGTACGTCATTCCACGGCACTGATTGAGTTGAGAGCGTGCTCACAGACGGCTGAATGTACGTCTGGTACACAGCTTCGAAATTTGGAATCCAAACACCACCACGTCCCTGTCGAGCAGCCGCGAGATATAGCAGCCACGCGCTCATGACAAACGGATCGTAGTTGGATTGCACAATCCCAGCTAGGTTAATCAAGTGCAGCAAGTCTTTACGAAGTTCTGGCTGTCGTACAGTGTAGTCTGGATTGCTGTAATCGGCATCGGTCAGGAACACAGTGTTAGAGCGTAGCAACGGGCAGATGCTTACGATGTCGGCAGTGTAGGTCGCCGCAGGCATCTGGTAGTTGCTGATGATCTGGTGCGGGTCAGGCACAGCGCCGTACATCTCCGTGTTCGGATTGAAATTCGGGTTGTAAACTGGCGGTGTGTTCTGCCCCTGCATCTGCGAAATGAACGTTGGATCGTTTAAGTCCTGCGTAGGATCGGTTTGTGTGCCGTCCAATGGCGGATCGTAATTCTCAGGAGAACTGTACGTCAGACCGCTGTCTGTTGTGATCGTGACTGGATCACCAAGGAATAGATTTGATGGGGCTGTAGAGCCGAGTGAGCAGTTAGCTAATGTAAAGTTGAAATTGAAGTTTGTGTTCGACTTCAGTGCTGCGAACAAAGCCAGTGGTGAAAACTGAAAACCATTCCAGTTCCAAATTCCGTTAGAGAACAAGTTTGGCATCGACGGGAGAGCAGGTAGTCCCCAGTTACAGATGTTGTTGAGGAGATTTGCCAACGAGTTCTCCACGTTGGTCACCATCGCAAGCATTGACTGCTCGATGGCGACGATCATCTGGATATTCATTTCAATTGCCGCGACGAGTTGAACAACCTCTTGTTGAAACTGTTGCGCGGTCTTAAGAATGCTGATTGAGTCCGCAACATACTTCGGTACACGTGGCGTGTGACCAAGCTGCCCATCCACAGCAAGCGAGTTCATGTGCGTGTAGGTCTGGATTTGGTTCGTGAGGAGAATCTTTTTCTGAAGCAGCCAGTTATTCGCATCAGCGATGTTTCTTTCAAGGAAACGCCCCTGCTCCATCGCGTTGTGGTAATACTGTTCGACCTGTGGGTCGCCAAGCGGATTGAGGCGCGTGACTTTACCCTTAGCCTGAATCGGCCAAAGTAGCGCTGTCTGCTCGTCTGATGGTAAGCTCATTAACTATTCTCGTCCGACTCGTACAACCCTTGGTTGTTCACGATGTCTGGTGCTTCTGTCGTATCGCGCACGAGCGAAGAACTAATCTTCTTCTGCTGTGTCTCGACCTTGTCCGTCTTGGTGATCTCGCGGCGTGTCGTAGCTTCGGAGATTACATCACCCGTGCAGAGGTACTGCAAGTGCCCTTGATGGGTAATGTCGATGTCACCGATGATACACAACCGGATTGCCTTATTCTGGTTGTTCGGTTTAATCGTCAACTCGATACCACCGTCCAACGACGCCGTAAGCGAACGTCCTTGCATATCCTTACCTGCCCACATTACAGTGCCGCCCAGAAGATCAATGAGCAAAGATTGTCCAGAATCAGGATTCGCCCCAGCGCGAATCAGCATGTCACGTACTGCATGGACATCGAGAGACAGACCATGCGAAGACATTGGATCGGTAGACTGCGTAGTGCTGGTGACTGGGCTGCCCGACCAGATATAAGGTGCGGGGAACTGAGGTAATATCGAGACGCCAGCCTGCGTCAGATCGTGGAACTGATAGATAGAATCGCCCGCGCCGTAGTCCTGTCGGTAGCTTTTGGAGTCGATACGATTTGCATCACCCACACCGAATTGTTGCTTACCCGGCCCGTCCACGTAGCCGTTGTACAAATGACGGCGCTTCGAGTGCGGGTCTTTCGCGCCAAGGCGTAGCACAGTGCCGCCATCGAACGCGCCGCGCAAAGAGATTTGTTCCATGCCCGTCTTGTTCGTAAGGCTGCCTGCGTCGCCCAGCGTGCTTGTGGGCTTCCAGTATTGAAGCGTGCGGTTGGCGAGCAAGTCGTTCTTACTGCGAATCTGTGTCTCCACTGTGCGGCGAGCATTCGGCGCGGAGGTATCATCAGCGCCGAGGCGCAGCACAACCTGCCCCAAAGCGGTGAAATCAAACGATTCTTCTTCGTCACGGTTTTTGCCAACGACGATCTGCGCTGAGCCAACGACATGCGCTTCTAGGGAGCGCCCCGCACCGTAGAAGTATTCGTAGGTATCCTGCAAAGGAATGTTTTCTTTTGGAAGCGTGGAGCCAAGCTCAAGCTGGGTTAGACCTTCCTTGGTTATGTTCAAGCGCGTAGTGTTCTGCTCGTAAGGAAATCTAACGGCGAGACAGGACGAACCTAGCCGTGCTTCCGAGTGGTCTACGTCATCTACGACTTGGTTGTAGCCAGACTCAACGCTTGAGCCAAACTTTCCGAGATTGGGTTGGTTCGGGGTGCCGACGAATAGCTGCGGCTTGAGCACGTAACCATAGGTCAGAGGATCGTAAAGATTGTAGCCGACGAGCGTACCTGCGACCTTTTCAAGGATGTAGCCTCGGCGCTGCGGAGTTGCTCCTTCGTTGGTGGTCGGACCAACCGCACTGACACGATCATCATACGGATCATCCCAGCCCTGATTAACTACGAATGATTCGCTATCAACAGCTATCGTGGTTCCGTTCGCGGGAGTGACAATCGTTCGCTTCCACGGATCAGCAGTAGTGCCGAGGATCGTGTCGAGTAACGATGTTTGCAATATCTCGTAGGGCACAGGGTATTCGAGCGAGTATTCCTGCACGAGTTCTGTGTGCTCTGCGAACGGAATGACATCTTGCTTGCCGCTCACGAAACGATCTGATGGTTGCGATTTTGGCGCGAGATAAGAGATGTACTCTTTCGTCCCGTCTGGCAGCATGACAGGGATCAGGTTCGAGGCGGTCGGTCGGCTGATTGAACCTTGATACGAAACGCCTGCATCACTGTACGAAACTTTGCGTCCAGCGATCTGAGTCCATTGACGCTTGTCTGAGTCCTGTTTGTCACGGGTGAGATCAGCACCTTGTCTGTCCCAAGCGTAATCAATTCTCTCCGCGTAGCCGCCTGTGTATGTCGCCGTGCGCTGTCCCGGAAAAGCCTTACGATAGACAGGGCGTGTGCGGTCAGAATAACCCTGAATCCTGTCCCCGCCCAGCGGACGGTTTGCAATCGCGTCGATACCGATGTAAGTCTGGAAATGCACCCAAGAGATAACCATCGGCTGCTTGAAGCCGCCTGTCGTGAAAGCGTAGTTTGTTGCTACGCCTATCGCACCCGCCTCTGGCATGTTGATGTCCATGCCCTCGAACGAGGAGATATTGGCAGGGAAGATGTTTATCTCTGAGTAGACAAGTCCGTCCTTGATGTCGCGCACGGTAAGCACGCGGCGCTCAAAATCCACAGAAAGGACTTCAACAAGGTAAACTTCATTCTCTATTCTTGTTTTAGTGCGCTCAAATGGTTGCGGCGGATAAAACTTTGTGTTGTCTCTGATTGCTGCCATATCTTAGCTGCTCGGTATCTGTGTCCGGTAAATGTTAAGCTGCTGAACGTTCAGCGGTAGAGGCGCAGGTGTAGTCTGAGAAAGCAGTTGCTCCTGAACAGCCGGAACTGGATTTACCACCCCAGATACTAATACGTTGACAAGCTGCTGTGTGGTGTTTTGCGTGTTGGCTAAAAGAGCGGCGGCGAACGCATCCTCTGGCTGCGCGGCGCTCAACAAAGGATTGCCAGCATAGGATTGCGGCGCGGCTTGGTTGTACTTCAACACAATGATCGTTGCGTCTGGTGTCGGCTTTGATAGCTGATACGTGTTGTCTACTGTGGTCGGGCTTGTACTCGTGGATGACTGACCGCCCGTGGACATTGTTCCCGTTGATGGGGCTGGTTGAGACGAAAGAGTCGAACCACCAACTAACTGACTCAGAGAGTTCATCGCATTGATCATCGAAGTAGAAGGATCGTTCTGCGAGGTCGGTGTACCAAGCCCAGCAAATAGGAATGCATCCGTGTTTTGCAAGATGGCAAGATCACTCAAGTCTGTCATTGGGTTTCCGTTTACGTCAGTGGCTTGATAAATCCAACCAACCTCGGTGAATTGACGGATGGAATCATTCAATGTTTGCCAGCGGCCCCAAGGGAATGGAGCGACAACCTCATAACCCTTGTCATCAGTGTATGGAAGAACAGAGTAATTCAAAGTCGTACTCGTGGTCGTAGCAGTTCCTTGTTCGACGGTTGCAGAAGTGACACCCGTCGCCGAAGTTGTGGTAGAAGCGACCGCCGTAGTGGTCTGACTCTTTGTTACGTGTCCTGTGATCGTTTGCATGTACGCAAAATCTGCGGGGCGCTTATCGGTAAAATACCCACCCTTCGGTCCGTAAGACTTCGCCGGCTTAGTGCCCTGTTGCTTGTCGCCGTCATTCTTAACGACATAAGATGCGACCGATGTCGAGAACTGGTTTCCCATTCTCGATGCTACCTTTTGCGACTTAATGCCATCTACTTTTCTCTGTGCTGCACTTGGACCAGTCTTCGAGCCATCTGCGTTTTTCTTCGCGTGCGGTAAGTCCTTTGACAAACCTCGTTCATCCGTTGGGTTCGATGAATCAGTGCTCACACCAGCATTAGTTCCTTGAGCAAGGTGCTGTGCCAATCCGCCATAATACTCTGCACTGTTAGGCGAGCCATTTGGATTCGTTTGTGTTGAAGGCGGTGGGTTTTTTGTCCACTGCAAAACAAGATTCTCTGCTGGGGTGTACAGCGATCCTACTGTTTTCTGGCTGTTCCCAGAACCTATCGTCTGCGACGTGTTAACGAGTACACGACGACGTATGCTATCAGCAGTAACAGTCATCGTTGCTGTGCCGCCAATAGTGAAGTTCAATTGAATCGACTTAATGTACGCGTAAAAGTCTCTGTGCGGGATGAAGACAGGGAAGCCTAATTTCAACTCAGGACGCATCGGGATCGTGAATGTGTACGTGCGGTAACCACGATTAGCGCGGGCGGTCTCGGCAGCGGCGTGGCAAAACAACGCTGGCATGTTGCCCATATCAATCCACGGAACTTGGTACATCGGCTCTTCGCGCAAACCGAACTTTGCAAGCTTCGCAATGTCGATGAACTCACCGACTGGCTTAACGTCATCGCGGTAGTTGTTGCCCAATTGTCTGAGAGGGTTACCTACTAGAGTCGTGCGCGTTCGGCGGATTGCAGATTGATCCTCAGTTTCATTTTCAGTGAGAATCTCTGACAGGTAGATTACGAACGGGTTGTTGCCCGGGTAGATCGCGGTCAACGGATTCGTTTGGCTGTTAGCTGAACTATTCACACCGCCCTGCGTTTGCCCAGATCGTATTCCGAGATTGGTCACATCGAGGTTGTACAACGGCGGCTTCACGATAATCTTACCGTCGATGTCTTGGTACGCTTCGAAGTCGATCATTTTCACGACCTCGCGAATGACATCAAGACGATTGACGATCACGTTGTTCGTCAAATCAAGCGCGGTGACGTTTCTAAATGGCAAGAACTGCGTGATGTTGCCGTAGTAAGATGAGTTGGTACCAACAATCGACTTTGTTCTATCCGCAACCATCTGTGCTTCTGTCTGCGTGGCGTGCTTCGTCATAGCAGACACAGCCTTTCGTTTATCACCCGAAGCCCATTCTGGGCTTCTCACCATAACAAGTGGGTTTCCCTTACTGCCTTGATTGGTTGCACCATAGTCCTTGTAAGGGCCATAAACGTGAACGTCCTTCACCAAGTTATAAAGGATTGCCTGCCACTTCGCCATGTAACCGTGCTTGATGGCATCATAGAACGGATTCCCCTTGTTCATGAATGCCGATTGCAGAGAGCCAATCTGAAACATATCCGAACGAAGAGGGTCAAGAAACGCTTGCTGAATAATTGTGAAGCAGTCACCGTGTGCGTATTTTGACTGGAAGATAGTCGGGGCTTCTGCCGTGTGGTGCGCTGTGTTTACGGATGGGTGGATATTGACCTGCATTTTTTCCAGCAAGTACAGAATCCCTTGGCACTGAATTTGAACCTCTAACGTCTTACCGTTATCGCTATACGAGATGTGTGAGGTTACACCCTTGAAAACGCGGCGGTACACAGTGTCGCCTTGCGCTGAAAGCCAGTACGATTTCGCGTACACCTGCACCTGAGCCATCGTCGCAAGAAGATTGTTGCCGCCCGGCATGAAGTAGAGGTACTTCTGGTAGTTGGGCACTTCCAGTGAGATGGTGCAGTTCGGTACCATCGAATCCGTGTCGTAGTTCGCACTGAACTGCGTCACATGGTCATTGAAATTTACCAACGTTTGCGTGGCTCCCGTTCTCGGATCGTTGATAAAAAAGTTGGTGAGGTATGGTAGTCCTTCGAGATACACCACAACGTCAGGCGCGGTCTTGATGATCTCGCGCTCTTGCACAGTTTGCGAGATGTTGCGGATCGTGTTTGACGCCTGCGGCGCAAGCGCAGTAACCGGGCTTGGCGGCAATGCTCTAGTGCTTACTGGCAACGCTGCTGCTTCGTTCAAGATTTGGTCTGACGTAGCCATTAAGTGTTCTCTCCGAAATTAAGTGGTGACAGCACACCATTCCATCCGCCTGCATTCGTCGGTGATCCTGAACCAAAGAGCGGGTCTGTGTAAGCAAAGTCGTTATCTGTCGGTGCAACTTGCGGGTAAAGGGGTGTCATCTGCGCCACGCTCACCGAGGGTGCTACAGGCATTGGCTGCGGTGGTGGAACCATAGTGCTCGGTACTAGCGTGGTAGGAGCGAGTGTGTTTGGTGTCATCGCAATTTGTTGCGTGCCGCCAGTTGCATTCGTATTCTGTTGCTGGTCGAGCGCCGCGTTTTTCCATGCTCCGTAATCGTGCCCTCTCTTAACGTTGTTGTGCAACGTGTCGGGCCACGGGGAGCCTCTGCGGAAGCGTTCTTTCCATGCGATGAAAGTTAGCTGGAAGTTCATGAGGAACGGTGATGAAGCGTCCTGAGACAATGTCAACGTCTCGAACATTCCGTACCACATGAAGTTGCCAACGATCAGTTCCACGTCGGCGTGCATCTTGATAAGACGACGTGCAAAATTTGCGCCTTGGGAGAAACCAACTCCATTGGCTGCCAGAGGTCCTTCTGCTTGCTGTTCGCCCTCGAACCAATAGCCATTGTTCTCGAACACCACCTGAAGCTGTTCCATGTTGCGATACGACTCAGTGTATGGCTGGTATCTGTCGGTCAAACCAAAAGCGAAGTACTGCCCTGCTGTCTTCCCAGTTAGCTGGATCGTAAGTGAGTCTTCACCCCACACACCAATCTGCCAACCAGAGCGAGCGAATGCTTGCGCGTCAAGGGTTGTACGGTTGACTACAACCTGAGTCGGGTTGATCAGGAAGCGGTAGACCGCTGGGTTTCCATCAGGTGTGCCGTTCCCACCGAGACCGCGATTGTAAATGCGGATGATGACATAGTCGATGTAGGGCGTCATCGCGGCAGAAGTGTCAAAGTCGCTCTGCTGCACCATCGAGGTTCTACCCGTCTGGTAGTAGCTCGATTTACGCATGTTTGCGCCGCCGACAGATGGAGGAGGATTACCTGTACCGATGTACGCCTGCTCGAAGGACGTGCTCAAATCGGATGGACTAATCGGAGACGGAATGATGCGCTTCTCCCCACGGATGGGAAGCTGCGTCGGCGATACGTTTCCGCTTAAACCGCTATCTGGGCGTACATCACTGAGATCGTCGTTTTGATTTGCCATAAATTAAGTTCCTGCCGGCGGTACTGACTGCGTCGGCGTGTTCGGTTGTCCGTTCGGATTAAGCTGAGAGACTTGTGTGTTCGGGTAGTAGACAGCCGTGTAAGTCTTCTCGACTTGGAATGAGAAATTGAACTTCCACTGGAACGGAGACTCCGCGTCCTGCGTCCAACTCAAAGACTTGAAGTAGCCGAGGTACACATTGTTTCTGTATCGCATCGACACATAGCCACGTGTCATCACATCGTTGTTGCGTGAGTGCTGCTGGAAACTCGTGGCACCTGTGGTCGGTGACCATGCAGTGGGTGCTGTCTGCTCTGTTTCTGAAATAGTTCCAAGGTTCTGCCCAGTGCCATTCACAGCAGTCGCGTAAGCTTCGTTGTAGTAATAGACGGTGCCGTTCATCTGGAACAGCTTCAAGAACTCAACGAAAGCATCTTGCGCCGCTACACGGAAAGCTTCGGACTGAGTGAGCAAAGCCAAGTCCTTTGTGGAGTTAATCGCTGTGAACGCGCTCTCAACTTGATCAATGACATCGCTAGGAGCATTGGCGATGCTGAAGTAATCCGTGAGACCATACTGGTTCATGAACACACCCGTGCTTCCTGTGCCGCTGATAAGGTCGGGTGCCATTCCCCAAAGAGTAATGTGCATGCCTGTGCGCGACGGCGTGCGGTTGTACACGTGCTTGCTCGTGATTTCAAACGTCGTCATTGAGGTGTTCAACTGAATCTCGATAGGCTTACCTGTAGCTGGGTTCTGGAAAACCTGTCGTGGATCATTACGATCAAAGTAAACCGTAAAGGCTACGGGCTGCACGCTGCGGCGGATGCGCGGGTTGCCTGTTATAAGCCCAGTGTCCGCGTACCACGCGGTCGCAGTTAGTGTGGGATCAGACCGTTGTAGGTTGGGCGATACCGAAGCCTGTAACTGATTGATGTTAGCTGCGCCTTGCGACGGGCTTACGCCACTACCATAGTTCCTGCCCGATGTGGCTGAGGAAATATCGTTGCCAATTGATTCCGTGCTTGGTGGGTTGGGGTCTGCCGCGTATTGATTCTGGATTGCATATTGCCCCGACACAGAGTAGCTACCGGCTCGTGATGCAAGACTCGATACGTTGTAGACAAAATCTTGAACAGATGAAACGGGCGGCACGCCGCCGAAAGTCTGCACGGTCGTAGCCGAAGTCACGTAGGCTGCCAAAGCTTGAGGGTAGTTTCCTACGAATACCTGCAAGAGCGAAGCGAGATACGCACACCCAGCTTGGATGTTCGAGTCCTCCACTGTGGCATTGAAGCCCAGTGCTGTTGCGTTTGGAATGCTGATGCCCATGACGCCAAGCCCATACGTAGTGACATACATCTGATTGCCGCCTGATGCAACTTGTGCAATAGCAGCAGCGACCCAGCCGTCGATGCTGTACTGTGCGGCGAAGCTCATGATCTGAGTCAGTAGACTCTGTGGAAGCGAGATGGTCTGTGAGTACGGCATTACTTATGCGCTCCCGGTCGTGGCATCATCGGATTCGTGCTGTCACCAGTCGCACTTACGGAGTCGTTAGCCGCGAACACATTATTTATATCGGCAGAGAAGTAGGTATGATAGGTTTTGATGGTATTCCCCAATTGTGACTGCTCATCGCCGGTAATCGCCCCTCTCGTGTTGATTCCTTTCATGAACTGGACTTGCTGGTTTGCTGCTGTAATTGATGCCATCTGTTCATCGTAGTACTTCTTCTCCATGAAGCTCCAATCACTTTTATCGCCGTGCTTAGCACCCCAGTCCTTCAAAGCCGATGAGGATTTATCCGCTGCATCTTGCAATTCGTCGATGGCTTTTGGTAGAACTTTCAACTCCCCCACTGCGTCGGTCGTTGACATATCACTCTTGGTGGAAAAAATTGACCACTTAGATACGATGTCAGCAATTTTCTCGACAGCGGTGAGCAACCCCGCAAGCAAGGGTTGAAAGATATTCTTTAACAGGTCCTCTACCGTTTGCGTTCTGATACCAATCGCACGCGCCTGATCAATGTTGTCAATAAGCTGTTGTTGCGAGGTCTTCACTTGTGTTCCTGCGGCTTTAAGCGTCGCGTCTTGCGTTTCTTGCGAGTCTGCTAAAACATCAGTTTGAGATGACAAGTAATCAGCAATCTCATCGTCCGAGACGCCGCCTTTCTTCATGGCATCCAACGTATCGTCCATGTTTCCCATCCAGTACTTTTTCAAATTGTCTGGAAGTGTGACGCGCAGACCACCCTTTCCTTTTGTGCCACGATCAATTTCGTTGAAAAGCATCTTGTACCCAGCCTTCTTTTTAGCGGGGTCTTTTTCATCTCTAGCGTCCTTAATGCGGTTCGTGGCTTCGTTACGAAGAATCTCTGCAACGTTTGCAAACCCCTTCTCTTTACCGCCCAACAATTCAAACAACTGATTTGCAAGTATCTGTTGAGTTGAATCTCCCCCACCCTGCGCCAAATTCATCACGGTAGAATTCGCATTTTTTGCCGAAGTCCGCAGGTTAGTAAATAGGTCTGACATCGTTGAAAGCTGGTTCTGCGGGAAAGCACCTTTGATTGACGCCCTCTTCATGTAGTCATCAGACATCACGCCCTGAGTAACTGCGGCTTGGGTCTGAATCTGTGCAATAGCACCCATCATGTTCTGCTTGTCCATGCCCTCAGGCATGGAGGAAACCCTGCCGCGCATAGAGCCAATCAAACCTGTAACTGCTCGCCAATCTCCTCTGTTCACTGCACTAGAAATATCGAGACCCTTCATTCCCATACGCTCAGCTTGAGAGTTGAGGTTTCCTACGTAGGCTTGTAGCGTATTCTTCTGTCCCTGCCGCTCAGCCGAGAGAATGTCCTTAGGTTTTGCTTGTTCCAAAAATGCCGTCGTTTGAACGTTGCTCATCGTAGTCTTTTGTTGACCAGCGGCGAGGAACTCCATCATATCGTGCAACGATTCAGAACTGAGAGCACCATAGCGGCTAAGTTCTGCCATCACCCCAGTGACTTGCTCAAGTGACTTGCCCATCTTGTCAAATGCGCCCTCAACCTGATCAATGATGCTAAGATACTTTGTTGTCGAGATACCCGCCGCATGAGTATCCTTGTTCAACTTAGTCATAAAGTTTTCAGAGCTTGCCATCGTTTCTTTGTACTGGTTCAGCAACTTGATGAGATTCTCAGCACCCTCTGTGTCTCCAAGTCCAGCTACACGGCTCACGCCCATGACGATGCGCTGCGCTTCACCAATACCACCTTTCATGAACGCAGACTCTCCACCGCCCAGCGTTGCATTAGCTGTGTTCGGAGCATTCGGACCAAAGTCCTGCCCGACATTAAAACCGCCGCCAGACATTGCTCCAGCGAGTTGCATGTTGCGCTCCATCGTAATTCCAAGAGGAACTGTTCCAGCTTGAATTGGGTTCAATGCCCATCGCGCTCGTGCAAAAGCTTCTCCTGCACCGACACCGGGTTGGTTGAACATACCGCCCGCGCCGAACTTCTTTTCCATTTCTTGGTTTTGCTTGGCGTAGGTGTCAGTCAACGTTCCAATGACAGCAGCAAGAATTTCAAGCGGAATAATGATCTCTGGTGCAAGCATGGTAAGTGATTCAATGCCGCCCTCAATTGCCATGACGACCTTCTCAATCATTCCACCGCCTTCTTCCATGACGGCTGCGAAACCCTGCCCAGCAGCGCCAGTTGCCGCTCCCCCGCCCGCTATGCCGCCAGCCGTTTCTCCAGCAACGAACTTGTTGTACTTTGCACTGCCCGGCTTGAACCCCATCTTTTCGCCGAGGCGTCCGATTCCTGCTTCCGACAGACCACCTGTTTTTTCATCGACGAAGTCACCGCCCCAATCCGTAACCTCTTTCTTGTGCTTGTCATATTTTTTGTTCATGTGGGCACGAGCGACTTGCTTGCGGGCAGTACGGTGCTCTTCCAACTTTTCTTTCAAGTCCTGTTGCTGTTGTAGACGGCGTTCAACCTTGGCATTCATGCCAGCATCAAGACCCATCACACCCAACATGCCCATTACACCTTTGCCCATTACCCCAGTTCGAGTTTTGAACTGACCTGCAATTGCAGAGAGAGCCTTGGCATTTTTGGCGGCTCTATCGAATTGCTCCGCGACTGCTTTGACCTGCTCTTCAGTCAACTGCACATCTGTGTTGATTCCTTTCAGAACAGTTTTGAGTCTGCGGAGGTTGGCTTCCCAGTGTTTCGTCTCAGTGGTTTGCTGTTTTGTTGACTTAAGCGCTTCTTCGTAGAGGGATTGAAGCGCCTCTAACTCTTTCTTGGCTTTCCTGCTGTCCTCAATGTCTTTTCGTGCCAAGTCGCGGTGCTTCTTACCGTACTCGACGATCATCTTGTAGTTTTCTTCAATGCTTGATCCAGCCTTAACGAACTCGCGGAACCGACGAACAGTCTTATCCGTACTTTCCTGAATAGCACCAGCGTGTTCAGCCATCGCCCGGAGAAGTTCCTCGTGCGTCTTTGCCTTCGCATTTGCGACGTCCATCGCCTCGTTCATTTTATTGAGCGCGTCGATTAACTCTGGAGATGCCGGATTCTGCGGATCGTTGGGACCAGCCATTTACCTTAGCCCTTTTGCTCTTCTGTTTTTTCTGAAGTTGCCGAATCGTACAAAGCCGAGACCTGTTCGTCTTGAATGATCGTCATGCTTTCTTCCATCGCCTTGCGAGCGCGTTCAATCAAACGTGACTCAACTTCTGTCATTGTCGCGTTGCTTGGGAACTCATTCTTCAAACGATCCTCGATATTCTGCGAGTGCGTCATGATGACTTTCCAGAGAACCTCGACAAGTTCTTGTCCCCAGCCCATCAGAATATTGCGGAGTACGTGTTGAACATCGCGTACTTTGCCTTCGTCTGTTGGATCGGGCACAAAGCGCTGCTCTGGTGCGAGCTTGTGGATGTCGGTTCCGTCGATCCAAGAGATTGAACGAGAAATGAGTTCTACTTTGACTCGCTTAATCCAAAGGTAGCCTTTGAATTCGTCGGCTGCCTGCACAGCGAGCATTTCCTCGGCGGTTGGGATGTTCGCAACCTTGATGCGAATATTTCTTCCATTGCTCTTGACCGTGAGGATGTCTTCAAATTCCTCAATGCCGAAGCCCTTCAGCCCAGCGATGATCTCTTCGAGCGACTTGGGGACTTCTTCCTGTGGGGCTGCGGGCGCGATCACTTCAAGCTCGCCCTGCGCCTTCTCTGCGTCTGCCATATTGGTGCCTTCCTGTAAAAACGATTTGCCAGCCCGAAAAGCTGGTTTCGTTGACTAATACTGAAAATCGAGGGTTTTCTACCTGTAAATACCGCATTTTCAAGAGGTTAAAACCAGCCGAAAGCACCCAGATTCGACTATACTAAGGGTATGGAAATCCTTAAGAGCATCGGCGGCTTCTTCGTGAGGATGATTCTCCTCAACATCGTGCTGATTCTGTTCTTCTTATCCGCGCCATTGCTCTACCTCGCCGTGCCGTTTTGGTTTCTCGCAACGCACAGCCGAGATTTGGATGTTGCCAACATGGTGACTGTGTACCTGCTCTGCGCTCCGTTTGTTTGCGCGTTCTGGATGCAGATCGTGTGCTACTGGCGGACGGTTCAGAAAGCACGTCTTGCTGGTATCAGCGATTGGCGCGAAGCCGAGGGCGGCATGGGTCACACGATGGCGAAGTCTTTTGGTTTCTGGTTCATGGGATTTTTCGGCACGATTGCATCAGAGATCGTGTTCTGCCACTACGCAGGTCATCTGCTTCACACGACTGTGGGGCGGTTGGAGTTCTTCGCGATGGCTCCGTTCGCGGTGTTCGCGCCTGTGCTCATGGTGTGGTTGTATCGCTGGAACCACGAGCGCAGAGAGCAGGGTAAGAACCGTGCAGCCCTGCGTCGGATGTACAAGAATCAGGAAGCGGCGGCAGACGTCAAGTTCGAAGCCGATCAGGACTTCTTGTCCTCGATGCGCATTGCGCGGGTCTAACGATATTTCTTGATCTTCTCGATCTGGCGTGCGGCAGCATCCACTTCGTGTTCTGAGCGCTTAGCCTTGGTATCCACAGGCTTCTTCCCCTTCCTCAGCGCCTCCTGACGCTCCCTGATCTGCTTCTCAGTCAACATGGTGGTTGCGCCCTGCATGATGCCAGCCTCGGTGATGCCACGCTCTTTTCTTATCCGCTCGATTTCTTTCTGCTTCTTTTCTGCTTCGTCGATCATTTGATTTTGCCACGCCTCCATCAATTTTTCGTGCTTGTCGCCTTCCATCATGCCCTTCAACTCGCGTTGCAAATCCTCCAGCGAATCCCCGGGATGTCCCCATCCGTCGTTCACGTCCACTTGCTTCTTTGTGGTGACGATTTGTTCCCACATCCAGTTGGAGCCTGTTTCAAGCTGCCGTGCAATCCGTGTTAGCTCTGCCGCGATAGGGTCGGCTTGCTTGCCCGCCAGCGGGCGCACGATGAACAGTGCGTTCGTGTTGTCCTCCAGCCGTCGCTTCGCTTGCTCGCGATAGGAGCACAAGGTTGCCCACAGCCTCGCATGATCTGGCGGTGCCATGATCTCCATCTTCTTGCCGTCTGGCATCCTCACTGTCTTGTGCTCGAACGATGTAAGATCGTCACCTTTGCCATACCACAGAGCTTCGCTTGTTGGCGTGGTCACGAACGCGGACAGGTACGGATACAGAGAAACATCGTACTCGCTCATCTGGCGCACAACCTCAGCGAGAGATTTAATCTCGTCGGCTGACATTGCTTCGATCTCTTCCTGCGTGAATGATGTGGCGTGTTTCAGAGTCAATGCCACGTAATCGTTGGGGTCGCGCACGTAGCGCCTAAGAACCTTACGCTCCTGCAAATGAACTCCGCGAACCCAGCCAACCTGCTTTCCTCCGACGAGCAGTGGGCGGATTCTAGCACCAACCTCGACAAGCTCTTCGCAGTTCTCGGTGATTTCCGCTTTGACCGACTCGACTTGCTCTTTCGGCGCTACCTTTACCTCACCCCTGCTGATGCGGCGCATGAGGTCCATGCCAATCGACGCATCTCTGCCGCGTGTGTATGTGGTTTTGCTCTCCATCACCGTTTACCATCGAGAGGATTGTCACCTGATGGCTTAGTGGCTCCTCGCATCTTAGAGTTGATAGCCATCTGGCGCTCAACAGCACGCGCCTCTTCTAGTTCCTTGCGCCCGAACTTCTTCTCCATCTCCTGCTCAACCATATCCATGATGTGCTCGCGCTGTTCTTCGATTTTTTCGAATTCCTTGACGAACTGGTTGGGCGGCGGGGCTTTGTAAAGACCCACAGTAGAAAACAATCGAGGGGCTTGAGCCGCGTCACGCCAGAGAATGAACACACGCTGGATAACCGACACGGGAATCGCGTCCATCACTCTCAGAGCAGATTCCGCAGTATCTACCTTCAGACCAGAAACTTCCACCAAAGCATGAGCGAGAAGAGAACGCAGTCGATTCTTCGTCGGGTCGATCTTGATCCCGATCTCCTCGCGCCACGCTAACTGGCGGAAGCGGAATTTGTATTTAAGTAGTTTGATTTCAATCGTGTCCATGTCAATTTTGAAACGCGTAGCTCACACACCCATTTTGACTGTCGCCCTCACATGCAAATACCCTGAACCGTGGTATTAACGGTTATCGTCTCCGGTCGCTCCGGTGAACGTCTGAGGCTGGGGGTTCAGTCTCCTCATAACTGAAACCCCCCGCCGATTATGAGGAATCATTGGCAAACGAAAATCAGAAGTTAGAGAACATCAGACTTGGCATCTCCCTCTTGTTCAAGCCGGGCCAGCTTATCGAGCTTCGAGCCTTCCGCAACAACGGTAAGCCGCGTGGCGTCTACTACGATGACCACGAAGCCCTAGCCAAAACGGTCGAAAGACTCGACAGCGATCCTCGCATCACGGCACTCTATTACGTCATCAACGCAGTCAAGCCAAATCTTCCGAAGACTCGTGGTCTTCCAGTCAATCCAAACGACGCACAGGTCGATGAGATCATCGACGGCGCTGGCAGCCAACTCACGTCGAACGACGATGTCGAAACGCTGAACTGGCTGTTCATCGACGTGGACACGAATCGTGCTACTGGGTTCGAGCATGAGCCATCGACCAAAGAAGAGAAGAAGGCAACGCAGCTAGTTGCAACCGAGGTTCTAAAGACCCTCGAAGAAAAAGGATGGCCTCAACCACTTCTTGGTGACTCAGGCAACGGCTATCACATCCTTGCCAAGATCAACATGATGAACACGCCCCACAACGTCCACTTGCTGGTGGATTGTCTGAAGGCGCTCGCAGTCCGACATGACTGCGTGGCGTGCCACATTGACGCTGGTGTGTTCAACCCCGCTCGTCTGACGCGTGCCTACGGCTCAACTACGCGTAAGGGCACAAGCACGGACGAGCGCCCCTATCGCGGGAACAGACTCTACGAGCCTAAGGCCCCAATCGTCGAGGTCACACTCGACCAAATTTTATTCCTTGCCAACGATGTTCCGATGGATCAGCGTCGCAAGGACGGAGACATACCAGAATTAGACGATGATGCCGATCCTGTAGATTGGATTGACCATTTCGAGCAACAAGGCGCGTTCGTCATCGAAGAGATTCGTGATAAGGGCGACGGCATGAAGCTCTACATCACCGACTACTGCTTGACCGCTGGGCACAAGCATTCTGGCTCCGACGACAAGACAGGCTTCATCATCGGTGACACGTTCGGTTGGCACTGCTTCTCTGACGACTGCGAAGGCATGACCATCAAAGACGTCTTCCGCGTCCTGCGTGAAGCAACGAACGACGATGGCACCCCGAAGTACAAGCCGTATGACAAGACACTTTTCAAAGACGATGTCCTAGAAGCGTTCAACGAACTGCTCGCTTCCGGTGACATCGTTGATGCCGACGCAATTGAATTCGCAGAAGAGCACAAGGAAGAAACTGAGCTTGATATAGCACTCGACAAGGAAGAGCCTGAACCGGGTGTAGAGCCTAAGGTTCCCGTCACACTCGATGGGCTTGACGTCAAAGCAGATCGACACGCCACGAACCTGTTGGCTATCATGCTGCACCACCCCAAAGAGACATGGCAGGAAGGCTTCGTTTTCTACATCAAGCGTGTTAGAGAAAAGCTAGGAATCGGCGCTAAGTACAAAAAGCCGTCGCCCGGCGAAGTTGGCTTCCAGACCCTATCCATGCCTATTGGCGAGGTTATGCAGGTGCTCATCAAGTTCGTTCAGCAGCATCGAGAACTGCCTGACAAGGATGCGATCAAGAACTTCATCGACGTAAGCACTGATCCCGAAGTGCGCAAGAACGTGTACAAGAAAGAGATGAAGAGCTTCATCGACGATCTGCCGGACCTACCAGCCAGTACGTTCGATGATACAGCTAACGCTTTCGTCCACATTCTCAATCTGCGTCAAGAAGTGCGTGTGTGGCGAACTGCGTTTAAGTTTTTCCTCTTGACTGAGCAAGACGTCCTCAACGGGCGCACGGCTCTCAAGAAGCACTGGAACCTGAACACCACAGAAGATACACCATTCGAGCAAGGCTCGTGGCAGGAGCAGACAGATGCCGTCCTTGCAGACTTCGAGAAGAACGTACAAGGCGTGAATGATTCGCGCAAGTGTAAGCTGGGCTTCAAAACCATTGACAACTCAGGCGCGAACATTGGTCTGGACGGAGACCGCTTCATCTGCATCTGTGGCCCCTCCAACAACCGCAAGTCTACATGGATGCTGTCGGTCGCGATGAATCTTGCCATCCAAGGCAAGAACGTTCTCTTCTTCGCTGGCGAGCACCGCAAGGACAAAGTTCTCAAGAAGCTCACGTTGCAGCTATCACACTTCTTCCGCGAGGACGAAGCAATCGGACACATTCCGGGTCTGTCTCAGTGGGAAGGTTTGAATCGCACTGCTACTCAAGCCGACGTTGAGAAGGTCAAGTCTCTGTTGCACAAGTTGCGATACGAGGGCATCGTGCCGGGTCACATCGAACCGCAGATGCAAGACGCAATCTATCGCGGTGAGGAAGACAAGGTCGGCGCTCTGCTTAACTACGCTGAGGCGTCGTACCCGAAGTATCAGTGGGACGCAATCTTCATCGACCCGATTGACACGATCATGCCAACCGAAGACGCGAAGGGTCGCGCCAACACATTTCAGTTGAAAGCCGACGTAATCGAGCGTCTGTTCCAATTCAGCCGTAACGCATTCGGCGGCAAAGGTTGCATGGTCTTCATCTCTGCACAGTTCGGTAGCAACGCAGTGCGGGACATTCAACGCATTCAGGAAAAGAATGCAACTGAGATTGAACGCCACGATGATGAGATCGAGTCAATCTTGCGCCGTGATGGAAACATCCACTCGCTTACAACGATCATCGAGAAGTGCGATCTCTGTATCGGTGTTGCCACGCTGGTTAAAAACGGCAGCGCTGGGTTGCTAGTGCGCGGTCGTGACCGTGAAGGCGGAATGGAGTGGACAGTTGAGTTCGACGTTGATCCAGACTCGAACTACATGACAGAGAAGAAACGACAGTACAGCAAGGTTCAAGTCCCCGTAGAGAAAAATATGGCTGCGGCAGCCACAGGAGCATTTGATGAGTTATGAGTGAAATTGCAAACGGATATTCTTGGTACAAATTTGACATCGACGGTTGGCTGAGCAGCCCTGACGTTCAGCAGATGAACTTCAATGATCGAGGCATCTACCATCACCTGTTGACCATTCAGGCCCGCGATGGTAAGCTCGCCGTGGACATTCTTCCTTTGTCCCGACAGGCTGGCGCGGACAAGCGCTCCATCGGAAACTGGATGAAAAAGTGGGGCTACCTGTTCCCGATTATTGGTATCGGAGACAACGTCGAGCTTACGTCGGCGTTACGTCCATGCAGCGTCCACGTTACGTCGGCGTTACCTACATGCAACGCCTGCGCTACGCCGCCGTTACCTCTACGTTGCTTCCCCGCTGCGGGGTGGATGCGTCAACGTAGCATGCGCGTAAATCCAAAGCTATGGAATTTGTCAGTAAAGTCGGGAAAATTTGAGGGTCAGCCGTTGCTAGAAGAGAAGAGAGAAGAAATAGACTTAGAGGGAGAGAGAGAAGGAGATCAGAGTCAGGTCATCCTCACTCTAAAATCCAAGGCTCTAGTAGTTAGAGGGGAGGGGGCCTAATGCTTACGAAACCTATTTTTGTTCATCTATCCGACGCAGATTGGAAAGCCCTCTCGGACGTCCAGCAACGCGCTGCGATCAACAACTTCGCTCTGTTCAAAGCAACAGGTGCAAAGGGAAAACCACCAACCGCTCCAACACCCACTACAGCGGCAGCGACCGCTCCTGCTCCAGAAGCAGCTAAGGATGAGCTTACAGGCATACGCAACTGGAACGAATCTGTGCGTGGTATCTCTGGTGAGCGTTTGAGAAACTGCGTTATCTATCAACTCGATGTGGTGAAGAATCAGTGGTACGCCCTGAGGCTGACTCGGAAATTTGTTCGTGATCAAGCAGAAAGACTTGATGGAGACACGCCAGAGGATTACGTGTTTGATCCCGATCCTCTCTTTGGCACCATCACGTTCCACGGCGAAGAGGGCGACACAAAAGTTGAGGCTGTCCTTCGCTACCCGAAGACTGAGAAGGAACGTATCAAGATTCGCGATAAGTATGGCGTAAATTACAAGACGATAAAGTTCTTGGTGAAGAAGAACTGCCCGCGTTGCAAAGGGAAAGGCACGTACTCCGTCTCTGCCTATCCGGGCGATCCAGTCTACGGTCGTCTCACTGAGACCATCGAGTGCAGTTGCAGCTATGAGTGATTGTCCATCGTTACTGTGAAAAAGTTCTTCCTCACTTTTCACTTTGTGTAAAAAACCCAGTAAACATCAGGGTTCCACGCATAGCGACGAAAGATCGCTAGTCTAACAATTCATCCACTCCCGGAACCTTAGTTGTCGTCCTAAAACAGGTTCAGTCAGTATTACAAAGAGTCCCCACCTATGAGAGTTCACAATGGTAAGTAAGTCATCTGATATTTCCCCGTACCAACAATTCATCCACAAGTCGCGCTACGCCCGCTGGGATCAAGATAAACAACGAAGAGAAAACTGGGATGAGACAGTGCATCGCTACGTCTCATTCTTTGCACCGCGAATTCCTAAAGCAGATCGCGAAGCAACTGCGATTGAAATCGAGCGAGCGATCCTCCACATGGATGTGATGCCCTCGATGCGTGCGATGATGACCGCTGGACCTGCCCTCGAAAAAGACAACGCTGCTGGGTATAACTGCTCTTATATTGCTGTTGATGATCCTCGCGCCTTCGATGAAGCGATGTATCTCTCGATGTGTGGCACTGGTGTTGGCTTCTCTGTCGAGCGCCAGTACATCAATCAGATGCCTGTGATCGCAGAAACTTTTTTCACTGTAGACACTTGCATCAAAGTTGCAGATTCGAAAATGGGCTGGGCAAGCTCGTTCCGCCAATTGGTGCAGCTTTTATACGGCGGCGCTATGCCCACATGGGACTTGAGTCAAGTACGCCCCGCAGGTTCCGTTCTAAAGACGATGGGAGGGCGTGCGTCTGGCCCTGAGCCGCTTGAGCGTCTGTTCAAGTTTTCAGTGAATCTGTTCAGGAATGCCGCAGGACGTAAGCTCACCTCTATCGAGTGTCACGATCTGATGTGCATGATTGGTGACATCGTTGTTGTCGGTGGTGTGCGACGTTCGGCGATGATCTCCCTTTCCAATCTGTCTGATGACCGCATGCGCAACGCGAAGAACGGCGCATGGTGGGACAAGACGAACCCGCAGTCGGCTCCGTACCGCAGGCTGGCTAACAACTCTGTGGCATACACCGAGAAGCCAGAGCCAGAAGTGTTTATCCGTGAATTCCTTACACTCATCGAGTCGAAGTCAGGCGAGCGCGGCATCTTTAATCGCGTTGCCGCGATCAACAGCGCCAAGAAATATGGTAGGCGCAAATGGGAAGGCATTGAGTTCGGCACCAACCCATGTGGTGAGATCAATCTGCGTTCCAAAGGCTTTTGCAATTTATCCGAAGTCGTTGTGCGCCCGTTTGACACCAAGGCTTCGTTGAAGAAGAAGGTTCGCATTGCTACGATCATTGGCTGCTTGCAATGCACGTTGACTGATTTCCGCTACCTCCGCAAAGAGTGGCAGAAGAATGCTATCGAGGAGTGTCTGCTCGGCGTAAGTCTGACGGGGATCATGGACAGCCCGTTGACTTTTACGAACAGTGCTGAGCTTGGCGGTATGCTCGACGAGCTTCGTGAGTACGCGCTCGCCGTTGCGACAGAGTGGGCTGAGAAGCTGGGCATCAATGTCCCTGCCGCGATCACTTGCGTTAAGCCGTCAGGCACCGTGAGCCAGCTTGTGAACTGCTCGCCGGGAATCCACACACGCTTCGGACGCTACATTATCCGTGGCACACAAGAAGACCGTAAGAGTCCTGTCAACGACTTTTTGAAGGCAATGGGTCAGACGCACGAAGCGTATGAAGCCAGCCCAAATGACGTGGACATTTTCTATTTCCCGCAAGAGGCTCCTCCAACGAGTCTGTGCCGCAATGATCTGACGGCCCTTCAGCAGCTTGAAATCTACTTGACCTACAAACTGCATTGGACGGAACACAACCCTTCATGCACGATCTACGTCAAAGAGGCCGAATGGACATGCGTACTCGACTGGTGCTTCCGCCACTTCGATGTAATGGGCGGCATCAGCTTTATGCCCTATGACAACGGCATTTACCGCCAAGCTCCAAACAACGAAATCACTGAGAAGGAGTATTTAGCTCTCAGGGCAGCACAGCCGATCTTCGACTGGTCAAAGCTCCCCGACTTTGAAAAAGAGGACATGACCACGGCTACCAAGGAGCTTGCCTGTTCCGCTGGCAGTTGTGAAATGTAAATGAATGCCAACAGAACTTCAGAAACGTCAAGAAGCCTTCGCCGCCGTTGACGGCGAATTGGAATATCAACTCGCCAAATTTGGCGAGAACCCACACGAGATCGACGCGTTCGCCACGTACATCCGCCAGTACAGTAAGGTTTTGGATGAAACTGCAACCGCTCCCAACACCCCAGAGGCAAAGTTAGCCGTTGTGCGGAAGATTGCGGCGATTGCGATCCGCTGCATGGAACAACACGGCGCACCGAAGCGTGATTTCAAAACGTCATGCGCCACGAAGGGGCACTAACTTGGAAATCAAGCTCAGTTTTAAGATCACCTTCAACTCTGGCGAAACGACGACGCAGGAGATTGGCATTCAAGCTGATCCGCGTCACGCGTTCGACACACAGGCGAAAGCCCTCATGCAGCAGATGCTTGGGCAGTACGCCAGCATCGGATTGCTTCAGCAGCCAGAGCCGGGCAAGTATCGCCTCATCCTTCCCAGCCAACTCGCCGTGGTAGAATGTGAACTGCCGACGATTCTCATCGCCAGCGAAAACGAAGTTCCGAAAGTTACCCTTGACTAAAAAAGACATCTTGATGGCGATAGTGACGGTCATCGTCATCATTTTGCTTGCGAACGTCCCGCCATATCAGCCCGCACCAAGTCCGAAGCCTTCACCCGCAGTTCAATTCACATGTCCTGACTTTCCGCCTATAGATGGAGCAGGACGCCCTGCTGCGTGTGACTGCACAAAATGAATTATTTTTTCGATGAGAAGTACGACAAGACCTGCCGCGATCTCAAATACCTCGGCGTTGAATGTTGCCAAGAGTGCCACGAGAGTCCAGACAATCTTCGAGTTGTGAAAGTTGATGGCGTCGCGGCGCTCGTGTGCTGCGAGGTTGACTGTCATCTTTATCCACCAAACTCCCCAGAAGAAAAACTCCTGCGAGCGATCTTCGGTGAAGTCCACGAC
>Ga0209040_10000778_pt1 | contig 24747 bp, 19 predicted proteins | sample BogFormECP12_OM3_FD_188240 | JGI IMG/M metagenome (GOLD analysis project Ga0209040, IMG submission 188240) | Bog forest soil microbial communities from Calvert Island, British Columbia, Canada - ECP12_OM3 (SPAdes) (version 2) | ecosystem: Environmental > Aquatic > Freshwater > Wetlands > Bog ... | reverse complement strand
AATCGCCGTTTCTTCGTTCGTCCAGGATGTTGCCCCAACTCGTTGACGCGCCATGCACCAATGCGGACGGCGACCGAACGAATCAGGCGACCGTTTGAGAAAGTTTGGCGGACTTTGTGACGACTTTGAGTCCGGAGCAACGTCGCACGATCCGGCGCCTTCTGCCTCGCAGGCGAAGGATGCTGCGACCGCAAGGCCGAAGCGCCGGGGTCTGCCCTGCGGCGCGCAAGGAGCAGAGCAGAGTGAGTCGTGTGCTACGATGGACTAGGCCGCGAGGAGTGTGGTGTTTCACCGTCGCAATGCCTTCTTGCCATGTTTGCCGCTTGCAACATCATCCAAGAGTTCCGCAATGCTCACCAACACACGGTTGGCAGCTTCAACAAGGCGCTGTCCAAATGCACATAGCCTTGGGTCACGCCGCGGGCCAAGTGGCCGAGCAGACCGGCGATCGTCAACTCGGAAAAGCCGAGGTCGCCGGCTACACTGGCAAAAGTGTGACGGAGAACATGTGGCGTCACGTCACTAGCGCTACGTTATGCTCGAACAGGACAGCATCAACGCTGTCGTCTACGCCCGCGGGCGATGCATGGACGTGCGAAATCCTGGTCGCCGACTCCATTCTCACCCTGCCTGATATCGGGGTCGTGCTCCCCCTTGCCGAGCCACGAGAGGATCGTCTTCGAGGGGCAAGAGCACTCCGATCAGGCTCCCAAATCCGAGCCTGCTTAACCTTCTCCTCGCCGCGAGCCCTTGCGCCTTCGCCGGCGCGCCCTGAAGCAAGCGTCGGCGACGTCCGACCTCCCTCGCTGATATTTGGTCCGCTGAACGCTCTCAACGCTCAGCCGGGCATTGTCACGCCGCGACGGGCTTGCGGTCCCTCTGGTGGCCCGGTAGTCGAAGGGGATGGATAAAATGAGCTACAGCGGGTACCGTTTCCCGCCCGAGATCATTCACCAAGCCATTTGGCTCTACCTCCGGTTCACATCAGCCTGCGCGACGCCGAAGATTTGTTGGCGGAACGGGGAGTAGCGGTGTCCTACGAGACGGCTCGGCCTTGCGTGAACCATTTCGGACCGATGATCGCGGCTGACCTGCGAAAGCGTCTGCTGAAGCCTCATACGACTTGGCATTTCGACGAGGGTCTATCTGAAAATCGACCGCCGTATGGTCTATCTCTGGCGGGCGGTCGACGCCGAAGGCGAGGTCCTCGATGTACGGGTCCAGTCCAAGCGAAGGAGCACGCCGTGTTGAAACTGATGCGCAAGCGCTCAAGGAAGTATGCCTTAGTTCCGGAGCGACTAGTCACCAACGACTTGCGATCGCACAGCGCCGAGGTCCGGGAGCTTGGGATCGAACGCCGGCATGAGCGCGGGCGATGCAAGAACAATAGAGCCGATAATTCGTATCAGCCGACGCGGCGGCGGGAGCGCAAATTGCAGCCGTTCAGGAGCCCGGGTTCAGCCCAGAAATTTCTTTCCACACACGCCGCCGTCTACAATACCTTCAACGTCGAACGCCATCTCATCTCCGCCCAAAAGCACCGCTCGCTTCGCGCTGCGGCGACGACCACGTGGGGGACCCGCAGTCGGAATGGCCTGACAATTCCTGAGGCACAGACGCGTCACGCTCGTCGCACGCCAATGTGACAAAGCCGCATAAACATGGACACAGATCCCCAGCCAGCTACGGAACTAGCGATCGACGAATACGGGCCCTGGAATCCCGGCATATTGTCCGAGTTGTCGCCGCAACTGCTATCGCTCTGCACCATCTTCCGTAAGGAGAATGTGTTTGCGGCACTGCCGGAGGTAAGCGAGTTAGCGGGCCTGACCGGGCTGGAGTTGACCGACTTGGTCGTTTTCCGTCCGAGTAGATTGGCTCTACATGAACTGTTGGTGCGGGTCACAGCTGATATCGAAGTGCCGGATCCAGAGGAAGCTGACGTCAGCAGCCTTGGAGTTGAGTTTAGACAGATTGTCGATACGATTCACACTCGGCATCTTCTGCCGCGCATGGAAGAGATCGTGCGCGCGTACGAGAAGCTGCAGGACGAAATCGTAGCGACGGTCGAGCAAGAGTTAGCCGTTCTGTTTGGCGCAGAACCGCGCGAAGCTCCGGCGCCGACTCGAGGGATCGGACTGCTCGGGTGGCGGCGATGGAAGGAGTCCTCACGCACAAGGTTAGTCCGCAATCTTGAATGGGAGGCCCACCAGGGAGTGATCGACCGCTGGGTCTTGGGAGCGGGAAAGAGCGACGATCTGTTGCGGTCGGCCGTCTATAGATCTCTCGCGAAGACCATCACGGCAGTTCGCATGAAGCATGGTCGAATTTGGGGAAGCCATTCGCTTCTTGCGTCGATCGCAGTTGGTCTCGCTTGCAATGAGCACGCCGGCGAAATGGTCGGACAGCTGATCGACCCTTATGTCAAAGCGGCAGTAGCCCAGGAAGGCCTTCGCCTACTGCCAAGTCAGGAACATCCGATCGCAATGTCGACAAAAGGTTCCTCAGCATCCGGCAAGAGCACGATGCGCCCGAACCAGCGAAAGCTCGCCACGAGGATGGGCGCGAGTTGGCGCGATTTCGCTCTCATTAGCCCCGACATTTTTAGGCGAAGCCTCCTGGACTTCAATTCCCTCGGCAACCTCTCTAAATACGCCGGCGTTTTCACGAGCCATGAACTCAACATAGTAGACAACAAACTCGATCGCCATCTTGAGCGCAAGGCGGCGAACGGAAGGACCCCGCACATCCTCATCGACCGCTTCCGTTTCGACAGCTTTGTGGCTAACGCGCGCGAGCAATGGGAGGTGCCTGCTCGGTTTGGTCGCCCGCGCCTAGTGCATCTTCTTTTCATGGTCACGCCGCCCGAGGAGACTGTTGAACGTGCGTGGAAAAGAGGGCTCGAGATCGGCCGGTATAAACCCGTATCCGACCTCCTTGCGCACAACGTCGAAGCCTATTCTGGAATGCACGGGTTCTTTTTTGCTAGGGTGCTTAATCAGAAGCAGGCCGTACATTATGAATTTCTCGATAATGGCGTTCCGCCGGACAAGCCGCCACTTACGATCGCGTTCGGTCAGAACAACGAAATGCACATCTTCGATGTAAGGGGGATCCTGAACATCGATCGTTTCCGGCACATAAATATCAATGCGACCTGCCGAAGCCAAGTATATCTCGATTGCGCGAGCGTGGCTGCGAGCGAACGCATTCGTTTTCTCTCCGAATGTGTGAAACGCTTTCCGCGAGTGGACTTCGCAGACCGCTCGAGCGGCCGCATCTGGGCTCTCGTCGAAGCAGGAGAACTCGTGTGGTGCGACCCGGAGGGGTTATGCTCGTGCGCTACGGACGATGAATCTCGAGCCGCCCTCGAGGCTGTTCTCCAAAAAAATCTGGGTGCGTCACGCCGAGAAGCAGCGCCGCCGGCTCTGAATCCAGAAAGCTTCTACACGATTGGTCTCTGGGGAGAGTCTCGCGACGCACCGCTCGGATGATCGGTCGGTCCCGCAACCGAACGGCCCTCGGTTCCACCAGGTGACGAGTTTTTGCGCGCGACAATCAGCGAGCGGAGTGCATCAGCCGGCAGCGACTTCACATGCACAGGCTTGAAGAAGCCTGTTCGAGCGAGATGCGCTAGGCCTCGTGCGTCGTTGCGATCGGTCTACTGACGGCTCTCGACTACGGGATATCCGAGTTGGCCCAGTCCCTGAAACAGGACTGGCACCATTCGGGCCGTTTCGAAAACGATGCGACGACAACTCGGCGCCTTCGCCAACTCGTCGGCGACCGCTCGCGCCATTGACGCTATCTTGCTCTCTTCAACCACTCGCCGTCACGGTCGAGAACACAGACGTGGGTCTCGTCCATCGAGATGTCGAGGCCAGCAAATAGTCGATCGTTCGGCCTCCTCTTCTAAACCGTCGTCGATCCTATCGGCCTCGAGGGACAGGCCATTCCATAAAATCTGCTTGAAAGAGCCGCTATCACTGCAGGCCGTGTGAAAAGTCGCCGAAAAAATGCGAACGATCGCTCAGACGAAAATTTTTCGCGATTTTTTTGCTTCTGATCGACCTCAGGCCTCGAAAACAGGGCAAGACCTGCAGTGTGTGAAAACTCCGCGGAGTTTTCACACGGCCTGCTATCTATCACTGACTCCCTTTTCCTGGGCGCGGGAGATTCGGCCGATGATGGGCGAGCGGCGGGTCGGCTTTCCAACGCTATGTTTTCGAGCCCTGCGGCGAACCGTTAGCGGTTGCACTTGAGCCTGGCGCGGAGCCGCAAGCGTTGGAAGTATGGCAGCTACCGGATGTCAATCAGGCCGGCGAGCCGTCCGCGCCGACGGTCAAAGGCCGAAGAGACTGGGATTCGCGTCCGAAAATAGCAAGAAATCGAGCATCATCTCTTGCACCGCCTCGACCATTTGCGCCCCGTCGGCGGTTCTGCAGCCTGCGGCCTTTGCGGCCTTCAGTAGCGGCGTCGTTCCATGCCCCGCGACGACGTCGCCGACGAACATCGAGGAATTCAGCAAATGCGCGGCAACCGGCAGCGGATCATCTGGAGACATTCCCATCGGCGTCGCGTTGCACACCATATCGCAGCCAGTGGGATCTGGCGGACCGGAAAGACCCGGCCGCGCGCAATCTTAGACACGAATTTCAATCAGTTGATTGACGCGCCCGGGACTGGAGTCGTGGACGACGAGTAGCAGCGCCAAAGCAACCGCGCTGCCCGCCGCGCCCGCGCCCACCAGAAGCGCTCGCGCTCCTTCAACGTGAGCGCCGGCGTCTTGCTGCCCTTGACGAAGGCTGCGCCGTCCATCGTGTCGCCGTGCCAGGAGCCATCCGAATTGCGGCGGGTAACGCTGACGGCGCCGAGCAGCTTCGTTCGCGTCGTCGTCGTCGCACAAAACTCAAACACCGTGAATTTATGCGGCATGGTTACCAAAAGTCCCGCGACATTTGGGATCAGGGCGAGGCTGTGCATTACCGGCTTCAGGGCACCGTCGTGGACTAGCAACGGAACACAGATCGCATTCTGCCCGCGCGATTCGAACCCGAGGGTGAGCCGATGCGGCGACTTCGCGTGTTTGACCGGATCGCCCAGTATAGGGAAAAGCCGGGTCTCTCCGCTAAGGTTCTCAAGCATATCGCCGCCTCCGACTATACGTTACAACCCCGGACCTCGTCCCAAGTGCGCCACCGTGCAGACTGCGTGACCCAGTCTTGTGTCGATACGCAGTGAATAATGGTCTTGCCTCAGCCAACGGCCTTCGAGGTCAGCCAATCAAGCCCACAACCCAATCGGTATGTTGCGAAGCCGGCGCTTGGTCTCGCTCTAAAGATATTCCTCTGCCAGTGCCGCATCTCGGATTTCGTCGACGGGGCCGCTGCGACGCACTTCCCCGCTCCGCAGCACATAGACTCGGGTCGCCAATTTTAAGGCCGGGCGCGCCATCTGCTCCGTCATGAGAATTGTAGTGCCGCGGGCCTGCAACTGTCGGATTGCCTCGCTGATTTGCCCTATCCACACCGGAGCAAGTCCTAAAAAAGGTTCATCTAAGAGCAACAGCTTTGGCATTGTGCTGACGGCCCGCGCTATCGCGACGATTTGCTGCTGACCCCCGCTAAGCTGGTTTGCGAGTTGACTCCCGCGTTCCGTAAGAAGCGGGAAGCTCTTTTCGATCCAGGAAATGTTCTCCTTCGCCTTCGCGTAGGGCAAACCCAGCGTGGAGGAAAGCACATTCTCTGAAACGGTTAGAGAATTAAACACGCGCCTTCCCTCGGGTGAATACCCGATGCCCAGGCGCGCGCGGGACGCACATGCGACTGTCGAAATGTCCTTGCCGTCGAAGGTCATCTTGCCGCTGGCGAGAGGCACAAGACCGACGACCGCATTGATCAGGCTTGATTTTCCGGCGCCGTTCGATCCGACCAGTAGAACCGTCTCGCCCTTTTGGACCTTGACGGAAACGCCGTGCAGAGCAGTGATCCCGCCATAGCGGACGACGGCATCCTCGATTCTCAGCATTTCATTCATCGCTGGGGCCCAGATAAGCGTCCATCACATCCTGGCGAGACAGAACTTCCGCCGGACTCCCGTCGGCCAGAAGCCTACCTGCTTCGAGGACGATCGCTCGCGGGCACAACCGCTTGACTAGATCCATGTCGTGCTCGACGACGAGTATCCCGCAACTCAACAGGCTTTGCGCGTGTTCGACGAATCTGTCGATCTGATGACGTTCGCGCCTCTCGAGGCCCGCCGCAGGCTCATCTAGCAATAAAAACCTCGGCCGCCCTATCAGGACCATTAGGAGACCCAGCATCTTCTGAAGCCCGTAGGGAAGCTTGTCGCTCGGCTCATTGAGATGCCGCGCCAAGCCGAATTCCTCCAGCAGGCCCGGCAGCTTCAGATCGGCACCACCCTTCGCCGTGCCAAATCGTTCGGCCCGATACAGGTTCTCTTCGACGCTGGCGCTTCGGAATGTATTCGTCTGCTGGAAACTGCGGAGCACCTGCATGCGACTGACGACATCGAACCGCCGTTCGGAGATTTGCTTCGTCCCAAGAAGCACGCGCCCGGATGTCGGACGCACCATCCCGCACATGCAATTGATCAATGTCGTCTTTCCGGCGCCATTCGGACCGATCACGCCGAGAACCTCGCCGGGAGCGAGGTCGAAGGATATGCCGTCGAAGACGCGAAGGCCGCCGAACGCCTTGGCGAGGTTGTCAACTCGCAGAATGTCGCCGGTCGAATGCGGAGCCGCCGCCCTCATGCGTGGTTCCCCTTTGCGCGCTTCCTGGACGCCCTGATCATTCGCCGGACCAGTCCTACGAACCCATCGGGGGCGACCATAACGGAAGCGATCAGCAGCGCCCCAAAAAGCGCCGCCGCGAACTGCCCTTGCCCACTGAAAATGTTAGACAGCGAAACCAGGAAGGCGGCTCCCACAACCGGTCCCAGCATCGTTCCGCGCCCACCGATGAATGCATATGCGATGTAGTTGACCGCAGAGAACGATGCGAAGGAACTGGGGTGCGCGGTCGACAGCATGTTGACCAGGGCGAACCCCGCCAAGCCAGATACCCCCGAGCACGCCATAAAGCCGACGGTTCGGTACCACCAGACCGGGACGCCGAGACTTTCCGCGAGAGTTTCATTCTCTTCAATCGAGGAAAACTCAGGCCGAAAACGATGCGTGACGGCGAGCGTGATCAAGGCGGACACAATGCCGACAGCCAGCGTGACCCACACAAGCGATCGCGGCGTTCCGAGATCGGCGCCGAACAGCGTCGCGGGCGGCACCCCGGCGATGCCGTTGGATCCGCCGGTGAAATCCGGGGTCTCAAAGATCACCAGCTGCAGGATTTCGTTTGTGATAAATGTGATGAACACAAAATAGGTGCCCTTGAGCCTCAGGACGACAGCCCCAAGAGGAATCGAGATCAAGACCGGAACGATGAAAGCGGCGGGAACAAGCACCAGAAGGTCGGTTACGCCCGCCGTCGCTAAAAGGGCGCCCGTATAACCGCCGATCGCCATAAAGGCGGGGATCGTGAACGCCATGAGGTCCATGCGCAGCATGATGTACACCGCGAGCGCGGCCACGATTCCGATCACGATCTGATGGGTGAGTGAGAGCGCAAACGGGCTCGACGTAAGGGCGGGAATTAGCGCGAGCAGCGCAATCACCGCAACGCCCCATGCATCGACCGTGAGATCCTTCGAACGATCTGGTTTCACTGTTCGTCAGGCCCTTCTTACTTCGCGGCCCATCAGACCGCTTGGGCGGACGAGCAGAATTAAGATGACAACGACGAAGAGCAGCAGCGTGCCCCGCGAACTGCCGAGGTAGACGCTGGAATAGGCCTCCACCATGCCGACGACGAACGCTGCAATTGTCGCGCCTCCGACACTGCCGAGGCCCCCAAGAATCACGACGATAAAGGCTTTGAGTAGAACGGAATCGCCGACGCCAGGCTCAAGCACTAGGATCGGCGTCACCAATGCGCCCGTTAGACCCGCAAGCGCCATCGAAAGGGCAAAGGCCATCGGAAACATCCGCGATGGCAAAATCCCTTGCGCAATTGCAACGGCCCGATTGTCGGCCATTGCTCTCAGGGCGATTCCGTACCGTGTCCTGAAGATTAGATAGTACATGGAAGCAATCGCCAGCGCGCAGATAAAAAGTACGATGATATTGGCATAGGACATGTAAAGCCCCTTCCAGCGCAGCGCGCCCGAGACCGGAAACCGGAACTCGACTGGTTCCGGGCCGAAAAACTGTATTACGCCGGTCACGATGATCATATGAAGTCCGAGGGTTATGATCATCGTCGCCAGAGGGTCGTTGATATATTTGTCAACAAATGTCACTTCAACGAAATATCCAATGACGCCAGTCGAAATTGCCGCGAGCAGCACGGCCAGGGCGAATGGCGCTCCCAGAAAATGCGCAAAGAAAAAGGCCAGATAGCCGCCGAGAAGATAGCCGCCGCCATGAGCGAAATTTACGACGCCCATGATACCGAACACCATGGTGAAGCCGATGCTCAGCATCGCATATTGGGCGCCGATGCTTACGCCGATCAGAGCAGTTGAAATCAGGCCTTCCATGCATTGCTCCTCGTGGCCCGGACAAACATCGCGCTTCTGGCCCGTTCGGGAAACGCAAGATACGCGGGACCAATCGACACGTTGGTCCGCGCATCTTGAATGAGGCTCCTTAGGGTGCTTCTGAGGGGATCGCCACGGACTCGACGCCAACTCGCGTCCCGCTTTCGTAGACGCCGAAGCCAACCGGGAAGGCCAATTCCTGGTTGATCCCATACATCGCCTTACCCCGCCACCCGCCTTTGCCAAAGTAGCGCGACTCGGGCGTAAGTTTGCGAAGCGCGTCCGCGACTTTTTCGGCGTCCTTATCGGTGCCCGCGGCCGACATCGCGCGGAAAACCTGCTCCGTTGAGATCACTGTCGTGTAGAAGTTGCCGTTGATCGGAACGCTCGCTTTCATGACCCTTTCGAAATCCGATCTCAGCTGAGGCATGTTCGGGTTTTCGATTGCGACGACGCTGAGCCAGTAGGCCCCCTTCAGGCTCTTAAGATCGGCGCCCTGGTTCGAGCCGTCGAGAATCGGCTTCTCGCCGCCGCCACCGAGCGAACCGAAGACGCCGCCATATCCTGCTTCGATGAGTTGCTTGAGCAGCACGGCCTGGTCTCCCGGGGGAACCGTGGAGACTTCAATGCCGTCCGGATTCGCATTCATTATGCGGGTCGCGATGGCGGCGAAATTCGTCGTCCCTCGCTGATAGTATTCTTCCTGCGTGGTCGCGCCGGCGTCTGCGTACATTTTCGCAAGCGCGCGAGTCGCGTCGGTGCCGCCCTGGTCATTCGGCCCTATCAGGACGACGCTTTTGAGCTTGAAGCGGTCGAGCGCGCGCTTGATGAGAATGGGCCCCCAAGTGGGCGGCGCCTGGAGCTGATGGAACACTAGCGGATAATCGGGGCCAATCGCGTCTTTGGCGTATGTCGTGTTGAAGCTGAGCTGGGAATTGCGTTTTGCGACGGGCTTGAACCCCGTGACTTCTGGAGCGCCAACAGGTCCGATGACCACGTGAACGTCCTCGCTCGCAAAATAGTTGGAGGCGGCGGCTCCTCCCGCGGCGGTATACTGGCTATCGAAGCTGACGACCTTGACCGTGCATTTCTGGTCGCCCATTTGCACACCGCCGGCTTCGTTGGCGAGCGCAGCGACGAATTCGGCGCCCGCTTTGACGGCAAGACCCCACGCAGCCGACCCTCCGGTCAACGGTCCCGCGGTCCCTATCTTGATTTGGCATTGGTCCGCGAGCGCGGGCGCGGTCGCAAGCAAAGGCAAGGAGACTATCGCCAGAAAAATGCTGCGTCTGCTGCGGGTGTTGATCACGCGAATTCTCCTCCCTGTAAATCAGAACGCTTTCGATCGCGACGTACCTGATCCCGAGATCAAGGGTCACGCTTTTCATGTGTTACGCATGCTGGCGAGTCAACGCGAGCTTCCGTGTCATAGGCAACGCCTATTCAGTGTGCGCCGCCTCCCAATAGGGATGGCTTTCGGAATGTGAAGCTCGTCGCGGTCGGCGCTTCACGCTGCAAATCGACAGGATCGCGGCGCGCTCGCTCCGGCTGTCGCCGGTGGCCGAGGATAGTGGCCGAGTCGAGCGTCTGACCCGGCTCGTTGGGTGGGACTGGAGGAGGTAGCGCACGCTGTCAGGATCGGGCCCGGCCTTCTATTTGCTGAGACGCTGGGGGCGTTTCCCGTACGAGGGAATGCGCCGACCTATTCATCGGCGTAGACGCCTTGCTCGATCAATTTGAGGGAGGCGAGATCTGCGCCGTTCTTTCGGATCAGGAATCCAGCCGTTATGCCGGCGTCGACCGGCATCACGATGCCCGTGATGATCCGCGCAGCGTCGGACAGCAGGAAAGCGATCGGACCGGCAATTTCGTCCGGCGATGCGCCACGGCCCATGGGCGTGCGATCGCACATTGCGTTGAAAAAGTTTTTCGGGACAAGCGTTCTGACCATGGGCGTATCGACAAACGTCGGCGCGACCGCGTTGACGCGGACATTATGCCGGGCCCATTCGACCGCGAGCGTCTTTATTATGCCGTTCACCGCCCATTTCGAGGTCACATATGGCAGACGCGCGGCCTGGCCGCCCAGGCCACTGATCGAGCTGATTGCAACGATAGCGCCGTCCTTGCGCGCCAACATCTCGCGGCCGAAGGCCTGGCAGGTCAGAAAAACGCCGATCGTGTTCACCGGCATGACGCGGTCCAGTTCCGCGAGGGTCAGGTCGGCCGAGGGCATCGCGCCCGAAACACCGGCGCAAGCGACAAGCCCGTATGTCGGCCCCAGGCTCGATTCGACCTCGTCGGCGGTCTTGGAGACAGCCGCTTCATTGCGCACGTCGACCGCGAAACCCTTCGCCTCACCGCCTGCCAACCTTATCTGCTCAACCGACGCGTCGATCGCATCCTTGTTGATGTCGAGAACGGCTACTTTGGCGCCGTTGTGGGCCAAGAGGGACGCTGTGGCGAAGCCGATGCCCGAAGCAGCGCCCGTAATAGCGATGACGCGCCCGTCCAATCCGAAATTCATCGTGCTCACCGTCGCGCGCTCCTTTCTCCGATTTTGCGGATGCCAGCGGCGCGAAGCACGTCGGCCCGATTGTGGTCTTGGTGACGATCGAGCCGATACATGTCAAAAGACGCCCATCCGCTCAATGAAGGACCTAACGTCAACGATCCGCAGAAGCTGTCTCGATGATCATCCAGGTGCCATGCAACCGCGACGAAGTCCGCGAAGCGCGCCGCTCCATCGGGAATTCCTTCAGGGTCCATCGCCATTGGCTGTGGACGTGCGGTGCCGGCGTCAGCGATCCGGCGCTAGCTGCCTATGAAAGCGGCGGCGGCTGCGCGCATGTTTGCGGCGAACGGCGCCGATGTGATGGTGGCAGACCGCAACGCCGACCGCGAAGCAGATTGCGTCCGGCATCGGCGTGCGCGCTGCCGCGGTGGGCCTCGACATCGCGCGGCCCGACGAAATCGAGGCTGCCGTGGGCGAGACCTCGCCTCGGTTTGGCAGGCTCGATGCGATCGTCAATACGGCCGCCTTCGTTCGGCAAGAACCGTTCGGCAAGAGCCGCCGGCGGAAGCAGCGCCGCACAAGTTTCGTCGCTCGTTCAAGGTCAATATGGAAGTGGCTCTGCAGCTGGCGTGGACCTGCCTTCTGCTGCTGAAGTCCAGCTTCCGCGCCGCCATCGTGCATACTGCCTCGCTTGCCGGCGTCCACGGCTTCACGCAGCAGATGGGACAGGAGTGGACTCGTTCGGCATTCGCACCAACAGACCGAACGAAATGGCCTCGCGAAACCGCGTCCGAAATTCCGATGCAGCCAGTTTCACGAAGGAAACCATAGGATTATGGACTGGCACTAGCCTTGTGGATTTAATAGCTTGAAGGGCGATCGCGACCTATTTTAGCGCACACTGTATGGCGCAGCCAGTGCAGCGTCTAAACGATCTTCCCGGGAGAAATAGGTCGCCCCCGCCAGAGGCTACGCCTATGAAGACCATAGAAAGCACCCCCAAGAGTTTGAATCTTTCCCGAAGCTGTTGCCGCCGGACTGAAACGTATGGTGAATGTCCCTGACTAGTTGCGAGACGTCTCGGGAATCAATTGAGGCGTTTGCCGCCGCTTGTTGCGCGGTTCGCACCCTTTCGGCCGGGGCTGCTCGTGGAAGCGCCGCAGGCGGCCGCCGCGCGGTGGAACGGTATTCACTTGGCAGCGCGGCGCTAAAGATGGTCGGGCCTATGGGTGGTGACCGGAGCCGCGCCCGACAGGTCGCAGGGTCGGTGGTACGCCTTGGTGAATGTGAAGGGAAGTTCGCAGGAGGAAGATGCTCGATGGCTTTGCTGACGCAGGAACTCGCCGATTTTGCCGCCGCGACGCGCTTCGAAAGCCTACCGAGCGAGGTGATTCACGAGAGCAAGCGCGTATTGCTCGATTCCATTGGCTGCGCCTTGGCCGCGGTCGATCATCATAAGGGTGCGATTGGTGTCGCCTTCGGGCAGTTGCTGGGAGGTGACGGGAAAGAGGCGACAATTGTTGGCACGAGACACCAGGCCTCCATTTTCGGCGCGGCCTTCGCGAATTCAGAGCTGATCAACGCGCTCGATTTCGACGCCATCCTTCCGCCCGGGCATGTTACGCCCTACGTGTTGCCGGTCGTGCTGGCAGTCGCCGAAGGAGTTGGGGCATCCGGAAAGGACGTTGTTGTAGCCAACGCCGTGGCCCATGAAATGTCCTTTCGGATGGGCAAGGCGATGGACTACCTCCGTGACACTAAGGACGGCGAGGTCGACCCGCCATCAGTGTTCGGCTATTCAAGCACGATCTTCGGGGCATCCGCGGCGGCCAGTCGTCTGCGCAGACTGCCGGCAGAAACGATCGCAAACGCACTTGGTATCGCCGCCGCAATTTCGCCGGTGAATGCTCATTGGCCGTGGTTCAAACACGTGCCTACCTCGACGATCAAGTATCAATTGGGCGGCCAAGTCACCCAGTCTGCACTTACAGCCAGCTTCATGGCCGAGCTCGGGCATCGCGGCGACCTCCAAATCCTCGATGATCAGGAGTTTGGCTACGCGCGTTTCATTGGCACCAGACGATGGGATGCGGATCGAATAGTCGAAGGTCTGGGGACGAATTGGGGCTTCCCACAGTCAATGGCTTACAAGCCCTATCCTCATTGCCGTGTGATGCACGCCGTCATGGGCGCGATGACGCGCTTACTGGATGAGCAGGCCATCAGGGTCGAGGAGATCGAGGGCATCAAGGTTTGGGTTGAAGGCTTTGTCCAGGAACCCGCCTGGTTGAACCAGCAAATCGACCGGGTCCATGACGCGCAGTTCTCAATCGCTCACGGCGTCTCGTTTGCCGCCCATCGTATCCCGCCCGGCAAGGCATGGCAGGACCCTTCGCTTGTATTTTCTCCGTCGGTCATGGAGCTGATGCGAAAGATCGAGCATGAGGTGCATCCGGACTATGTCAAGCTTCGGACCGCGAATCCGGCCGCGCAGCCGGCGCGGGTCGAGGTACGCGCCCGCGGCCGCATTTTTGTCGGCGAACAACTGTTCCCGAAAGGCGTCAGGTCGCCCGATCCCAGCAGCTATATGACTGACGACGAACTGATCGCGAAGTACCGGACTAACGCTACCGGCGTTTTAGCGGACGTCGTCGCCGAACAATTCGCCGAATCCGTCTTCAATCTTGAAGACGTGGCTGACTTCCGCGCCCTCATGCGGCAGATGGCGGTGGCCGATAACGGCAATTTGGCGCAAGCGGCCGAATAGCCCATGGGTCTGCATGTGTTCGGAGACAACGGATTTCGCTTCGTATGAGGATGACGACTTGGCGCGAAAGGCTACGGATATGCTGAAGTTTGGTATAGCAGCCATTTTGGCGCTCCCGCTCTCTATCCTGCCGGCGATCTCGTCAGCCAGCGCGCAGGGCTGTGAGGTGGCGATTGGCGTAGCGGGTCCGATGTCGGGCGGGGCTGCGGCGTTCGGCCTGAATGAGAAATTGGGCACGGAGTTTCAGGCAGCATTGGCGAACGAGACCGGCGGTCTTCAGGTCGGCGACACGAAGTGTAAGGTCAAAGTCTTGAGCTATGATTCCGCGTACACCTCGGCAGGCGGAGCCGCGGCGGCGAATTACTTCGCCAGTGAAGGAGTTCATGCCGTGCTGGGGCCCGTAGGGGCCCCAGAAGTTGAAGGGTTCAAGTCGGTGGCGAAGCGAAACGGCATTGTCAGCTTCAACATGACCTACGCCAAAGACGCCATGAGTCCCGACTACCCCTTGGTGTTCCATCAGTTGCAGGCGCCGCCGACCTGGGGACCAATTCTAATTAAACGGGCTTTGGATCTGTTCCACTTCAAAACCGTAGTGTTAGTCGGACCGAACGACCAGGGCGGAACGGATGGCACCAAAGCGCTCGCTCAGCTTTACAAGCAGCAGGGGGTCTCCACGACGGAGGAATACTATCAACGTGGAACGACCAATTTTGCCGCGGTCGCCACTCGGATTATGAACGAGAATCCGGACCTGGTGGAACTTGGGACCACGCCGCCCGGTGATCAGTCTCTTCTCGTCAAGCAGCTTCTGGAGGCCGGTTACCAGGGGACATTCGGATCACTCGGCGGGGGCGGCGAAAAGGTACTTCTCGAGGGGGCCAGCGGCGATCCAAAGAATCTCAGGAATGCCTTCTGGTTGAACATTGTCGCACTCGAGCATCCCAGCGTTCCTCAGATGAAAGCTGACTTTGAACTGGTGATGAAAGCTCCGCTGCCGACGTTCCCACATTTCTATGTCGCGCAAACTTCCGCGGAACAGGTCCTCAAGGCCATAAGTCTCGCGGGAACCGACAAGGACGGCGAAAAGATTGCGGATGCACTGCGCAACATGACCCCGGAATCGCGCTACTTCGGCAAAGGCGGCTGGCGGGGCAAGACCCAATACGGCATCAATCAAGAGTTGGCGTTTCCGGTTGGTCTGGGCATCTATCAGGACGGAAAGCGGATTGGTGTCGAGACAGTTCCTATTCCTGCAGAGTGACGGATTGCGGTACTTCCGGGGGACGCCGAAGAAGGCTCTGGCCGGCGTACTTTCCAATGGACGAGGACCGCGCGGATCGCACGGCATCAATCTCGAGAGGGCCGTCGTCGTGGAGTACGCCTCTGAGGCGGGGCCCCGGCAAGTCGGTTGGCGGGCGCACTGAGGGGTCGCACACGCGTTTGGTTTTCCGAGCGCCGGGCTCGAATTCTAGAGCGGTCTAACATTGGGTTGAATCGGAGAGGATTCCCGAACCGACGAGATTTTGATTCAACCTGCTGGCTGGGCGGAGGCCAGCAGGGATGCCGAAGCCGTATTCTCGGGATTTGCGCGACCGTCTGATCGACGCGGTGGAGCGGGGCGGAATGAGCCTGTCGCGCCGCGGCGCGCCGTTACGAGATCAGCGAATCTGTGGCGATCAAGTGGCTGGAACGCTATCGGCGGGAGGGTTCGCGCTAGCCGGTCGGACATGGCGGTCATCGCCGCTCTGCGCTCATACCGAACCGGGATTTTCTGGGGGCTGCGCGGGCGGAGAAGCCCGACGGAACGCTTCAGGCCCTTTGCGACCGCCTTTGGTCTGAGCGGGGGGTCAAGGCCGACACTTCGATGATGAGCCGTTTCTTTCGCCGGATCGGCCTCACGCTCAAAAATAGCTGCTCGTCGCCCGCGAGCAGGATCGCCCGACATAAGCCGCCATCGGGTGCGCTTGCGAACCTATCAAGGCCGAATCGATCCCTCGCGTCTGGTCTTCATCGACGAGACCTGGGCGAAGACCAACATGACCCGCCTCTATGGCTGGGCGCCGCGCGGCCAGCGGCTGGTCGACAAGGTCCCGCACGGCCCTGCGCAACGACCCTATCGATGCGCCCTGCCTGTTCGACGGGCCCATCAATGGCCAGCGATTCCTCGCTTACGTCGAACAGTTCCTCGCTCGGACGCTGTCGTGATCCTGGACAATCTCGGCTCTCATAAAGGCAAGGCGGTGCGACAAGCCATCCGGGCAGCCGGAGCGCGTCTCGTGTTCCTGCCCAAATACTCGCCCGACCTCAATCCCAAAAGGTCTTCTGTGAAAGGCAGGCGCCCGCACCTACGACGCCATCTCCGACGCCACCGCCAAAATCCTGAAACGATTCCCGCCAAGCGAATGCGCCGCTTACCTCAGGAACGCCAATGCAAACGACTCTGGCGTCTTGGATATGACTTCACCGAGCTTGCGCAGCCACGCGCCGCCACATCTTCCGCAAGCTCACGGAGCTGAGTCGACGATGCCTCGCCCGGCAGATTGTCGGGCAGCTTGCGCGGGCCTCGCGGCCAACGCCACGGTCTGGAAGAGACGCAGGCCGAGGAGAAGACCAGCGCCGAGATCTTGACGCCGGCGCCGGCCAACGGGAAACGCTGATCGCCAGTTCGAGCTGCTCGACGAGAAGCTTGCCCTGTTCCGATAAGGCCGTAGGTCTCGTGGCGCGCCTTGGCGAGCTGCAGTTTCAGCCGTTCGATCTCCAGGCGGCGAACTTTCGCCTCGTTCTGCGCCTCGCGCAGCGCCGCTTCTCTCTGCATCAGCATGCGCGCTGGGCGAGGATCAGCGCATGCGCGCTCGCCAGGAAGAGCGTCCGGCAGACCGTCGGCAGGTTGTTCTCGCCGGCTCGTCACATCGACAACTTGAGCAAGTCTGACAGAAAAACTCGCGCGACATGTCTCTTAAGTCAATCGGCCGCCGCCGTCATCCAGACGCCGTGGGACGCCAGGTTTTCTGCGGCGTTCGCCAGTCGATGCCCGACAAGAGATAGAACAGTTGTGCGGCCGAGATCGTCACGACGCCATCGGCGACAGAGGACCACAGAAACCGCCCGCGCTCCAGTCGCTTCACGAACAGATATGCGCCATCGCCACTCTGCCAGATTAGCTTGACTAGGTCTCTTATGCGCCCCGGGGGGACCCACAAATCGCCGACATGCGGGGCGCTTTGAGCGCTTCTTGCACTCTCAGCGCAAGCGAGCCAAACCCTTGCGGATGTCCGTGTGCTCGGTCCCAGCCCACACCCGCGCGTCACTCGTAGCGGCGCCGCATCCAGCGTTCGAGCGGAGGCCGTCGCTTAGCCAATGTTCATGTAGACCACCTTCTTGTAGAGGAAGCCCTCTACGTGATCGCGTCCGCCTTTCCACCCATAACCGCTCATCTTGTAGCCCCCAAATCCGACGCCCGGATCCAATGGCCCGTAGCAATTGACCCAGATCGTTCCAGCCTTGATGCCTTGAGCCATGCGCAATGCCGTCGACGCGCTCTCGGTCCAGACGCCCCCTGCGAGGCCAAATTCCGTGTCGTTTGCGAGGCGCAGCGCGTCCGCTTCGTCGTTGAACGGGATCACTGAGATGACGGGGCCAAAGATTTCTTCCCGAGCAATCCGCATGTCGTTATGGACGTCGGCGAAGACCGTCGGTTCGACGAAGAACCCGGTGGAAAGGTCGCCGCTCAGTTGCCGCCCGCCACACGCAAGCCTCGCGCCCTCCTCGTTGCCTATCGTTATATAGCCTAGGATGCGCTCCATCTGTTTGCGGGACACTACCGGGCCGATCTGCACTTCGGGGTCTAGGCCGTTGCCGACCTTCAGATTCTTGCTGAACGCCTTGAGGCGATCCACAAACTCTTCCTGAATGCTGCGCTGAACGAACAGTCGCGTCCCGGCGACGCATACCTGACCGCTGTTGCCGAACACGCTCATCGCGGCGCCGGGCACCGCTGCGTCGAGTTTCGCGTCTGCGAACACGATGTCGGGAGACTTTCCGCCGAGTTCGAGCTGTATGCGCTTGAGATTGCTCGTGGAGGCGGTAACAATCTTGCGCCCGGTTTCGACAGAGCCCGTGAACGCGACGCGATCGACGTCAGCGTGCCCCGCCAAGGCAGCGCCGGCGGTATGCCCGTAACCGGTGACGACGTTGACAACGCCATCGGGCAGTCCCGCCTCCTGCAGCAACTCGGCGATCCGAAGGACCGATAGGGACGCGTCTTCCGCCGGTTTCAAAACGGCAGTGCAGCCCGTCGCCAGCACCGGACCGACAATCCACCAGACGCTAACCAACGGACTGTTCCACGGGATGATTCCGCCGACCACGCCGACCGGCGCCTTAAGCGATAGCGTCATAATACGGCCGGGGATCGAGTTGTTCGATGTTTCCGACGCAGCAGCGCTGGTCTGCGACGAATAGAAGAGGACCGTCTGCGAAGCCCACCGCTTGAGCATCATTGTGCGTGTCAGCGGCATTCCCATGTCGAGTGTCTCGATGGCCGCAAGTTCGTCAAAGTTCTTCTCAATGAGGTCGTGGACCCGCAACAGCAATCGCTGCCGGTCGTACGGGGTCCAACGGCTCCACTCGCCCTCGAAAACGCGCCGCGCGGCTTTCACCGCGAGATCGACATCGGCCTGCCCGCCGTCGGCGAGCGTGGCGACTGTTTCGCCGGTCGCAGGATTGACGACGTTGATCTGGCCGCCGGCCGCGGCTTCTTGCCATCGGCCATCGATCAACAAGCGTTTCACTCCGTTGACGAAAGAGGGGCGCTTCAATTCACTTGCAGTTAAAGTCGTCATGTTCGGACCATATGAGATGGTGAAACAACAGCAGTGTTCCAGCAGCGTGATGCCGAGGTAGTGTCCCTATGCGGAGCCCGTGGCGTGCCCGACCCGGTCGAGCCATGCGACCATTCGATGGATTCCCTCTTCGATCGAGACCTTCGGCTCCCAGCCAAGAAGCTTTTTGGCGCGATCGATGCTGTAGCCCTGCTTCTCCTCAGCTGGCATTTTGACTCGGGCAGCGTCGTCGCGATATTCGGGCTTCAGGTCGGACTTGCAGGCTTGGAGCAGGATATCGACGATCCGGTTTTGCGACGTGTCGGAGCCGGAGGCGATGTTCATGCCCTCGCCACTTGCCTCGGATTCCATGGCCATCAGATTGGCGCGTGCGGCGTCGCCGGCATAAACGTAGTCCTGAACCTGTCGGCCCGTGCCCGCGATGACCGGAGACAGGCCAGCGCGGATGCGCTCCCAGGCCTGGACCATCAATGTCACCGCGGAGGCCCGCTTGTGCTGCCGCTCGCCGTACATCGCCGAGTAGCGCATTGCCAGGAAGCCCATGCCGTACTTCTGGTGATACAAGCGGCCGAGTCCCTCACCCATTATCTTCGACGTGCAATAGAGAATGAGGCCGGGCTGCATGCCGCTCCAGCGCAAGGGAGAGTCGTCGCTGTTGGGTTCGTTCCCGATCGCCCCGTAAACACCAACCGACGACGAATAGACGACCTTTTTCACACCCTGATACCTGCTCGCCTCGAGCACGTTCTGCACGCCGCGAACGTTGACGTCTACGCCCATCCAGGGATTCGCCGCCATCGGCGCGCCAAGGAATCCGGCGACGAGAAAGACGCCATCCGCCTCGTCGAAAGGGTCGTAGAGTTCGTTCAGGCGGAGCGCGTCTGCCCGCAGAAAGCTGCAGCGCGGATCGGAGAGAAGAAAATCGATGGCCTCGGTCGACCCCAGCGCGAGATTATCCAGAAGGACGACCTGCCGGGCGGCGCCAGCAAGAAGTTGCTCGCCTATGTGGGAACCGAGCAGGCTTGCGCCACCGACGACAACGTATTTGCCTTCGGAAATCGATGGCATTTGACACTCCTCTCCGGCGCTGGCCGCGATCGGTTGCTTTGAGAGCGCTTCATCGTCACCGACACGGTCGGACGCCGAAGCGCCGTGAGCAGCCTGCGCGACGCGTTTCTATCATGACGACCGCTAATGCCGTAGGAGACGGAGCTGGCAAAGCGGCGATGCCTAGCAATGCTATCGGCGCCACCTATGGCGGCGCGTTCGAACAATCTGAACTCGGAGGAGTGTCGAACTCCTCGTGGACCCACGTTGAGGCGTCGGGCGGCAAAGAACCGGCGCACGCACATCTATTTGTCGCAATCGGACACGATGGTTAGGTGAGCGTGCCTATGCGTCCCCCTGAGGCGCAACCGGCCTTCCTTGCGAGGCGTTCCGACCCAGATTTCGTCGCCGACTTCCGCCCAGAAAGAGGCCATACCCCAGCCGTCGGGGCTCGCCCCGCGGCGATCGTTTCGACGGAAAGGGAATGAGGGTTGATGACCGCGACGGCAATCGGGGGAGACGATACCGCCCGGTTGGCGAACTGGTCCATCAATGTCTCGGGTTCCGTGAGCTGACCGGCGCATAGAGCCGGCCATCACGCGTCTAGGTCAGGTTGTCCAGCAGCACGCCGTTGGCATGAGCAACGTCCGCCTCAACGGGACCAGATCCTCGCGAGACCCTGATGATCTCGTGGTTTGGCCAGCAAGCCAGATAAACGCTCTTGCCGTCGGGCGCCACCCTCTACGCCGTTCGGTCCCGCGCTTTCTGACCCTGGCAAAATGGTCCCGCCGCAATTGGGGGTCCAGTGCCTGATATGACCCAGCTTTTCGCCAGCCTTCGTACGGTCCAATCCCGATGAGTCTCCCGGGTCGAAGAGGCTGCTCGCAACGAAGCCATCTTCTTCGCCGGCCTGCCCGGCGATATCGGTCGGCTACATGCCTTCGGGCACGAGCACCGACCCCACATGCGTGCGAGTTGCAATGGATCCTCACTCGCAACCCGCGCGAGGTCAGTTAGCGGTCCATTTACAGCGCCTTCTCCAACTCCGGCAGCGCCTGGAAAAGGTCGGCGACAAGACCATAGTCGGCGATCTGGAAGATCGGCGCCTCTTCGTCCTTGTTGATGGCGACGATGACCTTCGAGTCCTTCATCCCGGCGAGATGCTGAATCGCGCCCGAGATGCCCACGGCGATGTAGAGTTCGGGGGCGACGACCTTGCCGGTCTGCCCAACCTGCCAATCGTTCGGCGCGTAGCGGGCGTCGACCGCAGCGCGCGAGGCGCCCATCGCCGCACCGAGCTTGTCGGCCACCGGCTCGATATAGGTCTTGAAGTTCTCCGCTTTCTGCATCGCCCGACCGCCGGAGATGATGATCTTGGCCGAGGTCAGCTCCGGCCGGTCGGACTTGGCGAGCGCCTCGCCGACGAACCCTGACACACCGGGATCGCCCGCTGCGGCGATCTGCTCGACCGGCGCGGGGCCGCCCGGGCTCGTCGCGCCGAACGAGGCGGTGCGCACAGTGACCACCACCTTCGGGTCGCTCGACTCGACCGTTTGGATTGCGTTGCCGGCGTAGATCGGACGCTCGAAGGTCTTGGGACCCACGACCTTGGTGATGTCAGAGACCTGCATCACGTCGAGCAGCGCGGCCGCGCGCGGCAAAACGTTCTTCGCGCTCGCTGTCGACGGCGCGACGATCGCGTCGTAGCCTGGAGCGAGCGAAACGAGGAGCGCCGCAGTCGGCTCGGCCAGCGCATGGGCATAGACTGGGTCGTCGGCGACGCGCACCCTAGCGACGCCCGCGAGCGTCGCGGCCGCCTCGGCCGCAGCGCCAACGTTATGGCCTGCCACGAGGACATCGACCGGCTGCCCGATCTCGAGCGCCGCGGTCAGCGCGCGAGCCGTCATGTCGCTCAGGGCGCCGCCGGTGACTTCGGCCAGAAGAAGGGTCGCCATGATCAGATCACTCCCGCTTCGTCATGCAGCTTCGCGACAAGCTCCGCCACCGACTTCACTTTAACGCCCGCCTTGCGGCCACCCGGCTCGGAGGTCTTGAGGACCTTGAGCCGGGGCGCGACGTCGACGCCGTAGTCGCCCGGCGTCTTCTCGTCGATCGGCTTCTTCTTCGCCTTCATGATGTTGGGCAGCGAAGCATAGCGCGGCTCGTTGAGGCGCAGGTCAGTGGTGACGATCGCCGGCATCCTCAGCGAGACCGTCTGCATACCGCCGTCGACCTCGCGCGTTACTTCGACGCGGCCGTCGCCGATGACGACCTTAGAGGCGAAAGTTCCCTGCGCCCATCCGGTCAGCGCCGCCAGCATCTGTCCGGTTTGGTTGCAATCGTCGTCGATCGCCTGCTTGCCCATGATGACGAGGCCGGGCTGTTCGGCGGCGGCAACGCCCCTCAGGATCTTCGCCACCGCGAGCGGCTCGACGATCGCGTCGGTCTTGACGAGGACGCCGCGGTCGGCGCCCATGGCGAGAGCGGTGCGGATTGTCTCGCTCGCCTGGGCGGGGCCGATCGAAACCACGACGACTTCGGTCGCCTTGCCCGCCTCTTTCTGCCGGAGCGCCTCCTCGACGGCGATCTCGTCGAAGGGATTCATCGACATCTTGACGTTGGCGAGCTCGACGCCGGACCCGTCTGCCTTGATGCGGATCTTGATGTTATAGTCGACCACCCGCTTAACGGGCACGAGAATTTTCATAGAGCGCGCTCCATTGCCGCGAGCACCGCTCAAGGCGACCCACAGCTCGAATGCCCATGGTCGGCGCGGGCGGGACACTCGCTGATCGTCTGAGCTGGATCAAGAAAGCATTGGCAAAATATCGGGACCGCCTATGAAGCCTCAAGGCATCCGGCGCAGGCATCGTCCCGTACGGCTTGCCAAAACGACCACACCCGTCCGGCTAAGCGCCTCGGGCATTATAGGTTTGTGGTAGGGATGAGAGCGCCAATGCCTTTGGGTCGATCAAACGCGATGGTATTCAGATCCGGACGAAGAAATGCCATGCTTCATCGTATCCGTGGCGGCCGGGAGCTGCTCGGAAGGGCGATCGCATCGTCAACGCGGCGCGTAACCCGGGAGGCCAGGGTGCAAGGGCTGCCGCTTGTAGCGGAAAACCAACGATAACGGCGACAGCGACTTGGTGAGCGGGTTTACGATCGACACGATGCTTGCGCCTCTTTTCGTTCCTGCAACGAAGCTGGATCGCTTTAGGAAGGCCGCGGCTTCGGGATCATCATCGATCTCCAGGACGCAGTCGCGGAAAAGGACAAAGTCGCCGCGAGAGAAGCTGTGCGATCGGTCGAGGTACCGCCCCTGCCCATCGTGCTGAGGGTCAACGGCGCTGCAACACCCTGGTGCGCCGAAGACATCTCGACGGCGACGAGTAAGGACTTCGCCGCCGTCATGCTGCCAAAATGCCAGGACGCCGCGACGATTGCGGCGTTGGGCGCGTCCGTTTCCGCTATCGCGCTTGTTGAGACAGCGCGCGGTCTCGCCAACTTGACCGAGATCGCTCAGACGCCATCGGTTCGTCGCATTGCCTTCGGGTCTGTCGACTTCGCAGCCGACATCGGGTGCGCCCACGAGCGGGAAAGCCTATTGTTCGCTCTCGCACAGATCGTGCTGGCGTCGCGCATGGCAGGCTTGGCGGCGCCGATTGACGGTGTGACGATCGATATCGAAGACGAGCCCGGAATCGAAGCCGATGCGCGGCGAACGGCCTCGCTCGGGTTTTCAGGCAAGCTCTGCATCCACCCTCGGCAGATCCCGCCGGTCATTCGCGGTCCGGCGCCGGCGGACGCTGCGCGGGTCGAAAAGGTTGTCGCCTCGACCGGCGAGGGCGCGCTTTGCATCGACGGCACGATGGTCGATTCGCCAGTCAGCCGCAGGGCCGAACAAATCCTGACGCGCGGGTCGAAGTCCTGAAATCCCGGAACTCCAATCCCGCGCTCTGATGTATCAAATCCTCAAGGGCATGCGCGTCGTTGAAGGCGCGGCCTTCATCGCCGGACCGATCTGCTGTCAGCATCTCCTCCACTAGGAGCCGAGGTCATACGTTTCGACATGATTGCAGGCATCCGGACTTCAAGCGCTGGCCCCCCGCGCCGTCGGGCCTCAGCCTCTATTGGGAAGGTCTCAATAAGGGCAAGAAGTCGATCGCGATCGATCTGTCCTCTCGGGAAGGCCGTGATCTTGCAGTCCGCATTGCCACCGCGCCAGGAGAAGAGGCCGGCCTTTTAGTCACCAACTATCCCGCGAGCGGCTTTCTCGCCCATGAGCGGCTCGTAGCGCACCGTTCCGATATGACTACAGTACGGGTGATGGGCTGGGCCGACGGGCGCAGCGGTGTGGACTACACGGTCAATGCGGTAACCGGACTTCCGCTGATGACAGGTCCGGACGACCTCCCCGAGGACCGGCCGGTCAATCACGTTCTGCCGGCATGGGATCAGATCGCCGGATCCTATGCCGCCTTCGCGCCGATGGCGGCCGAACTGCGCAGGCGCGTGACCGGCCAAGGGGACGAGGTCCGCGTACCCCTGAGCGATGTTGCGGCCACTTCGCTGGGACATATGGGGCAGATCGCGGAAGTCTACGTGAGCGGTCACGATCGGCCGCGCATGGGCAATGATCTCTGCGGCGCGCTCGGGCGCGACTACGAGACGTCCGACGGCAAACGACTGATCGTGGCGGCCATCACCGGGAAGCAATGGGCGATGTTGCTTCAAGCGCTGGAAATCGAGGAATCTGTTGCGGCGATCGAGGAAGAACGCGGTGTGTCCTGTGACAACGAGGGTGCCCGATTCGAACATCGCGCGCGCCTTTTCAGCGTGGTTCAGGAGAGGGTTTCGCCCTTCACTCTCAGCGATCTTGCGGTGCGGCTCGACAGCGCCGGCTGCTGCTGGAACGCCTATCAAAGGCTCTCGGAATCCATCGTCGGCGAGCCCGGCTT
>Ga0209040_10000777_pt1 | contig 24748 bp, 28 predicted proteins | sample BogFormECP12_OM3_FD_188240 | JGI IMG/M metagenome (GOLD analysis project Ga0209040, IMG submission 188240) | Bog forest soil microbial communities from Calvert Island, British Columbia, Canada - ECP12_OM3 (SPAdes) (version 2) | ecosystem: Environmental > Aquatic > Freshwater > Wetlands > Bog ... | reverse complement strand
CGACATCGCGGCAGTGCGTAAACGCGAAGATCGGGAACTCGATGCCGAGCTCGTCGCAGATGGGAGTGTGCATGCCTGATTCCTTACTGGTCTGCTTGCGGGCAACGTTGACTAACTGGAACGTGTTCTAGTTTAGTACGAATTTCTCCCGCTGTGACCCCCGGCCCTGTTTATACCACCCCGGCGTGGGCCACCCACAGCGCCAGGAAAGCCAGCATGGCACCCGCGCACACCAGGTGATCACGCCAGATGGACCGCGCCAGCGCGGTTTGGTCGGCCGGGCTGCCCGAACGGTTGCCGAGCCGGACCGCGTTGGGAACCGTGTGCGTCAGTGCCAGCAGCACCGGGGCGCCCGCGAGCAGAGCCGACACCGCCAGCAACCAGCCCGGGTCGTGGCCTCGGACCGCTCGGAACCCCAACGCTGCCAGTAACACCACCATGACGACAGCGATCAGCCGGCTCATCGGCCGCGATCCGGTGACCGCGCGCCGGTAGTAGCCCGCGATGGAGGCCAGCACGGATTCGGGCAGGTCGCCGCGGGAAGGGCGGGCGGCCAAGACCTGCGCATCGAACATGAGGTCCATCCACAACACGGCGAACAGGAACCCGCTGCACGCGGTGAGTAACGAGGTCGCGACGCTCATCGTTGGATTGTTTCGCAATGCGCGGTCGCCGACCATGCAGTGGAACAAGTTCTAATTTCGTGTCTGGCTGCGGTAGCCTGACGCCTCATGGGACGCGTGGACGGAAAAGTTGCAGTGATCAGCGGCGGCGCTCGGGGGATGGGGGCCGCTCACGCCCGGGCGCTGGTCGGCGAGGGCGCCAAGGTGGTGATCGGCGACATCCTCGACGACGAGGGCAAAGCACTCGCCGACGAGATCGGTGACGCCGCGCGCTACGTCCACCTCGACGTCACCCAGCCCGACGAGTGGGAAGCTGCGGTGTCCACCGCGGTCGGCGACTTCGGCACGCTCAACGTGTTGGTCAACAACGCCGGCATCGTGGCGCTGGGCCAATTGGGACAGTTCAACTTGGACAAGTGGCACAAGGTCATCGACGTCAACCTGAACGGCACATTCCACGGCATCCAGGCCGCGGTCGAGCCGATGAAGGCCGCGGGCGGCGGCTCGATCATCAACGTCTCGTCCATCGAGGGCCTGCGCGGGGCCGTGATGGTGCATCCTTACGTCGCCTCCAAGTGGGCGGTGCGCGGCCTGTCGAAATCAGCCGCCCTGGAGCTGGCCCCGCACAATATCCGGGTCAACTCGATTCATCCCGGCTTCATCCGCACCCCGATGACCAAGCACTTCCCGGACAACATGGTCACCGTCCCGCTCGGCCGCCCCGGCGTCTCCGACGAGGTCGCCAACTTCGTGGTGTTCTTGGCCAGCGACGAATCCTCTTATGCCACCGGCGCCGAATTCGTGATGGACGGCGGCCTGATCAACGACGTTCCCCACCGGCTCTAGCCGCTAGCGGCACTTCTCGATGACGGTCTGCGCGAACCGCTCGATCGACGGTCGGTAGCGCTCGGCTGGATGCGTGGACGCCTGAAATGCCTCGTGGTCGCCGGCCAGGACGTGCTGCACACCCGCCCACGGCGCGCACATCACCGCCGTCACCCCAAGGTCTTCGGCGCGCCGGAAAAGATCGGCGGACGGCGGCTCCAGCAACGCCAGCATGATCTCGAACGGTTCGGCCTGCCGCCCGTACTCGCGCCGCAACGCGGTCAGCTTCTGCACATAGCCAACCGCGTCGTCCCACACGTAGGCCGTGCCAACCCACCCGTCGCACAGCCGCGCCGCCCGGCGCAGCGCCACCTCCGATTCGCCGCCACACAGGATCGGCACCGGCGTCGTCGGGTGCGGCTCGAGCATCAACTCGGGCACCCGGTAGTTGCGGCCGCTCCACGACACCCAACCGCCCTGCCACAGCGCACGTAAGGCCGGGATCATCTCGTCGAGCCGCTTGCCACGGTTGCCGAAATCCTGTCCCAACAGCTCGAATTCCTCGCGCATCCAGCCGGCGCCGACCGCCAGCGACACCCGGCCCTCGGAAATGACCGCCGCGGTGGCCACCTGTTTGGCGACCTGCAGCAGCGGACGGGCGGGTGCGACGTAGACGGCATTGGAGAAGCGCAGCCGACGGGTCACTGCCGCCATGGCACCGATGAGGATCCACGAGTCCGGCCACGCAGTCTCAGGCGACCACGGCGGATGCTCCGCCCCGGTGGGGTATCGCGACTGCAGAGCACGCGGATAAATCAGATGGTCGGCACAGATCACCCCGTCGTAGCCGGCCTCGTCGAGCATTCTCGCGACCGCCAGCGCCTCCGCCGAGTCCATAAATGCTGTGCCAGACCAGAATTGCATCAGGTGCCTTTCCCGATCAGCGACCTGAACCGCATTCGGCCGCTCGAAGCCGCCACCCGAAGCACCGGCCAGCCGCGTTCAGCGGCCACCGCCGCAAGCCGCGGTCTAGGGTTGACCGGTCGGGGATGGCCGACCAACGCCATCAACGGCACGTCCTCGCCGCCGTCGGCATAGAAGTAACTACCTTCCAGCGCCACGGTGTTGTCGGTGCCAAAACGTTGTACAGCGGCCGCCTTCGTCGGCCCCCAGACGATAGGCCTGACGATATCCCCGGTCAGCCGACCGCGATCGTCGACCGCGAAGTAGTTGCACACCACGTGGCTGATGCCCAGGAAGCTCGCGACGGGGTGGGCGTGGATGCTCAGCGCCGACGAGCAGAGCACCACGGTATGTCCACGCTCCTGATGCGCTTGCACGACCGCTCGCATGCCCGGTAAAACGCGCGTCGCGATGCGGTCGACGAACAGCCGCTCACCAGTCTCTTGCAGCTCCGCGAGGGATTCGCCGCGCAGGTAGCCCGCTCCCCGCACCACCAGCCGCTCGAACTCCATGCGGCCGAACCGATATCGCATCATGGCTTCCGCGACACCGAGGATCTCGCCGATGCTGGCCTGCCGCCGACGGAGCCGGTCGGCAGCGTGAGCGGTGGCCGTGAAGCCGGCAACCAATGTGCCGTCGAGGTCGAAGAACGCACCTACATCGGGACCCGCCGAACCGGCGGCGATATCCGCGACCGCGGGGGACGCCGCCAGCGGATCGTCGATGCTCACGTCGTAGTACTTTAATGTTCCTTTTCGAAATTCCGGGCGCAGGCGGGTAGGACGCGCTAGGAAGTGGATGGTGGAATTCGAACTCGACGCAGCGCAGAACGCCTGGTTGGCCCAGGTGCGTGCCTTTCTGGGGGAGAACGTCACGCCTGCGCTGAGGGCCGAGCTGGCCGAACACGGGCAGGAGTTTCCCGACGGGGAAGTCTCGTCGTTCCGGCGCAAAATCGGCGAGCGGGGATGGTTCGGGCTGAACTGGCCGCCGGAATACGGCGGTCTGGGACTCGGCGCGACCTATCAGCATCTGTTGATGCGCGAGTTCGAGTATTGGGGCGTTCCCGGGCCGGATCTCACCGTGACCTCGGTGGCGCCGATGATCATGCGACACGGTACCGAACAGAACAAGCTCGAGTTCCTTCCGCCGATAGCCCGCGGAGAACTGACCTGCGCGGTGGGCTATTCGGAACCCGATGCCGGCACCGACCTGGCCAGCTTGCGCACCCGCGCGGTGCAAGACGGTGACGAGTGGGTCATCACCGGATCCAAGATCTGGAACAGCGGCGCACAGCGAGCGACCCATGAATGGCTTTGTGTTCGCACCGATCCCAGCGCCCCACGGCACCGGGGAATTTCGGTCATCATGGTTCCCGTCGATCTGCCCGGTGTGACGATCCGTCCGCTCTACGCGTGGTCGGGGTATCGCACCAACGAGGTGTTCTTCGACGAGGTTCGCGTGCCCGTCGGCAACCTGATCGGCGAAGTGAATCGGGGCTGGACCTACATCACCGGCGCGCTGGATCTCGAACGAGGCGCCCTGACCAACGCGGGCGATCTGCGCCGCGCACTCGACGAGCTGATCGAGCTTGCCGGCCGTCCGCGCCGCGACGGCTCGATACCGCTGCAAACCTCCAGCTTTCGCCGTCGGCTCGCCCACGCCGAAGCAGACGTCGAAGCGGCACTGCTGATGGGATACCAGGCGGCGTCACTGCTGGACAGCGGTGTCATCCCGACCGTGGAAGTCAGCGTCGAGAAAGTGTTCACCAGCGAACTGCGCCAGCGGATCGCCGATTTGGCCATCGACCTGCTCGGTCCTGACGGCCTGCTGGCCTATCGCAGCCCGGGCGCGCCTGCCGACGGGAAATTCGAACGGCTCTACCGGGTGGCGCCGCTGATGCGGTTCGGTGGCGGCACCAACGAGGTGCTGCGCGACGTCATCGCCCAGCGTGGCCACGGCATGCCGTCGTATGGCCGCTGATGGTTGACGCCCGATGAAGCTGCTACCCGATGACGACGAACGAGCGTTGACGTCGATGCTGAACGCGCTTTTCCTCGCCGAGTGCCCGACGAGTCTGGTCCGTCAGCTGCGCGACTCGGACCGGCGGCCGATGCCGGACAGGTTGTGGAAGGCGTTGGCCGATGCCGGGATATTCGGACTGTTGCTTCCGGAGGCCTACGGCGGCGCCGGTGGCACGCTATCCGACCTGGGCGTGTTCTGTGTGGAAGCCGGTCGGGCTCTATGTCCCACGGTCGTGCACGCCACCCTGCAGGCGGCACTTGCCATCCACCTGCTCGGCGGACCGGACCAACATGCCGAGTGGCTGCCTGCACTTTCCGCCGGAAAGCTCTGCGCCACAACCAGCTTGTGGAGCGCAGCGAATGCCGCGCTGATCGCTCCAACGCTACGGGCGTGTGCCGCAGCTGAAGGCGGCTGGCGGCTCAGCGGCGTGGCCGACTTTGTCGCAGACGCCGACCTGGCCGGTCACATCGTCGTATCGGCAGCCGACGCGGGGTCCGAACGGACAATGGGCTTTGTCGTCGCGCTGCAAACAGAGGGCGTGCACGTCGACACCATGCCGCTCATCGGCGGCCACCGCGCGTCTCGTGTCCGGTTTGACAATGTTGAGGTGGCGGATCGGAGCGCGGTGCTTGCCGGGCCGGACGGCTCGGGGTTGACCGATCACGACCTGCGCCGGGTGGCCAACGCCGCGGTGGCATTGCTATCGCTGGACTTGGTCGGCGTCGGCGAGGCGGTGCTGCAACGCACCGTTGACTACACGGTGGCGCGCCGACAGTTCGGCCGACCGATTGCGTCGTTTCAGGCGGCGCAGCATCTGGTGACGAATATGCACATCGCGCTGGCCGCGGCTCGGCTCGCGGCTCACTCGGCGGTGTTCTGGATCGGGCGGGGTCGCACCGCGACTCGTGAAACCGCGATCGCCAGAATGCACGCGGCCAGCGCAGCGAAATCGATCACGCTTGACGCGCACCAACTGCACGGTGGGATGGGTTATGTGGTCGAGACCGATCTGCATTTGTTCTCCGAGCGGGCCCGGGTGCTGTCCACGCTGGGCGGCGGGGCGGACGTGGCCGGAGCGTGGCTGGAGGAGGAAGTCTTATGACCGAGGACAGTTTGATCGACGCCAAGTCGGCGTCGCGAGTGGGCACCGTCGCCGCAACAGCAACAGGCGAGGCCAACCGGCGCGACTGGCAACGCTGGGCCGCGGCGGTCGATGATCACAATCCATTGTGGTTCGAGCCCGAATACGCTCGCGCCCAAGGCTACCGCGACATCATCTGTCCGCCGCTTTTCCTGCAGTACGCGGTGCTGGGAGTCACCGCACTGGAGGGTTTGCGGCCGGATGGTTCTTCCGGAGCGGCATCGGGCAGCCTCGCGTTTCCCCGTGCACCCAGGCGCATGGCCGGCGGGGAGAGCACGACGTTCTTCGGGCCGGCTTATCACCGCGACGAAATCGAGATGGTGCGCACGATCGAGTCGATCGTGGAGAAACAAGGTCGCTCCGGCCGGTTCGTTCTGGTGACCTGGCGAACGGTATACCGCAATCAACGGGGTGAATTGCTTGCCGAGGCAACAACATCGATGATCGCCCGGCCGTGAGGAGCGCCATGGGTAGCGAGCAGGTTTTCTACGAGGACGTTCAGACCGGCGACCCGTTGCCGACGCTGACGGTGACGGTCGACGAGAGACAGCTGTTCTTCTTCAGCGCCGCAACGTACAACGGCCACCGCATCCACTACGACAAAGACTGGGCACGAACGGTCGAGGATTATGAAGACGTCATCGTGCAGGGCCCGCTGCAGGCCGCGTTGCTGGCCCGCGCGATCACCGACTGGATCGGCGGCCGCGGCCGGTTGGTCGAGTACGCCGTGCAGAACCGGGCGATCGCATTTGCCGGTGAAGAACTGAGTTTCGGCGGGGTGGTGACCGGAAAGCGGTTGGCTGACAGCACCGGGCTGGTCGATCTGGAGATTGCCGGGCGACGAGGTGACACGGTGCTGATGCCGGGGACGGCCACGGTCGCACTGCCATTGCGCCGAGAACCCCGCGGAGAACCCCAAGAAGAGCAATTGTGACGGGCCTGCGGGGTGAGGCGGCCATCATCGGTATCGCCGAGCTGCCTGCCGAGCGCAAGCCGACCCGCCCGCCCTCGTTCACCCTGGACCAGTACGCGCTGCTGGCCAAGATGGTCGTCGAGGATGCCGGTGTCGATGCCACGGTGGTCAACGGCCTGCTGTGCCACGGCTTGGCGGAATCCGACATGTTCGCCCCGGCCACCTTGTCGGAATACCTCGGCCTGCCCGTCGATTTCGGGGAACGGGTAGACCTGGGCGGCGCCACCGCAGCCGGGATGGTGTGGCGGGCCGCCGTCGCTGTCGAACTCGGGCTTTGCGACGCGGTACTCGCGGTCGTGCCCGGGTCCTCGGTGTTGCCGACGTCCGCACGCCGACCGTCGCCACCGCCGGGCTGGCATGGCGCGTCGAGTAACAAGTACGGGTCGCCGCAGGCCGAGTTCGAGATCCCCTACGGCAACGTCGGCCAGAACGCGCCGTATGCGCAAATCGCTCAGCGGTACGCGGCTGTTTTCGGTTACGACGCAGCAGCTCTGGCGAAGATCGCGGTGGACCAGCGCACGAATGCGTGTGCGCATCCCGGCGCGGTGTTTCACGGCAAGCCGATCACCGTCGACGACGTGCTGACCAGCCCGATGATCGCCGATCCGATCCACATGCTCGAGACGGTGATGCGGGTACAAGGCGGTGCGGGTGTTCTCGTTGCCAACGCGGACGTGGCGCGGCGCGCCCGGCATCGGCCGGTGTGGGTCAAGGGATTCGGCGAGCACATCGCTTTCAAGACGGCGACATACGCCGAAGACCTGATGACGACGCCGATATCGCGTGCCGCCGAGAAAGCCTTCGCGATGGCGGGGCTCACCCCGGCCGCCGTCGATGTCGCGTCGCTGTATGACTGCTACACGATCACCGTGCTGATGACGCTCGAGAATGCAGGGTTCTGTGGCAAAGGCGAAGGCATGGCCTGGGTCAACCAGCATGACCTCACCTTCGCCGGCGACTTCCCACTCAACACCGCGGGCGGGCAGCTTTCGTTCGGGCAGGCCGGCATGGCCGGCGGCATGCATCACGCTGTCGACGCCGCGCGTCAAGTGATGGGCCGAGCCGGCCAGGCGCAGGTGGCCGACTGTCACCGGGCGTTCGTCAGCGGCACGGGCGGCATCATGAGTGAACAGGTCGCGCTGGTCTTGGGGGGTGACTGACCATGACCGAGCCGCGACCACTTCCCGAGGCCACGCCGGTCTCGGAGCCGTTCTGGCATGCGCTCACCGCACACCGGATTTTGGTGCAATATTCGCCTTCGTTGGGACGGTACGTGTTCTATCCGCGCACGCTGGCTCCGGGCACGCTGGCCGACGACCTCGAATGGCGTGAAATCGACGGCGCCGGTTCGGTGTACACCTTCGCGGTGGCGCAGCGACCGACCGGCCCGCCGTGGGCGGATGCGGTACCGCAGATCCTCGCGGTGGTCCAGTGGGACGCCGGGCCCCGGTTCAGCACCGAGCTGGTGGGGGTCAATCCCGCCGACGTCCGGATCGGCATGCGGGTGAGCCCGGTGTTCTGCGACATTCCCGATACCCGGGTCACCCTATTGCGGTACCGACCGGAGCCAACCGATGTTTGAGACCGTCCAGCAGTTGCTGCGGGCCCGCACGCATGAGGACACACCCGCCGTCATTCACGACGACCGGACCTGGACCTGGCACGAGCACCTCACCGAGGCAGCAGCCGAGGCATCGACGCTGATCGGGCTGGCCGACACCACTCGTCCGCTACACGTTGGCGCCTTGCTCGGCAATTCCCCGGCCATGCTGCGGTCGATGGCCGCCGCCGCGTTGGGCGGTTACGTGTTGTGCGGCATCAACACCATCCGGCGCGGCGCCGGGCTGCTGGCCGACATCCGGCGCGCAGACTGCCAACTGCTGCTTGTTGATCCCGACCACGTGCCGCTGCTCGACGGGCTGGATCTGGCGGACGTCACCGTGCTCGACGTGTCGTCGCGCCGTTACCTCGACGCGGTCGCGGCCGCACCGCCACTGGTACCGCACCGCGAGGTCGGGCCGAGCGATACCTTGATGATGATCTTCACGTCGGGAACCTCCGGCGACCCGAAGGCGGTCCGGTTCGCCCACGTGGCGGCAATCCTTTGCGGCGCAAGCCTGATCGCGCAGTTCGAAATCACCGAGAGCGACGTGTGCTACTTGGCCATGCCGTTGTTTCATTCCAATGGCGTGGCCGCCGGCTGGGCGGTGGCGATTGGAAGTGGTGCAGCGATGGTTCCGGCCCGGTTCTCGCCCTCGCGATTTCTGGCCGATATCCGCCGCCACAACATCACCTATATGAACTACGTCGGCAAGCCGCTGGCCCTGGTGCTGTCTACGCCGGAGAAGCCCGACGATGCCGACAACACACTGCGGGTGGCGTTCGGCAACGAGGCGACCGATCGCGACATCGCAGAATTCACCAGACGATTCGGCTGCCGGGTTGTCGACAGCTTCGGATCGAGTGAGTTTGCGGTCATCGTCACTCGCGAAGACGGCACCCCGGCCGGGTCCATCGGCAAGGGATATCCGGGCGTCGCGGTGTACAACCCGGAAGCTGTTACCGAATGCGCGCCAGCGGTTTTCGACGAGAACGGTGCCCTGGCCAACTTCGACGAGGCGGTCGGGGAACTGGTGAATACCCAAGGTGGCGGCCCGTTCTCCGGGTATTACAACGATCCGACGGCTACCAACGAGCGGATGCGCCACGGCATGTACTGGTCCGGCGATCTGGCGTACCGGGACGCAGACGGCTGGATCTACCTAGCCGGTCGCACCGCGGATTGGCTGCGGGTGGACGGCGAGAACCTGGCAGCGGTACCCATCGAGCGAATCCTGCAGCGGCTGGCCCCGATCAACCAGGTGGCCGTTTATGGGGTGCCGGACGAACAGGTCGGCGACCAGGTGATGGCCGCCGTCGTTCTGGATGAGGGTCAGTCCCTGACGCCAGAAGCATTCGAGAAGTTCCTCGCCGCGCAACCCGACTTGTCAGCCAAGGCATGGCCCCGCTTCGTGCGGATCAACGAGGAGCTACCGAAAACAGCGACCAACAAAATCCTGAAACGCGAACTGATTCACGCGGGTGTGACCGCAGCCGGCGGCGTCTTGTGGGAGCGGGTGGGCCGCGGCACAACCTACGTCGCGGCCGAGTAGCGCGCGAGCTCAGCGGGTCGCAGTGATGTATTCGGAGTGCATGATCTGGTCGACTTGCCGATCGACTTCGGGCGGGGTTCGGCCATAGTGGGCCTGCAATTCGGGGTTGGTACGGACAAGCTCGACCGCCCAATCATGTTCGGCCAGCCATTCTGCGGGTTTGGTTTTCTCCGCATCGCCGTAGGTCAGCGTGGAGAAATTCACGTCCCCGGACAGGCTGACACCGGGATAGCTCTTTTCCAGAGCGGCGAGGCGGTCTTGGTCGAGGCACGAGCCCAGGGCACCGATCGCGAGCCGGCTGCCCGGCGCGGACAGCTCACCGATGCGGGTGAACAGGGTGTCCTGCGCGTCGCCGGTCAAGTAGGGCAGTATCCCCTCCACCGACCAGGCGGTGGGCCGTTGCGGATCGAACCCCGCCGCCCGCAACGGTATTGACCAGTCGTCGCGGAGATCGGCCGGGACCTCTTCACGATGGGCGGTGGGTTCGGCTGCCCGCTCGGCGAGCACGCGTCGTTTGAACTCAAGGACTTTTGGTTGATCTACCTCGAATACTGTTGTGTCACTTGGCCAGTTCAGCCGATAGGCTCGAGAATCCAGACCGGCTGCGACGATGACTGCTTGGCGGATACCGCGGTCGGCGGCGGAGGAGAAAAATTCGTCGAAGAACCTTGTCTGCACCCCGTAAAGCCGCGGGAAGGCCGTCGCCCCCTCGGAGGTTCCCGGATCGGCAAGCAGACCGGTCAGATACGGGTCGGCCGAAGCGGTGATGAAATCCTTTGCGTAGTCGTCTCGCACCAGCGGCTGCTCGCTCGTGGCGTGGAGCGCACGCCATCCGGCTACCAGCAGTGCGGTATAGCCCACGCTGCTGACGATGTCCCATTCGTCGTCGTCGGAGCGAATTGTCATCCGGTCCCTCTCACAAGGGAAGGTAGGCGTGGATCGTCGTCTCGTCAGCAGTGCTATGGGTGAGCACCAGGTCTGCCACGGCGTTGACCACATACAGCCCGCGCCCCCGATCGCTGTCGCTGCCATACGCTCGACGCCCGGCGAGCGGATCGTCGGGACATCCGTCATCGCGGGCTTCGCAGACCACATGGCCATCATGTCGCCACAGCGCGAGCCGACACGTCCCGCCCACGTGCGTCAGGCTCGCGGTTGCCAGCTCACTGGCGACCAATTGCAGATCCGCGGTTTGGTCCGCGGACAAGCCGAACCACTCCGCGTAGGCGCCGGCGAAAGCTCGCGCGCCGCCAAGATCGGCGAGCTTCCGGGCCGTATACCTGACTGCGGAGGAGTCGCTCGACAGCGGTTGGTTGTAGCGAGCCAGCATCGCTTCCGGGGCGTATGCGGCGTTGTCGTGTTCGAACACCCCGTTCTGCCACAGCACCGGATGGGTGCGACGGGCATCGGCGATGACCTCGGGATCGAGCTGCGAGACGCGATACGGGCAGACCACCGTGACGTCCCGGCCGGTGAATGCCCAGTTGAGCAGCACCTCGTGTTGCACGTAGGCGGGGTATTCGACTTCAGATCGACTCGGCCAGATCGGTTCGCCGATCATCCGCACCGGTTGATCTGGATGCTTCTCGACAAACCTGCTCAGCACCTCGCCCAGGATGCGACCGGGGTTGCGACCCACCTCGGTCATGTCGGTCATCACCACGTGGGCGGTCAATGGGCCCAACCCGTCGGCCAGCACCGCCAGATTGGGTCCCGGTGCAGCGACAAGTACTGATTGGTCTGCCTCGAGGGCGTCGGAGATAAACGGCAACAGGCAATCGAGGTACTCCTGCTGCGTGCGGTAGAGAAGAGCGGGGTGCACAAAGGATCCATGAGAGGTTTCGTGACCACTCTGTGCGTACGTCACTCACCAGCTCCACGAACACCGGGGCGGCTCTCCCACCGGCCGCCTTCGAATCACGCTACGCCGCCCAGGCGCCACAGATGCAACATGCCGAGTTTGATGACGTGGTGTCGTCGCCGGCCACCGAATGCCCGCCGTCGGGCCGCGAGAACTCGCCAATCACAGCTCCAGCAGTACGGTCACCGGGCCGTCATTGACCAGTTCGACCTGCATGTGGGCGCCGAATGTGCCGGTCTCCACGTCGGCGCCCAATTGCCGCAACGCTTGTACAAACGCCGCTAACAGCGGCTCGGCGACGGCCCCCGGCGCGGCGGCATTCCATGACGGTCGTCGCCCCTTGGCGGTGTCGGCGTACAGGGTGAACTGGCTGACCACCATGATCGGCGCGTTGACGTCGGCTGCGGACTGATCGTTGTCGAGAATTCTTAGCTGCCAGAGCTTTTCAGCGAGCCGCTGGGTTTTACCGATATCGTCGTCATGGGTGACCCCGACGAATGCCAGTAGCCCCTGGCGGTCCGGCCGAATCGATCCGACGACATGCCGATCGACTGACACCGTCGCCGACGAGACCCGTTGCACCAGAACCCGCATGCGCCCGATGCTGCCATGCGCCGCGAGTAGGGTCGTGGTGTGTCCGTGCTGGTCGCATTCTCCGTCACACCGCTGGGAGTCGGCGAAAGTGTCGGTGAGATCGTTGCCGAAGCCGTCCGTGTGGTCCGGGATTCCGGGTTACCGAATAAGACCGATGCGATGTTCACCGTGATCGAAGGCGACGACTGGGGCGAAGTGATGGCAGTCGTGCAGCGCGCCGTCGAGGTAGTTACCGCTCGGGCATCGCGGGTCAGCGTGGTGATCAAGGCCGACTGGCGATCGGGTGTCACCAACGCGATGGCCGGCAAAACCGCGTCGGTGGAGCGTCATCTTTCCGGGCGGCGCAGCGATCCCTGAGCCGACCGGCGGCTCATTGCCCGGCCGTTGCGTGAAAAGCGAGCTTGGTCACGTCGGCCGCAAGCACCTCTAACTCGATCCTCGACGCATCCTCCTGCACGCCTAGTGTCATAGCGGTGAGCGCACGCGCGGGCATTGTCGTCACCGGAACCGAGGTGTTGACCGGTCGGGTCGCCGACCGCAATGGTCCATGGATCGCGGACCGGCTACTCGAGTTGGGAGTCGAACTCGCCCACATCACCATCAGCGGCGACCGCGCATCCGACATCGAGGCGCAGCTGCGCTTCCTGGCCGGCGAGGGCGTGGACCTGATCGTGACCAGCGGCGGCCTGGGGCCGACCGCCGACGATATGACCGTCGCGACCGTGGCGCGGTTTTGCGGACGTGAGCTGGTGCTGGACGCCGAGCTGGAGAACAAAATAGCGGCGATCTTGAAGAAGTTGATGGCCCGTATCGGGGGCGGTGATTTCGAGGCGGTGCGGGCGGCCAACCGCAAGCAGGCCATGGTTCCGGCCGGGGCGCTGGTGATCGACCCGGTAGGGACCGCGCCCGGTGTCGTCGTGCCCGGTACCCCGACCGTCATCGTGCTGCCGGGTCCGCCCCGCGAATTGCAGCCGATGTGGCGGACCGCCGTGCAGACACCCGCCGTCCAGGAAGCCATCGCCGCCCGCACGATCTACCGCCAGGACACCGTGCGGATGTTCGGGTTGCCGGAGTCCGGCCTGGCCGAGACGCTGCGCGACGCCGAGCAGCGCCTCGCGGGTTTCAACGACCTGGAGATCACCACCTGCCTGCGGCGCGGGGAGCTGGAGATTGTCACCCGCTACGAGCCCGATGCCGCAGGCGGGTACAGCCAACTGGTCGAATTGCTGCGCGATCGGCACGGGCAGCACATCTTTTCCGAAGACGGCTCGCAGATTGACGATTTGGTGGCACGGCTGCTGGCCGCTCGCCGGATCGCGACGGCGGAGTCCTGCACCGGCGGGCTGCTGGCTGCACGGCTCACCGATCGGCCAGGTTCGTCGGCCTATGTCGGGGGCGGGCTGGTGGCCTACGCCAACGAGGCGAAAACCGAGTTGCTCGGCGTGGATGCGACGCTGATCCAAGTCCACGGCGCGGTGTCCGAGCCGGTCGCCGAGGCGATGGCCGCGGGTGCGCTGCGCCGCTTCGACGCCGATACCGCGGTGGCGATCACCGGGATCGCCGGACCGGACGGGGGAACAGAAGACAAGCCGGTCGGCACCGTCTGCTTCACCGTGGCGCTCGCCGACGGCGAGTCGTCCACCCGAACACTTCGACTGCCCGGCAACCGCGCCGATATTCGGGAGCGCTCGACAACCGTGGCGATGCACCTGCTGCACCGGGCGCTGGTCGGCGCGCCTTCAGCGTGATCGGCCGAGCCTATCCGTCGTGATCCTCGTCGGTGGACGCGACGACGCTGCTTTGCTTTGTGCCGAAACGGATTCCAGTGGCGTCCTTGCCGATCGCCGTCAGCAGGGCGACGACGATCAGTACCGGCACAATCGTCGCCGCCAATGCGAAGGGATAGCCGTGGGCAGCGGCCAGCCGTTCTTGAATCGGCAGGTTGAACGCCGCCAGCAGATTGCCGAGCTGATAGGTGACTCCCGGGTAGAAACCTCGGATGGCATCCGGCGACATCTCAGTCAGGTGCGCGGGGATGACACCCCACGCGCCCTGCACGACGAGTTGCATCAGAAATGAACCGAGGCACAGCATCGCCGCGGTGTGCGAGTAAGCGAACAGCGGCACGATCGGTAGCCCCAACACCGCACAGAACACAACGGTGTACCTGCGGCCGAATCTTTGGGAGAGGGTGCCGAAGGTCAGCCCGCCGACAATGGCACCGACGTTGTAGGTCACCACGATCCACTTGGCGGTGGTGCTCGACAGCGCAGCGCCGCCGTTGTGTGTGGCCGACAGAAAGGTCGGGTACACATCCTGGGTGCCGTGGCTCATCCAGTTGAAGGCGGCCATCAGCAGCACCAGATAGATGAACCGGCGGATGATGGCGGCGTCGCGCAGCACATCGCGGATTCTGGTCTGGGTCACCCGCATTCGGTCCTGCTCGGCCTCCCAGACCTCAGATTCCTTCACCCGGTACCGGATGATCAGACTGATCAGCGCCGGGACGATGCTCAGCCCGAACAGCCAGCGCCATGACAACCCGAGCCGGTCCATCACCAACAGCGACGCCAACGTTGCGAGCAGATAGCCGAATGCGTAGCCCTCTTGCAGCAACCCGGAGAAGAAGCCGCGTCGTTCGGCTGGAACCTTCTCCATCGCGAGCGCGGCACCCAGACCCCACTCACCGCCCATCCCGATGCCGTAAAGCAGTCGCAGGATCACCAGCACAGTGAAATTCGGCGCGAACGCGCACAGGAAGCCGACCACGGAATAAAACCCCACGTCCACCATCAGCGGTAGCCGCCGACCAACGCGGTCGGCCCACAGCCCGAACAGCAATGCGCCCACTGGCCGCATCAGCAGGGTGGCAGTTGTCAGGAATGCCACTTCGGTTTTGGTGTGGTGGAAAGTCTTCGCGATATCGGCGTAGACAAGCACGACGAGGAAGTAATCGAAGGCGTCCATTGTCCAACCGAGCAGTGCCGCGATGAACGAGTTGCGCTGATCGTTGGTGAGTGGCTGTTGTCCGGGCACTCGCACCATGTATCACACGGTCGGATACGACGGGGCGTACACGGGGGGAATTCAGCTCTTGTCGATGGTGTCCCACAGCTCGACCATGGTGTGCAGAATTTCCTCGGCAAAGCCCAGGCCGGCGAGATGGCTCTCCCCGGGCAGGTGGTACAGCTCCGCGTCGGGCAACCTGTCGACGACGTGCTGACCATGGGCGAACGGGACGATGTGGTCGCGGTCGCCGTGCCACCAGCGGACCGGGATCTTCACCTGCTCGAGCCGGAATCCCCAGTCCCGGGCGAAGACGATGACATCGGCGAACGGCGCCGCCAGCTGCTTGCGGGCACCGTTGAGCAGATCGTCGAGGAACATCGCCTTGAATTCCGGGCGTACCAGCAGACGCCGATCGGCTTCGGGGGAGACATGCGCGTAGAGGTACAACGCGGGCTCCGCGATCGGCTTCAGCAGACGGATGAAACCGACCGCCGCCCACCGGATCGGAAATCCGGCCACCTCGAACAGCGGCGCCACCACTGAGCCGAGCGCCATCACCCCGCCGCCGATCGCGTCCATGCCGACAGTTGGCGCGACGCCGCCGAGCACCCCGACCGCCACGATGCGATCGGGCATCGCCGCCGCGCAGCCGAGGGTGTAGGGACCGCCACCGGACAGGCCGATGACGGCCATCTTGTCGATGCCGAGCGTGTCCGCCACGGTGCGCAAGTCATCGGCGAACGCGACGACGGTGTCGTACTGGTAAGGCGTCGAGGCCCCGATTCCGGGCCGGTCGATGCCGATCAGCCGGATGTGGCTCTCCTCGGCGTAGACCCGGGCCTCGGTCGGGATCTGCCGTCGCGCACCGGGGGTGCCGTGCAGCCAGAAGATGGCGCGTCCCTGCGGGTCGCCGAACTCGGCGAACCCGAGCTGACGGTCGTCGCCGACCGCGATGTTGCCTTCCAGCTTGGGACGAGCAATAGCGATAGCCACTACCGCAGTGTTACACGGACGCCCCATGGCCAATCCGGCGTCCTGCGGTTTTCAGGCCAGTGCGTCATATCAACAACACACCGTGGAAGCCGCGGACGGCGGTAGGGTTTCGGACGACAGCCCGGTGCTGTCGAAGCCTGGAGAGTACCTCTGGAGTGACGCATGCAGATCATCGATGCCGACGGACACGTCGCCGAGAACCCCTCTTTGGCGATCGAGGCCATGAAGCGCTGGCCGGACCACGTCACGGCCAGCGCCGACAGGAAGCCGAGGCTGGTGATCGAGGGTCGCAAGTATCCGGAAGACACCGGCCCGGGCGCCGGCTGCCCGCCGGAGCATGGGATCAGCACGGCGCCGAACATCAACTGCAGGTCAGCCGAGGGCGTGTTGGGCGACGCCGATCGCGACCACATCAACACCATGGTGCTGTATCCCAGCCTCGGCCTTTGCGCGCCCAGCCTCGAAGATCCGGAGTTCGCCGCCGGGTTCGCCCGCCTCTACAACCAGTGGATCGCGGATTTCTGCGCACCGGCGGGCGGCCGACTGCGCGGCGTCGCGGTGACCCCGATCGAGCATGGGCCGGTGGCGGTCGACATCATGCGGGAAGCCAAAGACCTCGGGCTGGTGGCCACCCTTGTCCCGCCGGCGCTCAAGACGCGCAACCTCGACCACCCAGACCTCGATCCGTTCTACGCGGCTGCGGTCGAGCTCGACATGCCACTCGGCATTCACGGCGCGCCGGGCATCCATCTGCCGAAGATCGGTGTCGATCGCTTCACCAACTACATCCAGGTGCACTGCATCAGCTTTCCTTTCGACCAGATGACGGCGATGACCGCGCTGGTATCCGGCGGTGTTTTCGATCGGCATCCCGGATTGCGGGTGGCCTTCCTCGAAGCGGGTGTGGGATGGGTGCCGTTCTTCATCGACCGGCTGCACGAGCATTTCGAAAAGCGCGGCGACTGGATCGACCATGGTTGGCAACGCGATCCACAGGAGTACGTGCGGGCCGGCAACATCTTCGTGACCTGCGAGCCGGAAGAGCCGATCCTGCCCGGCGTCATCGACGTGCTCGGTGATAACTTCATCATGTTCGCCAGCGACTATCCGCACTGGGACGGCGAGTGGCCCGAAAGCACCAAGCACCTGCGCACGCGCCCGGACATCAGCGAAGCCGCGCGGGCAAAAATCGGCGGGCGCAACGCGCAGCGCTTCTACGGCCTCAACTGAGCCAATCGGCACGGGCCGAGCATTGCGGGAGCCGAGTCCGGCTACTGAACGCGTGCGCACTACCCCTATAGCGGGTCGACGCTGTTACCGATACCCTCGTCCATGCAGCCGTCGGGACGGAAGTTTGGTAACGGGCCGCCGAACCTGAGCTGAACACCACCACAGAATTGAGGGGCCATGGGCGAATTCGATCCACATGAAGGCGAAGCGCAAACAATTGTGAATCTCGCCGAGGCTGCGATGCACATGTACCGCGCTGCCATCGATTCGTTGCCTTTTCCTGAGGACAAGAAATTCCAGAAACGGGCCGAGGTGGTTCTCACCGGTATGCGCAAATTGCGCGCGGCACTGACCGAAGCGGCCAGTCACGGCAGGTCTACCCCCACGGTCATGATGGCGCTCAGCGATTGCCGGCGACGCTACGACGATCTGATGGAGCGCGCCGCATCGGCTCCCGGATCGACTCTCGGACAACAGCTTTACACCGCACGCGTCTACGCCAAGCTGTCGCCTCAGGAGGCGGCACATGGAGTGGGACTTCGGCCGGAGCTGCCCGACGAGCTCGAGTTCGGCGGGACTCCGTCCGACAACGAGACGCCGCTAATCGAACAGCTGATTTCCACGATACGCGCGGTGGCCGGTCTGGAGAACCGCGAACACCCGGAGCACCATCAGCCGCCCGCCGACGAGCATCTCAACGGCTGGGAAGAAGCCTTGGTCGTGAACGGCGCCGACGACGAGGCTAACGCGGCAGCTCACTAGTCCTCCGCGCCCGCAGGTCTCACCGAATGGTGAGGCCGGTGAGCGCCCTCGCGATGACGAGTCGCTGAATCTCGCTGGTGCCTTCGAAGATGGTGAAGATCTTGGCATCCCGGTGCATCCGCTCGACCGGGTAATCGCGGGTGTAGCCGTTGCCGCCGAGTATTTGGATCGCTTCATCGGTGACGTACACGGCGGTCTCACTGGCGAACAACTTGGCCATCGAGCCCTCCGCTGAGCTGAACGGCTTGTCGTTTCGTTGCATCCAGCTGGCCCGCCAGACCAGCATTCGCGACGCGTCGATGCGGCTTTTCATGTCGGCCAGCTTGAACGCGATGGCCTGGAATTCGGCGATTTTGCGGCCGAACTGTTCGCGCTGGCGAGAGTACCCCAGCGCGTACTCGTAGGCAGCGCGCGCGATTCCCAACGCCATCGCACCCACAATCGGACGGGTGCGCTCAAACGTCATCATCGCCGCCTGACTCGATGTGCGATGCCCTTCCTTGATTTTGGCGATCCGGCGCTCGAAACGCTCTCTGCCGCCAAGGATCAACTCACCGGGGATGCGCACATCATCAAGCACCACCTCGGCCGTGTGGGATGCCCGAATACCGTGCTTTTTGAACTTCTGCCCCTGAGACAGACCCGCTGTGCCGGGAGGCACGATGAACGTCGCCTGCCCCCGCGTGCCCAGGTCGGGCTCCACCGACGCCACCACCACATGGACATTGGCGATTCCACCGTTGGTAGCCCACGTCTTGGTGCCGTTGAGCACCCACTCGTCGGCGGCTTCGTCATACTTCGCCCTGGTGCGGACGGCTCCGACGTCAGAACCGGCACCGGGTTCCGAGGAACAGAACGCGGCAAGCTTGGGATCGCCCGGGCTGCCGAACATCTGCGGCAGCCACTCACCGAGTTGCTGCGGGGTTCCGTTAGCGGCCAGGGCGGCCGCGGCAAGCCCGGTGGCCATGATCGACAAGGCAATTCCGGCGTCACCCCAGAACATTTCCTCGAACACCGTCGGCATGCCCAGACCGCTGGATTCGACCGCCATTTGGCCGAACAGGTCGGGGGTGTACAGCCCGACCTTGGCGGCTTCTTGGATGATCGGCCACGGGGTTTCTTCCCGCTCATCCCACTCCGCGGCGGCCGGCCGGATGACCGACTCGGCGAATTCATGCACCCAGTCACGGACGTGCACCACTTCCTCCGACAGGTCCATCGAAAAGGTGGCGTCCATTAGCGCTCCTATCAGCGGTCTGTGCCGCGAAGTCTTGGCGTAGGTAGCTGACCCATACAGTAAACGCTTGTATACTGAAACGACAAACGGGCAGCTCAGCCAAAGGGGGCTACATGCAGCGCAGTGATATCCGGGCGGTCGGCGCCCTGGCGGGGGAGGCGTCGTCGGTGGTGACGACGTTCGTGCGGACGTTGAGCAGGGACTGACGCTGACCGGGTTGAACCACCTCGACTTGCTGAACCATCCGCTGGTCTATGCGCAGCTGCGCGACTGGCTTGCGCAGTCCCCGGCCAGCTCTGCGGGCCGGCTTTAAGACGTCACGGCTTCGGCGGTGGGGGTGCCTGCGCTCCGCCGATGAGTGAGTTGAGGATGCCCAACGTCAGGTTGACGTCCGCTGGCGATTTGCCCGGGTCGGGGGTCGCCGCGTCGTCCTTCTGCCACGGCTGGCAACCGTCGGTCTTGAACGCCTTATCGGTCGGGTCGATCCGCACCACCTGCGGCTTTTTGCTCATCGCGTTATCGACCACCTGTTTGCCGTCGTCGCCGGGGCCGAGCCTCTTCCAGTAGCAAACGCCCTTATCGAGCGGCCCGGCCGAGGTGTAGGTCCCGGGCACGATGTCGGTTCCCACCGCGTAAGTGCCGTCATGGTCGATGGTCGTCTTAGGTCCGGGCGCCTGCGGTCCGGGCGGCGGCGCGGGAGCCGGTCCGGGAGGCGGCGCAGGTGGATCGGCACTGGCGAGGCCGGCAGCCGCACCCCAGCTCAGCGCAGTGAGCGCCGCCGCGGCGATAGCGGTTGACTTCGACCTCACGATTAGCAGCATACGGGGTTTGCGCAGGACGCGCCGGAGCCTGATTGCGCTGCTAGGCGGTTTTAGTGAGCAGCGGCAGCAGCAACCGACGGCGTGCAGAGTTGGCGTCCGCGAGGTGGTGCAGCGCCTCGTGTACCGAGCCGAAGACGGGAAAGCTGGATTCCTCGCGGGTGATCAACAGCGCCGTGGTCACTTCTTGGTTGGGGATCATCGACCACTCCAGCCCGGCGGCGCTGCAGACGGCATCGACACGGTGGAGAAGTCGAACAGCTTGTGTTGCAAAACAATCCAGGCCGGACAAGTCAAGGACAAATGCCTTGTCCGGCAGGATGAAGCGCTCGGAGTACGCACTCACCTGATCGACATTGGTCGCGTCGACTGCGCCGCTGATCGTCACGACGGTCGCCAGGTGGCGGCACTGGGCCCGCACCGCGGCACCGTTGCAGTCAAATGGAAGATGCGCGTGACGCGGCGTCGAGTACGAAGTCGCCGAAGCAATCGAATCGGTCATGAGCGCCCCCAGTTCTCACACATGTTTGTGCGATACGGGTCGAGGAATTACCTCAACCTGTTTGAGACGCTAATTTGTTACTCTAAGGTCACTGGGTGCGGCCTTTAATACTTTGCTAAGAAACAATTTTCAGGTACCGACCGAAAGGCTGCATAACCTGCTGACAGCCTACTGGCGGGTACAGCCGCCTAGGTCAGCCGCTTGACCGACCCCGCATAGCTGAGCGCGTGCTCGTAGATCTCGAGGTTGTCGCGAGAAATCTTCGCGTGCACCGGACGTTCGAGAAGGAATCGCAGCACGGGATTGAAGGCGTGGTAGGTCTCGTGGAAGGTCAGCACGGTGGTGCCGTCGGGTTGTTCCTCAAGTTCGTGGTAGCCCTCGGCGCGCGACCACAGCGGTTTGCCGATCGCCACGTAGCGCGAGAGCTTGTTGATCTTCGCCTCGGTGACCGTCTCCCACGATCGCCCCTTGCCACCCGACAACAGGTAACTGGGCACGGGGAAGACACAGGTGCGGACCAAGCCCTCACCGGCGTCGTCGCCTTCGTTCAGGATCTCCATGCTGCCGGTCGCCCACTTGAGCACCCGCGGCTTGGGCGAGTTCGGCGGTGCCGGTGGATGCAGCACCCGCCATACCTTTTTCGGGGGTGCGTCGACGTGGAATCGCACGGTGTAAGACTGCATCAGCTTTCTCCAACAGGCTGTTCCCAGCTATCCCAGTAAGTGACGGTCTCCGCGGGCGGCCGGGCCGCCGGCCGGAAATCCGTGCCAATCGTGTACGCCACCGGGAACAGCGCGGCCTGCGTGACCGTGGCCGGGATTCCGAGCAGTTCGGCCACCTCCTGCTCCTTGGCTAAATGCATTGTCGTCCAGACCGATCCGAGACCGCGGGACCGCAGCGCAAGCAGGAAACTCCAGCCCGCCGGGATGATCGACGCCCAAGCCGACGCGGCGGTCAACACGCTGGAGTTATCGATGCGGTTCTCCAGGCAGGGGATGACATGCACCGGAACTTGGGCCAGTGTGTCAGTGAGGCTGAACGCGCTGGCGTACACGCGCTGGGTTTGCGGGTCGGACGTGTCCTTGGCGGCGAGTGCAAGATACTCAGCGCCGATGCTGCTGTAGATCTCCGCGATGGCGGCGCGTTTGTCGGCGTCGGTGATCACCAGCCACCGCCAATCCTGCGTGTTGCTTGCCGTCGGCGCTTGCATCGCAAGTTGTATGCATTCGAGGATCACCTCGCGACCGACCGGTCGGGTCAGGTCAAGACGTTTGCGTACCGACCGGGTGGTGGTGAGCAATTCGTCGACCGATGCGATGTCCACTCTTTCTCGACCGTTCCTCTCAAACCGTGATGTCCACTCGCTCAGAGATCGATTGCGCACGACTGGTCGACGCCGAGCACGGTCAGCGAACGTCCCAGACCAAGGAAAACCGCGACACACAGTGTGAGATCGAGGATTTCCTCGTCGGTGAAGATTTCATGCAGCCGTCCGAAGAACGCGTCGTCGATCGATGCATGGTCATTCGCGAATCGCTCGGCGTATTCGATGGCAAGACGTTGCCGCGCCGTGTAGCCGGGGTAGGTGGCGTAGGCCGCGACATTCTCATACAGCTCCGGCGCGACGCCCGCCTCGAGCACCGAATCCGCGCGGAAGTCCGCGCACGCGACGCAGTCGTTGATCTGCGCGATCCGCATCCTGGCCAGTTCGCGCTCGTCCGGGGGCAGAATGCTCTGCTGGTAAGCACCGCGAATCATCCGCTCGACCATGTCGCCGAGTTGTGGTCGCAGCGTCCAAATCATTGCGGCCTCACCACCGGGGCCGTCCGGCACATCAAGCCTGGCCATGGATGCGAGCAAACCAGATGTTTGCCTTGACTGTCCAGGTGTTGCGACCCGTGGACAGGATAGGACGCCGGGATTACCGTCCATTGAGCGAAGGCGCGGTGCAGCGCTCGCACAGGAGGTCTCGCGGCATGCTCTTCATCCACGAGGTACACAAGGTGCGGGGACGCGCCGAGGATGAGTTCGAGGCCGCATTCCGAGACGGCTGGATGGCCATGCTCGCTGCCGGTGACGAAGCCCGGTTGCTCTGGTACGCAAACCAGGCCCACGGCAGCGGACCCGCCTACACCGTCATCACCGTGACCGCCATTCGCGACGGAGCAGCATGGGAGCGCCTGGCCCTACGGATTCAGAAAGGCGCTTTGCGGCGATGGATGCGCGAGCTCGACGAGCTCCGGCACGACGTCGACGCCAAGCTCCTCGTTGCGCTTCCGTGGTCGCCCCTTCTGGACGTTTCATTCGACGAGGTCCCCGTCGATGGACGCGAACACGAGCTGACTCTCTACATGGAGGACACCATGTGGCCCTACGAGGACAAGTTCGCCGAATACATCGACCGGTGCGGTGAGGTGTACGCCAAGGGCCTCGAACGGCCGGCTTCGATGTTGACGATCCAGGCTGCGTTCCAGCCGGCTTTGGGCAGTCACCTGCGCCGAGAAGTGGTGCTGATGCAGCGCATTTGCCAGCCGGAAGCGCTGCTCAACCTCCTTCGGACCGAGATCCCATCGGACTACCGCGCACCGGGAACCTGGATGTACGACGCATTGGACCTGCGCGATCAATGGACCAGCCGGCTGCTGCGCACCTCCTCGTGGTCACCCCTGTATTGAGCCGCGCATGAACATCGGGATGATCATCGACGCCGCCGCTACCGGTGATCCCGACCGCGTCGCGCTCATTATCGGCAAGCGCGTCATCGGCTACGGCCAGCTGGCAGCGGCTGTCGAACGCTGCGCCGCCGGTCTGGCTGCCAATGGTGTGGCACCGGGAACCCGCGTCGCCGTCGTCGACGGCGGCAGCCTGCTTTCCATCGCATCGGTTCTCGGCGCGGCGCACATCGGTGCAGCGGCAGCGCTGATGAACCCCGCGCTCACAACATCAGAGCTGCGGGGCCTGATGCAGAATGCGGGGTGCGCCGACGTCGGGGTTGCAGGAGAGGCACACGCGGACCGGCTCCGTGAAGCGGGCGCGAGCAAGACATTGACAGCGGCTCATCTATTGAGCGACAGCCCGATTCCCGCTGCGAAGACAGTGGAGGAGATCGACGACCGCGACGCCCTGGTCCTGTTCACCAGCGGTACCACCGGGCTCCCGAAGGCGGTCGGAATCACCAGCGGGCAGCTGAGCACCCGGATCCGCGGAATGGGGCAACCGTTCCGCGCGGACTCAGCGCCCACGGTGTCGATGATGTGTGTCCCGTTCTTCCACGTCGGCGGATCCCTGGGCATGCTCGGCACCCTGTACTCGGGCAACACCTCAGTCGTGCAGGAGCGGTTCGACGCTGCAGAGTGGTTGCGGCTGGTGCAGGAGCATCGGGTACGCACCGCATTCCTGGTGCCGACCATGCTCCAGCGGATCCTCGACCATCGCGACTTCGCCGGAACCGACCTAACCTCGCTGATCGCCATCGCCTACGGAGCGGCGACCGCGCCCGTCGCATTGGTGCGCCGTGCAATGGCCGCCCTGCCGCATGTCGCGTTTGCCAACGTGTTTGGCCAGACCGAAACGCTCGGCGCCTACACAACCTTATTGCCGGAGGATCACCGCGATCCCAACCGCGTGGGCTCGGTAGGAAAGCCGCTGCCCGGGGTTGAAGTCCGTGTGGTGGATCCCGACACGGCGGCCGACGTCGAGGCGGGAGTTGTCGGCGAGTTGTGGGTCAACACCATCCAGAACGTCACCGACGGCTGGCTGCATACCGGTGACCTCGCACGGCGGGATGCCGACGGCTACATCTACCCCAGCGGCCGGCTCAGCGACACGATCAATCGCGGGGGAGAGAAGTTCGGGCCGATCGAGGTCGAGGAAGCACTGCGTACCCATCCGGCGGTGAGCGACGTCGCGGTCGCCGGGATTACCGACGAGGAGATGGGTCAGCGGGTGGGCGCGGCGGTGGTGGCTCACCTCCCCGTGACGCTCGAGGAGCTGCGGTCGCATTGTCGTGACCGCATCGCCTATTTCAAGCTGCCTGAGCGGCT
>Ga0209040_10000775_pt1 | contig 24785 bp, 28 predicted proteins | sample BogFormECP12_OM3_FD_188240 | JGI IMG/M metagenome (GOLD analysis project Ga0209040, IMG submission 188240) | Bog forest soil microbial communities from Calvert Island, British Columbia, Canada - ECP12_OM3 (SPAdes) (version 2) | ecosystem: Environmental > Aquatic > Freshwater > Wetlands > Bog ... | reverse complement strand
TCAGTGACGTTCGTCAACGCGGACGGCTCACCGGCCACCGTTACCGGCGCGACCGCCAGCTTCTCGTCCGACAACACCGGCATCCTGGCTGTGACGGCCACCGACGCCCTGGACGCCTCGGTCGCCTTCGAGGCCGCGGGAGACTCCAGTGTCTCGGCCGCCCTGACCGGCGCCCTGGACCCGAACGGAACGGTCATCGCTGACCCGGCCCCCGTCGCGGTCACTGTGACCCCCGCCGTCGTGGCCCCGACCGTCACCGCGGTCCTGACCGTGGGCACCCCTACCGCCACCCCCGCTGCCGCAGCCGGGACGGAGACCCCCGCCACCCAGTTGTAGCCTTGACATGAGGGTAGGGTTACCGTAACCTTCTCTGCATGCCCCGCTGGCCGGATTCCCCCATCGAGTCGGTCAAGCGCCGCTGCTACACCGTCATCCGCAAGCACTTCTTGGCCCGCGAGGATGCGGACGCAAAACTCCACCTGGCGGTAGCCTCGGCACGGAGACAGGGAGTCTCCTGGGAACTGATCGGGGACGCCATGGACATCTCGCGCCAGGCGGCCACTAAGACCTGGGGCCGGCGGATGGAGGAGTCGTGAAGATCGACGCGGCCATCGTCTACGGCCTCCTCGCGCTCTGGGGCGTGGTCTGGATCGGTTTCCTGATCGTCACGCGGACGGGGCGTTGATGTGGCCGCTGGTAATCCTGGGAGTGGTCGCCTTGGGGCTGCTCACCTGTTGCCTCCTGATCGTGAACCGTTCGTGGACGACAGCGACCCAGGCGATGAGTACGGAGCGGCAGGCCACCGACGCGACGACGAGGGAGACGATCTCGGCTCTACGGGAGACGACGACCGCGATGTCGGACCTGGCACAGACGATGGTCTTCGGGCCGCAGAGCCGACAGCCGACGAGTGGCGAGCCGGGGATGCCGCAGACGACGACGCAGAGATCGCCCGAGTCAGAGATCGACTCGCTCCCCCTGGGTCCCGAACTCCTGGCGGTCGAACAGAGGGAGGCGGAGGAGGACGGCCGGGATCTTTCGCGGAGGGAGCAGCTTCGCTACGAGAACGCACAACTGCGAGAACAGTTGACCAACTCAGTCGCCTGGCTGGAGAGCCAGGGGGTAAACCCCTCCGAAGTGTTACGAGTTCCCTTACCGCCATTGCCAAGGAACGGATCGAACCCGATGTCGAGTTCATCGCAGTCGGGGGAGGCGTTCGATCAGGAAAGAACGGAACCGTGGCAGTCACCGTGATCGTCCAGTCCAACCAGGCCGAACTGGCCCTCAAGATGCACGCCCTCAAGGACCGCGCCGTCCTGGTCCGCGTCTTCGACATGGACGAATAATGGATGACACCCTGCTCGAATCACTGGTGGGCGGCCTGCTCCAAGAAGGAGTCCCCCACGCCCTGGTAGCCCGGGTCTTCGACCTCGATCCGGTCTTCGTGAAGTCCTACCGGGACCAGTTACGAGTCGAGAAGTACGGCACCGACGACATGCAGGAATACCTCACGCAGTTGGAGTGGGACGCCATCGACGTGATGAACCGCGCCGTCAACGGCAAGAACGTCCCGGCCGACCAGGTGCGGGCCGCCTCGCTGGTGATCGGCAAGACCGTCGCCGTCAACGCCCGCCGGACACCGGAGAAGACCGCCGAGAAGCGCGACGAGTTGCTGGTCCGGATGCGGGAGATGACCGAGGGCAGCGGGCCACCTTCGGAGGACGACAGCGCATTCGCCGAGTTCGTGCCTCTGAACCAGGTTCCTGACCTGCCACACTAGGGCCGTGAAGAACCTCGACCTCTGGCCGCTTCTGGAGCAGTTGTCGATCAAGACCAAGAAGGGCCAGGTCATCCGGCTCCGCAAGGACGATGCCTTCGCCTGGGCCCAGCGGGCCTACGTCGCCAAGATCGAGTACGACTTCAACCACGAAAAACCGATCCGTCTCATCATCCTCAAGGGCCGCCAGCTCGGACTGTCCACGATCACCGAGGCCGTCCTGTTCCTCTGGGCCTTCCTGTTCCCCGGCACCAACGCCCTGGTCCTCTCGACCGAGCGCGACGACTCCAACTACCTGTTCTCCATGACCAAGCGGTACTGGGAGATGGGACCGTTCCGGGCCGACTTCCAGACTCGCTACGACCGGGAGGGCTACCTTGAGTGGAAGGGCCTGGAGTCCTCGATCATCGCGGACACCGCCACCAAGAAGGACCCCGGCCGTGGCAAGACCCTCCGCGCCGTCCATTGCTCCGAGGTGGCCCGGTGGCCTGACGGCACCATTGACGTGTCCGGCCTCACCGAGTCGGTCCCCGAGGAGCCGGGCACCATCGTCGTTCTGGAGTCCACCGCCGAGGGAGTCGGCGGCTACTACTACGAGACCTGGATGTCGGCTTGTGACCCCGACTCGGACTCCATGTTCACGCCGATGTTTTTCCCCTGGTTCTTGCATGAGGAGTACGCCAACCGCAACCACCAACTCACCTTCGCTGATCTGGACGAGGACGAGCGCGATCTACTCGCCCAGTTCCCCGACCACATGACCCTGGCCAAACTGGCCTGGCGCAGGCGCAAGATCGCCTCGTTCGGGAACCTCGACAAGTTCCACGAGGAGTACCCCTGCACTCCCGAGGAAGCCTTCCTGTCCACCGGCTCCAACGTCTTCGACCTGCCCAAGCTCCGACTCTGCTACGAGCCGGACGTGGACTGTGACCGCGGGTTCCTGTTCAACGACAACGGCCAGATGTCCTTCCAGCCCGACCCCGGTGGCAAACTCTGGGTCTACCAGTACCCCGACCCCCGCAAGAAGCGCCAGTACGCGGTGGCCATCGACCCGACCCTGACCCTGGAGGGCGACCCGGCCTGCATCCAGGTCATCGACCGGGCGACCATGGAGCAGGTGGCGGTCTGGCACGGCCACACCGACCCCAAGACGCTGGGCAACAAGGTTCTCGAACTCTGCTACTTCTACAACATGGCCATGGCCAACACCGAGATCCAGGGCGGTGGCTCCAACATCCTGACCGTGCTGCGGGACAACAACTACCCGTACATCTGGTTCGACCGCCGGCCCGACCGGGTGCGCCGCTCCAACGCCACCCTGGCCTGGTCGATGTCCCGGGGCAACAAGTCCTGGGCGGTGGGCACTACCCAGGGCCTGGTAAAGCGACTCGGGGTGACCATCCACCACCCGGCCACCTACTACGAGATGACCCAGTACATCCTCCAGGAGGACGGGACCTGGGGACCGGCGAGACGCTCGGGCCACGACGACTGCGTAACCAGCCTCATGGTCTGCATAATGACCGTGGTGACCGAGAGCCAGACGATGGACTGGGACTCGGTCAACGAGTCCAACCTGCTCAGCTTGCGTCCCGGTGGCCCGGTCGGCCCCGGTATGCCCAGGCTCCCGAACGTGGGAACCCCCGTTATGAACGCGGCGGGGGCTAGATTCGGGGTCCAGGACGGGGGATGGTCCCTGGTCGTCGAGAACGAGATCGAGGATTGGCTGTGACCGAGTTCGAGTTCCGGTGCAAGGTCCACGGCCGGTTCACCAACCATTCCCGCGGGCCAGAGGGGATGTGCCCCCAGTGCGGTGCCATCTCACCCCGGCGCTGGGACTCCGTACAGATCCGAACCACGGTCTCGGGCGGCGGCTACGAGGGATGGAACCCGGTCGTCGGCCAGTACGTTGCCAACCGCAGGGAGTTCGATAATGTCCTGGCCCAGGGCATAGACCGCGAGTCCCGCAGGCTCGGGATGGACGTGAAAGTGGAGCAGGTGGACGCCCGCGACACCGACGCCTTGAACGACCTCCACGGCATGTCCTCGTCGGACCGGGAAGCCGACCTCGACCCCCAGCGCAAGGCGCTCCATGACCAGGGTGTGAAGTGAAAAACCAGGGGACGATGATCCAAGTAGGCCGGGACCCCGCGGTCTCCGACGCCACCTACATCGACTATCTCGAAGATATGTACCTGGAGTCCAAGCAGCACAAGGGCTCGCTGGGCGCGGAGTGGAAGCGGAACTACCGGCTGGTCAACAACCGTGCCGCCTCGGCCACCCCGGTCGCAGCGGGGGTCAGAGCGAACGAGCTGGCCCCGGCCATCGACTCGCGTATCGGCTGGATGCTCGACCAGGAGATCACCTGCTCGATCACCCCGGCCTGTGACCCGTTCTCCCTGTTCGCCATCCCCCAAAACACCCTGGCCGCCCAGTTGGAGGCGGTTATCAACGCCAACTTCGCCACCCAGCACTGGTACACCCAGGTCGTCCAGATGTTGTGGCACTCGGCTCTCTACGGCATGGGGATTCTGAAAGTCGGCTGGGACGCGGGCATGGAGGAGGGCCTGGGTAACGTGGTCCTCAACGCCACCAACCCCTGGTGCATCTACCTCGACCCCTGGGCCTCCACCCTCGACGATGCCCAGTACATCTTCGAGGTCCACACGATGACGCTCACCGAGATCGAGCGCCGGTTCCCCGAGGTATCCGCCTCCCTCATCGCCTCGGCGGTCTCGATGGGCGAGGCCAACTCCGACCACATCCCCCCCAACGAGATGTCCTCCCGCCAGAAGGGTTCCTGGCTGATCCCCGTGGACGCCGGGCAGGGACCCACCACCTGGGGGCCTCCGGGCGGGGCACCCCGCCACGTCGCCTCACAGACCAAGGGCGTCAACGTCTACGAGTGCTGGAGGCGTGAGAACCTCCGGGTGACCAGGGAGGGGACCGATCCCACGGTGGACGAGGAAGAAGTGGTGGTGGACCGCTGGCGGGTGACCGTCTGGTCCGGCAACCACATCCTGCTCGACGACCTGGCCGAGAACATCTTCGGCTTCGACCGCCACCCCTACTGCCGCTATGTGGACATCGAGACCGGCGACCTCTACGGATCACCCATCATGCGCGACCTGGCCCCCTGCCAACTGGCCATGAACCAGCTTCTCGCCATGGGCCAGAACAACATCATCTTCACCGGCAACCCGATGTTCGTGGGCATCAAGGGATCAGGCGTGGACCGGGCCAGTTTCGTCGCCCGCCCCGGCCAGGTCCTCGAAGTCAACGGCGGGGCCAACACCGCCAGTGGCCAGCGGCCGGACTGGCTCAGCCCCCCCAACCTTCCCCAGTCCCTCATGGAGTTCGTCATGTTCTGGCGCGAGGAGATCGAGCGGATCTCGGGCATCCAGGGCTCCCAGAAGGGCGAGGTCCCCTCGGGACGGGCGACCGACAAGCAGGTCTCGGCCTCCCAGGAGGCGGGGTTCGTCCGGGTCCGCGCCGCCATGCGGAACCTCGAAACGTGCCTGTCCACCGCCTACGAGCTGATCGCCCAACTCATCTGCACCAACTACGACACCCAGCGGTTCGTGGCCATCGTCGGCCAGGACGGCGAGTCCAACTCCATCCGCCTGGCCGCCCAGCACTTCTACTCCCCCAATGGCGAGGTGGACGAGAAGGGCAAGCTCAAGATCCAGCCCCTCCGTTTCGCTCTGACCGTCAACGCCGGCTCTCAGAAGCCCACCAGCCGATCCGCCAGAATCCAAGAGGCCATGCAGCTCAAGCAGGCCGATTGCGTGGACGACCTGTTCGTGCTCCAGGCGTACCAGGTGGCCCACGCCGACTCCGTGCTCGCCCGCAAGCAGGCCGAGGACCAGCAGAAGGCGGCCATCGCCCACGCCCAGCCCCAGCAGGCAAAGGGTCCCGGCACCGGACACGCACATTAGGGATTGGGGCATCCATGTTCGACCTGTTCAGTTTGTGGAAGGATTCACCCATGACCCAACAGTGCGTGAACTGTGGCGAGGTAGCCGACGAGACCCATGAGTACGGTCCGCCAGATGGGGACGGGTTCCGAGTCGCCATCTGTGACTCCGAGAAGGTCCAGGCGTGGCATGACAACCCAGTCGGCCGCCCTGACCTCGCTGAGTTCTTCGCAAACCAGGAGGCGTAATGCCCACATCAAACATGCACCCGAACCTCTCGACCAAGAACCGGGGTCGGATCATCTCGGGTCTGGCGTTCGACGGGTCCAACCACCCCTCGTCCAACCAGGGACGCTTCGAGGAGCCCGAGGAGTTCTACACCGGGCCCCACGGCAACGAAGGCGTCAACATGTGCGACGGTTCCAACCGGGCCGACCCCGACGACTGATCCATGATCCGCAACAACCCGCGTGCTACCGTTCGCGGTAGAAGGGGAAAGAAGCCCTCGGGCCGACGCTTCAACGGTGCGCTCACCCGCTCCGTGGCCCGCAGGCGCTTGGGCACGAAGCGACAAGGACGGATGTAGACGGTGCCGTTGAAGAAAGGTAGCGACCGCAAGACGGTGAGCAGCAACATCTCCGAGATGATGCACTCTGGCTACCCGCAGAAGCAGGCCGTAGCCGCTTCTCTTTCCAACGCCCGCAGAGGTCGCAAGCACTCCCGCTCAAAGCGGAAGTCGTCAAGATCCGGAGGGAGGTGACCCATATGGACTCCATTCGCGAGCGCGGCAAGCGCCACGGAAAGCGACATGGGCGGAAGGGCCGGTAGGCGCCTCCTCACCTAAGTCGTTTGAAGATGCCCCGGCTCTCTGGACCGGGGTGTCTTCGCGCCTGGGGGTCCGTGACATCCCTGCCCGCCTGGGTATAGGGTTCCGGCCAGCCGACGAGAAGGAGAATCCTCATGGCTGAGAGTGCGTCCACCCCAGGTCAGGTCGTCAAGCCCGCCAACCTGGCCGTGCCCAAGGGCAAGGCCAAGATTATGAAGCAGGGCCAGACCCACACCGACGCGTGGGGTTCGGACTACAAGGCGACCGGCTCGATCCCGGCCGTCAACGAGAACCCGCCGCTCTAGTCATGGCGGCGAAGGGGACGACCGGGGCACCCACCTCGGTTGCCGAAGGATTCCAGCAGATCGCGGCGGCGGCCACGACCGCCATGCTGGCTCCCGACGCGTCCCCCCACATGAAGGACCTGGCCCAGATTCTGGGTATGTGCGTCAAGGCCACCCAGGCCGGTCACATGCCTCCCGGCGCTGGCGCTGGCCCGCCCCCTGGTGGCGGGATGCCCCCCGGCGCTGGTCCCCCTCCCGGGCCTCCCGGTGGTATGCCCCCCGGTGCCCCCCCCGGCCCCGGTGGCGACGGCGGCCCGTCCGGCTCGGGAATCTCACCCGATGACGCCCGGCGCCTCGCCGGTCAGATGGCGGCTACCGGCTGATGCCGAGCATCCAAGACCTGTTCCACGTCCCGACTCCCGCCCCGGGAGACGACGAGTTCGCCCCGGCGGACCTCGACCCCGACGTGTTGATGGCCGAGTTCGAGAAGAAGATCGCCGGACATGCCGAGCGCATGGACGCACGACCCCCGGGTCCTGGCCCGGACGTGGAGGGTGGGGCTGAAATCCCGCCCGTCGAGGAGTTGGTCGAGCCGGCTGGGGACGGTGCCGGCCCGACCACTCCCGATCCCTGGGACGAGATACCGACCGCCGAGCGCGAGGGTCTCCTGCACTTGCGCGATGCGCTGGCCGATCCCGACACCTCCCAGCGGATCCTCGAAGTTCTCGACGGGCCTCCTGCGGTGGCTCCTCCACAAGTCCCCCTTGCGGCACCTGCGCCGCCGGTCCCCGTCGAGTTCTCCCTGCCCGACGAGATCATCCCCGGCACGGCCGAAGCCATTCTCTACACCCAGCAGGCCGAGATCCTGGCCACTCAGAAGGCCGATGTCGAGTACCGGCGGCTCCAGCACGAAGCCTCGGTCCAGGCACAGACCGAGCAGGCGTCGTTCAACGCGGCCACCGCGGCGGGGAACAGCTTCGCCAGGCGGTGGGCGGGCAAGTTGGAACCCTCCGACGTGGCCCAACTGGCGAGGCAGGCAGGCACCCAGGGACTCCCTTCCGCGCTGGCCTCGGCCATCGCCCGGCAGAACGGCCGCGAGGAGCCGACACCTGCGGACTTCCAGCGTGGGTGTGAGGAAGCCCTGGAGGTCACCCTGCTTCGCGACGAGGGGCTCAGGGCCAAAGTGCTCAGCCCAATCGAGCCCACGACCCCCGGTTCCAAGCGCACGCCTGCCGATCAGGAGCGCCAGAACAGGGCCACCGCGGTCTCCACCGCCGCATCACCCGCCGCCCCCGCTCCGACCCGTCCCACACTTACCGCGAGAGCCGATGGTAAGTTTGACCCCGAGTCGCGAGGGTTGCTGATCCAAGAGTTCGCCCGCTCATACAAGCGGGAACGAGAGGGAGGGTAGTAAGAGATGGCCGGAACACCTGTTGGTGTAGACACCATCACGTCGATCTCACGGCGAATCTTGCGTGAGGAAGCGACCGACGTGTACTACAAGGGGAGTCCGGTCACCTGGCGACTGTTCACCCAGAACAAGGTCGTCCGCCGTGGCGGCTACCAGATCGAGTCCCGGTTCATCTACCAGCCCTGGGCGACCGGCGGATCGTTCTACGGTCCCGAGGTTCTCAACGTCGAGCCCTCCGACACCGAGTTGGACGGGGTGTGGCTCTGGAAGGAGAACTACACCAACGTCACCCTGGCCCAGCGTGACCTCATCAGGGCCGACTCGGAGTACGCGGTGGCCAACCTGGTCGTCGAGCAATGCGAGAACTCCAAGATGGACCTGCGCGACCGGATCGCCACGCAGATGTGGTCCTACGGTGCCAACTACAAGGACATCGACGGCCTGCTCGAAGTGATCGATGACGGCACCCTGTCGTCCACCTACGCCGGCCTGACCCGATCCTCGTACACCTGGCTCAAGGCCCAGATCGACAGCACCACGACCACGCTGTCCATCGGTGCGCTGAACTCGCTGTGGGACCTCTGCACCATCGGTGCCCGCGCCCCCAAGTTCACCGCCTCGGTCCGGGCCAATCTGACCCGCTACGAGAACCTGTTGCAGCCTCAGGTCCAGTACACCCAGCCGACCGCGGTGGTTGACCAGACCTTCGCCTCGGGCGGGTTCTCCGGTGGCTGGTACAGGAACCAGCCCTGGCTCGTCGATGAGCACATCCCCACCTCGGGCGCCGCCTCGGGTTCGGGGAACCTGCTCTGCTTCGTCAACGACGACTACATGGAGCTTGCGGTCAACACGAACGGGGACTGGGTGGTGGGAGACTTCCAGCAGCCGACCGACCAAATGGTCATCACGTCGCTGGTCTATGTGGCCTGCAACCTGATCTGCACCAACCCGCAGCTCAACGGCAAGATGACCGCGCTAACGGCGTAAAAGGAGAACCAGTGCCCACAGGCATGTCAGCCAACGTAGCGGGCGTTTTCAGTTCGCAGCCCGTCTTCGACACCTACGTCGAGCAGTACAAGAACGGTGCCGTCGCGCTCAACGTCGGCACGGTGGTCAAGTTCAACGTGACCGTCCCATTCTCCATCGCTGGCGACGGGGGGACCTACACGATCCCGACCGTCATCGCCTGTGTGACCGGGGACGGCAACCTGGCCGACGCCATCGGTGTCGTCATCGGTGACGGGAGCATCCTGACCCCGATCAACGCGGCGCTTCTCACCGGACCGGCTCTGACCACGGTCGCCGCCAATGCCATCTGCCAGGTCCAGACCCAGGGCATCGCCCCGGTCTTCGTGGACAGCCACACGACCATCCACGACCGCCTGGTCCTCTCGGCCAACACGGCGGGCATCCTGACCTCGGCCCCGGCGGGCACCATCACCCCGATCCCGGGTTCGGTCTACGGCGAGGCCCTGACCACCCAGACTACCTACTCGACCACGACGGTCGGACTGATCTGGGCGAGGCTGTACCGGGCATGACCAAGGCCACTCTCCCGGTTCCCGGTTCCCTGGCGGAACTGTGGAAGAACATCATCACCGCCGCGGGCACCACCCCCACCGCCACGGGGTCGCTCGACGAGTTGATGAACCAGTTCGCCCAGGCCCTCCAGACCTTCCCGAGCGGAGGCACCGCGGGGACCGGACCGGCGACCAACGTGGGCCAGACCATTGGTCGGCCCGAGGCGGGCCAGTCGGTCACCATCGCCGTGGCCTCGGGGACTCTGTACCTGGCCGCGGTGAACGTGCCGGTCAACACGGTGGTCAACAACCTCAACTTCGTCAGCGGCACCACGGCGTCGGTCACGGTGACCCACAACTGGGCGGTGCTCACCAACTCGGCCCGGGTCCCCCTGGCCATCTCGGCTGACAACACCACGACCGACCTGGCGGCCTCGACGGTCCAGTCCTACGCCATCGCCAACGTGGCGGCCGGTGCGGGAACCTCGTTCACCACCACCTACTCGGGTCTGTACTACATGGGGTTTGTGATCGCGGCCAGCACCCAGCCGACCATGTGCGGGTACACCGGGGCTGCGGCCACCGTGGACGCCATCCCCCCCATCGTCGCCGGCGCCTCGTCCACCGGCCAGACCACCCCGACCGCCCTGCCTGGTGCGGCCTATACCGCGATCACCGGCTCGGCTTCGACCCTGTACGGTTACCTGACATGACCCAGCCCGGAGCACGCTCCAAGGTTCTCCGTCCCGATGAACTGGCCCGGACGCTTCGCCAGGGCGATGTCGAGCCCGAGCCCGAGCCGCCGTCGATGTTCGCCCGCGCCGAACTCCCGGCCCTCATTCCCGGCGATGTCCTGTCGGTCAAGAACGACGACAGCAAGCCCGTCGAGTTCGCGTGGAACCGGAGGCGCTGGGTCGTCGAGCCCGGGGCCACCAAGTCCGTCCCCTTCGAGGCCATCGTCAACGTGCTCGGAGACCCGAGGTCTGACGACAGGCCGGCGGTCTACGACGACGGGAACGGCAACAAGGGTCAGGTCATGCGGCGCGGTGACGAGTTGGGTCACCTGTTCGCCCGCTACGGCATCCAGTTCGAGGACCGCAAGGAACTGACCAGGGCCGCCCCCAAGCTGGTGGTCTCCCACCCCGAGACCGGCTACCGGATCAACTTCCCGGCCTTCGACCCCGAGATGGACGCGTACCCGGTCCTCAACGTGGGTGAGCGGGACGTGACCGGCCAGCGCCGGGCGCTCGATGGTGTCATGGCCGAGAACGCCCAGATGCGCCAGGAACTTGAGCGCATGAACGGTCTCATCAGCTCCCTCATGGAGAAGCAGGACCAGAGCCTGACGGGAGAGTAACCGTGGCCGAGGGCTACTTGTCCCGGTCTGACGACGACCTCCTGGCCGAACTCCATCGCCTTGTCATGGGCGACACCGGCCTGGCGGGTCAGCACGCCTCCCTGGCCGACAAGGAACTCCGCTTCCGGCGCAAGTATTGGCAGGCGTGGCAGCAGCAGGACCCCTCCCTGTCTGCCGTGGCCCGGTCGAAGAACTCCGAGGCCGCCGCCATCGAGTTCCTAGCCGAGGTCCTCCAGGGCCGCGGGGAACTCTGCGCCACCTACGAGAAGGTCAACCTGGTCCGCGACCTGCTCACCGCCCGGGGCATCCTGTCCGGCTCCGAACGGCGCTCGCCGCTGGTCTTCCCGCCCTCGGTGGGCTTTGCCGATCTGACGGGTTTCTGACATGCCCTCGGGAACCGTGCCGGGCGGCGACACCACCCAGCCCTACCAGTGGATGACCATTGAGGACTTCACCCCGGGCGTCTACGACTACTCCAAGGTCGCTACGCAGACTCCCATCGTCGCCTCCCCCCAAGGAGCGGCGAACCAGGCGGGGACCTGGGCCTGCATCGCCCTCCCGCGGGGCGGCCTCGGTCCCCTACCCGGGGTGAAGAACGCCTACCAGTACAGCCCGGCCTTTCCCGGTGGCGCCACGACGCTCTATGTGACGATGATGACGGTCAACCCCGCCCTCAACAACGGGGACACCGAGGCCATCATCGGCCTGGAAGGCGACGATGGGACCCACCACTACACGATCATCTACTCCGACGACCTGACCACCTCGTCGGCCAACCTGCTCCGCAACGCCATCGACCCCACCACCCCGGGGATCTTCGGCGCCCCCTACCCCACCTGGTCGCGCATGATCGACAACGCGCTCTACCCGTCCACCGTCAACGTGGGCGCCCCCGTCCTGGCCTTCCCCGGTGCCGTCCTGACCGACGCCAACACGACCTCGGGTCACCTGTTCGTCTACCCCTCCAACGGGTCGAACAAGGTCTACCCCTGGGGCGGCACCATCGCCTCGCCCGGCTCTGTGACCTTCTCGCTGGCCGACCTGGTGACCGCGGGGAGCGAGGTCTCAGGCCAGTTGATCGGCTACCAGAACCGCCTGGTCACCCTGTCGGGCATCGGCTACAAGTGGCCCATCTCCACCTTCAACGTGAACGAGCAGGTCTGCTTCACCGACCCCCCCAACTCCAACGTCTTCGGCTTCCAGCAGACCATCCTCGGCCCCGAGAGCCCCTTCGGCTACGGGTGCATGGGCTCCATCTCGTCCGGCGAACTGTTCCTGGTGAAGAAGCAGGGTGGCGGGATCGTGCTGACCGGCGACATATTCTCACCCGCCCAGGTCACTCCCTACCCCGGGGTCATGTCCACCGGGGACTTTTACGGCAAGGCCGGGGCCACCCGGGACGGCCTGGTCTACTGCTCCCAGAACGCGGGGGCCTGGGTCTGGAACGGGGGCAACACCTCCACCAAGATCAGCGCCCAGCTCGACGACGACTTCTTCGACTGCACCACCAGCGCCATCGCGTCCAACAACTACGGCTTCTTCGTCCAGCGGTGGAACGATCTGGTCCTGTTCTCCAACAACTACGTCTTCGACACCACCACCGGGTCGTGGTGGGTTCTCTACCCCCGTTCCGCCCAGACCGGCTACGCGGCGGGCCATACCTTCTTCCACTTCTCGCCCGGGGTCTTCGAGAACCAGATGTACGCCTCACCCATCTCGATCACGGGCGGGGCCAAGCAATGGATCACCGAGTTCGACGCTACCGTCCCGGCCCAGCACTACCAGTGGCAGTCCCTGTCGATGAAGGTTTCCGACGATCATCTGGTCGATGTCCGCCAGGTGGTCGTGCGGGCGTCGTGCCCCCAGGCCGGCGGAACGGTCTCGGTCTCGCTCCAATCCCAGGCGCCCACCGGGGCTGTGACCGCTGGTCCCTACACGACGGCCGCGGTGACGACGGCCACCCAGGAGTACCGGTTCAACGTCTCCCTCCTCGGGGCCGAGCAGGTCGTGGTCATCCTCAACGCCGACAACACCACCGGCTCGAACTCCGCGCCGATCATCCACTCGGTCTCCTTCGCGTACCAGGAGACCACCCACATCCCGACGAGTAACTGATGCCCGCCAACCCGATCCCCTACGCCGGCACTTACAACGGCTCGCCCCCCCTTCTTCTTCCCCACATCACCGAGGGGACCCAGGAGCAGCAGGACAACAACCGGGCCCTCCAGCTCTACACAAACACGGTCCTGCCTCCGAACCCGGCCAACAACCAGGCCCTAACCACCAAGGTCAACCAGGTGGGCAAGGTGGTTACTCAGTGGGGGAACTACGTTCAGCAACTCGTCGCCGGGACCAACGTGACCCTCAGCCCCTCGGGCGGTCAGGGCATCGTGACGGTCAATGCGACCGGGGGGACTGGGGTCAAGGCGGCGAACGAGCAGATCGACACCTTCGGCACACCGTCGTGGGTGGCCGCCGGCGGCGGGGTGTCCAGTTGGGTCCAGTTGTCCAACACGATCACCAAGCCAGCGGGCGCGCTTGTGTCGAATATCCAGATGTGGGTGGACGTGCGCCTCAATCCCTCCGGTGCCGGGGCCCCCACCGCCACCGACTTCTTCCAGTTGCAAGGCCATCTCTACGACACCAGCTTTACCTTCACCGACCAACTGGGTGGGGCGTTCACGTCGATGGCCTACTGGAACCTGACCGAACCGGCGTATCTCTATCCGATGCACTTGTCCTTCCCCATGGGCGTACAGGACACCAGCGTCCCGTCGTCCGCTCCCACCTACGACCTGTACATGCAGACCTCCAACGTCACCGCTCTCGGCACGGTCACCGTAAACGCCCACACGACCCAGTTCTACAGTTAGGATCTGACCATGCCCGCCACGGTGAGTATGACCAACGCGATTGTCGCGGTCCGGTCCCTTCTCGACGAGGCCAGTGCCGTGTACTGGTCCGATACCGAACTCACCACCTGGATCAACGAGGGGTGCCTGGAGGTCTCCCGTAGAGCCGAGATCCTGTGGAACATCGACTCCATCTCGGTCACCGCCCTCACCCAGACCTACAACTGCCCCGCCGACTTCTTGAACGGCCACCGGAGCCAGTTCACCCCCACCGGCTCGACGATCACCTACCCGTGCGAGTACCGGCGCTACAACGCCATGGACGACGAGTGGGGCATCCTCCCCTCCCTGCCCGCCGCCTGGCCCCGATTCTGGACGATGTGGGAGAAGACCGATGGCTCCACCGGCCTGATCCAGCCCTACGTCATGCTCTACCCGTCCCCGGGCCAGAGCGGCACCTTGCAGTTGTTCTACTACCGCGCAGCCGCCGCGGTCACCGGGACCACCAACATCGACACGCAGCCCGGGTGGCAGGACATCGTGTACGACTACGCCATCTATCGGGCACGCCGCAAGGACCGTGACCCCGATTGGCAGGCGGCCAAGGGCATCTACGAGGCCAACCTGGCCGAGATGATGAACCGGACCCGCGACCTCACCGACCTGGCCGACGTGATGCAGACCGGCAACGTCGGCTACCCGCCCCTCTACGCCATGGGCGGCGAGTCATCGGACGGGTGGTAAATGCCGTTCAAGGGCTACACCCCCGATCCCCCGGCCCCGGCGAACCCCATGCTCGGCGGGCAGGCCAACACGCCCCAGGCATGGGCGGCGGCCAACCAGAAGCAGCAAGGCGGGGCGCCGGCCGCTCCAGCGCCCGTCCCGGGCAACGTCGGAAGCATCGAAGCCCAGTTGCAGGCCGACCCGACCGTGGCCTCCCAGATCGCCCAGTACCTCATGGGCGGGTCGGGGATCGGCATGGCCCAGGGCGGCCTCACCTTCTCCACCGCGGAGCAGAGCCTGGGGACCGCTGTCCCGGGCATGGCGGTCCAGGGGCAGAACGCCATCTCGACCTCGGGCTACCAGTTGGCCTCGGACCTTCTCGGCTACCAGGGGACCCAACTCCAGGGCCAGGGACTGGCCGAGCAGGCGGGTACGGCGGCGGCCCAGCAGGGCATCGAGACCGGCCAGTACGGCCTCCAGGCCCAGCAGTTCCCCGAGCAGCAGGCCGAGGCGGCCCTGGCCTACAAGAACAAGCAACAGAACCTCCAGGGGGGTCTTGCGGCCTCGGGGACGTTGAACACCCAGGGGTCCAAGGAGCAGCAGGGGACCGCGGCTCAGGAGTACGCCTGGCAGCAGGCCGACATCTACCGGAACCAGCAGCTCGCCCAACTCAGCCAGCAGTCCGAACAGGTCGGCTACGGAGGCCAGCAGGAGCAGATCGCCAACGCCCAGGCCCAGCTCGCACTCTCGGCCCAGCAACAGGGACTCGACGTGCAGCAGGTGGTCCCCCAACTCGGCTTCGCCCTCCAGCAGTTGGGGATCAGCGCCCAGCCCCAGCAACTTCTCGCCACGGCCATGAACGCCCAGGGTGGTCAGGCCCAGGCGGCCCAGGCGGTTCTCTCCCAGGCAGGGGTGGCCACCGGCCTCGGAGCCACCCTCGGACAGTGATGGCAAGGTAGCGTTGGACCGTGCCAGTATCCCAGGACACGCTCGACAAGTTGGCCAAGGCGCTGGGGGTAGACCCGGCCAAGGCCGAGAAGACCCTGAACGCCCTCCAGCAGGCGGGTTTCACGGCTTCGCCCGGGTGGGAGACCAAGATCGACAACGCCCTCAAGAGCGCCGGGGAGACCTTCGCCGGTAGCGCCGAGTCCACGTGGGAGGACATCGAGAAGCCCTTCACCAAGAGCAGCCCCGGCGGCTCCCAGGACACCCCTCCCCAGACCGGCCCGGTCACCTCGGACCCCGCTCTGAGCCTCAAGGCGGACGAGGCCAAGGCCGGCGAGCAGTCGCGGGTCGCCAACCTGCGGGCGCTCTCGGGCATGAAGACCATCGACCAGGGGTCCCTCTCGCCCCAGGAGAACGCGACCGTCGATGAGATCGGCAAGCAGTTGTACGGCAAGGACTGGACCGGATCGGCGGATCAGTTGGCCGAGGTCAAGCGCGAAGCCACCTGGCGGGAGGGACACCGCCCCGGTGAACCATCGACCGGCGGCGGTACGTCCAAGGCGGCTACCACCGTCAACCCTTGGGATCTGATCGCCTCGGGCCTGACCAACCAGGACCTGGCCATCGAGAAGAACCTGGATCCGGTGCTCGCGGGACAGGTGACCCCCATGGCCACCGCCGAGGCGGGCGGGCAGGCTCTCGGCCACCTGGGTCTCGCTCCCAACTCGTCGGCCGCCCAGTGGCTCAACTCCAACCTGGCCGCCGGTCAGGCCCAGGCCGCCCCGTTGGAGCAGGCCATGGGCAACTACGAGAAGGCGTATCAGACGGGTGCGACAGGGGTGGACGCCGCCCTCGGGAACTACGGGGCCGCCAACGCCGCGGCCATCACCACCGCCCCCGAGCAGAACTGGCTCAACACCCTGGTCAGCCACATCCAGTCCAACGCCATCTACGGGGGCACCCTGCCGACCGGGGTCCAGCTCACTCCCGCCCTGCGTGCCGCCTACAACGCCGCTGGCTTCAACCTGCCCGCCTCGGCCGGGACCACCGGGACTCCGAAGCTGCCCGCGCTCACCAACACCTCGGGCACTCCCCCCTCGGCTCTTTCGGGGACCTCCCAAGTTCCTTCATCGACCGGAGGGTAACCCGTGGCCACTTCACGGCCGGCGGTCGAGACCTTCACCTCCCAGTGGAACAAGGCGGCTGCCTGGGCACAGGCACAGGGCATCCCAGCCTCCACCTACCTGCCGGTCTACCAGTACGACCAGCAACGGCTCCAGAACTACGGCTACGGGATGTCCGCGGCCGAGCGGAACCGGGCCATCCTGGCCGCCCAGAACCCGAACAACGTCACCCCAGCCCCGACCGACAACCCGAACCCCTCCAACGTCTTCGGCAACGCCCGCCACGATGTCGCCTCCATCGCCACCGGCCTCATCAACCTGCCTGAGGGACTGTGGCACCTGACCCAGAACACGGTCATGGACATCGCGGACCCCAAAAGGCTGGAGGCCAAGACCTTCGGGGGCACGGTCGGGAACTGGCTCAACGACACCCTGCTCAGCCTGATCCCCGGGGCGGCCGATGTCGGCACCGTCCTCCAGACCGACCCGTCCCTGTCCGGTTCCTCGGGTGCCAAGAAACTGGCCGAGCACCCCCTGGTCAGTGGCCTCGACGTGGTGCCGTTCGGGGACATCTTCGGGGGCCTGACGGCCAGGGCGGCGGCCACCACCGAACTCGGGGCACGCCTCGCGGGACACCTGGGCATGACCCCGGCCCAGATCGGGGACGCCTCCTCGGCCAGCCTGATCGCCAAGGGGATCGCCAACATCACCCCCTCTGGACGACTGTCCAAGTTGGGCGTCACCCTGGACAACGGGATGCCCCGCAAGCTCAGCCTGGGGGAGATCGTCAACTCCTGGGCCCAGGGGCACAACTACACCGACGTGACCAAGGCCACCCGGGATCTGGCCGCGGCGGTCAACGACACCGGCCAGATGGCCTTCGACACCAAGAACTGGATCTACGCCCCCTTCTCCGAGGCCGTCCAGCACCTGTCCCCGGCCGAGAAGGCCAAGATGGGCGCCATCCTCGACAACTTCGCCTTGAAGAAGGGCGATGTCGTGGCCCAGGCCCTCGACGACCCGGCCACCACCCCCGCCCTGCGTGAGGCCCTGGAACAGTGGCAGCGGGTCATGTCCTACGAGGCCGAGGACAAGCTGTCCAGGCTGGACGAGAAGGGGAACCCCGCAGTCGTCGCCCTGAGGACCACAGACGGCGGTACAGGGCTCTACGAGTCCTCTCCGGTGGCAGAGCCCGCCAAAGCCTGGAAAGGGGCAGAAAAGGCCCGTGAGGGCTTTCTGAGGGAACTGGAGCCTACCGACCGCCTCGTCAAGCACGCCCAGGCCAACCGGGCGGTTCTGGAGACCACGGCCGGGAAGCTCACCACCGCCCTCCAGGCAGCCCAGCAGCGCATGGCCACCGACTCCCGCCTGGACGAGACGGTCTCGCGGCCCAAGACCAAGTTCCGGGCCGAGTCGATCAAGCGTCGTCCACAGGCAGAAACCCTCCTTGGCCAGGGAGGGGAGGTCGAGAGCCTGATCCAGTTGATGAAGGACGGCAAGATCGACCAGATTTCCGCCCTGGTCCCCCACATGCTCCGGTCCCTCTCACGCTGGGACGCCAAGGCCATGGACGCCTCGGTGGACCCGGCCTATATGGCGGTACGGGACCTGGTGGCCCAGACCTCCAAGGTGGTCTCCATCGGGAGGCGCCTGACCAGGGCCATCGACGACCGGATCTACGAGCGCGAGGGCCAGGCTCAGCACGAGGTCACCGCTCTCGACGAGCACCAGCAGGCGTTGAGGGACCGCGCCGATGCCGCGAAGCGGGAGCGCCAGGCCGAGGGACGCTCACTCAGGCAGCGCCACTCACGGGAGCGGACCCTGATGGGCGAGAAGACGCGGCGGGCCAGGGAGCGCAACGACCTCCTGCGTGCCCAACTCATCGATGCCGTGAGGACCCGGGGGGACAACGCCGCGGTCCGGGCCACCCCCGAGCAACTGGCCGAGATCATGCGAGGGGTCCGCCAGGAAGAAGCCAGGGTCAACCAGGCATGGCTGGCGTCGCGTCGCAAGATCAGCCACGACGACAGCATCGGCACCCAGGCATTGAAGGACCGCCACCGGGCCGAGCGGGCCGAGCAGCGCCTGGACCACCACAAGCGCCTCACCGCCCAGACCGACCGCCACCGCGAGATCGTCGAGGGACGCAAGACGGCCAAGGCGTGGCTACAGGCGGCCAAGGTCTACGGGGACGCCCTGCGTGCCTACCAGGAGTCGATCTGGGAGCACCCGCCGGCCAACTACCGGGACGCCTACATGGCCATCTACGAGCGGAACCTGCTCAAGCACACCAAGGTCATGGACACGGTGAAGAAGGGCCTCCAGCGCAAGCTGAGCCTGACCGAGCGGGAGGTGGCCGAGCGGACCAAGGACCCCCGCATCCTGGCCGAACTCTCCATGCTCTACTTCCACGACATCTTCGACGACCCGACCATGGACGCCGAACTGCGCTCCGAGGCCACCCAGGCCAGGACCGAGGCGGCCACCAGCGCCCGCGACGAGATCCAGACCCTCCAGGCCCAGGGCCTCGACCCCCCCTACGTCCCGGTCACCCACGCCTGGGACGAGTCCCGGGTCGGCAAGCAGATCCACCCCATCGTGGGCCGGGGGATACCGAAGGAGGATGCGGTCAAGGCCCGGATGTTCGACCTGACCAGCGACCGCCACAACTTCGAGGTGGCCGCCGACAAGGCACTCAGGCAGACCGTCATGCGGGACGCCCACATCGACCTGCTCGAACACCACATCAAGCCGATCACGGTGACTGCGGGCCAACTCAGGGACTTCATCGTCCAGATGAACGGCCTCGGGTTCGGGCACGGCAAGACCGGCACGGTGCCTACGTCGATCGAGGACGCCGCGGTCAAGTACGGCCTCCGCAAGTTCGACCCAAAGGCTCTCTACGGTTTCCGGCTCCCTAGCTGGGGAAACGAGGACCTGTACCTCCCCGCTTCCACCGTCCGGGCCCTGGAGAACATCAACCGGCACACCGAGCTTGGCCTGATCGGGAAGGGCACCGAGGTCTTCCGGTTCTCGATCCTGGCCCTGTCCCCGCGCTACACGGCCCACGTCCTGTTCGGGGGCACGACCATGCTGGCGCTCCGTTCCAGCCCCTACGCCCTGACCATGATCGGCAAGGCGTGGAAGATGGTCCGCACCGGCCAGGTGGACGAGTTCATGCGCCACACCCGCAACACCGAGATCGGCTTCCAGCCCGACCCGTTGAGCGAGTACAACTTCCGGGCTGCCCATGATGCGGTGCGTCTGGGAGCCGAGGAACACATCGTCCTGCGGCAGAAGATCGCGATTCAAGCGGCAAAGCCGCTCCACTGGGTCAAGGCCCTGGGCGACCTCAACTACGCCTTCACCGGCTTCGTCCGCGAGATGCAGTCCTCCATCGCCTTGCTCGACGGGTCGGCCAAGGCTGGGCGCAGGGGGTCCTTCACCGACCCGGTGACCGGCGAGCGAGTAGCCATGACGGCCGAGCGGATGGCCTACGAGGGCCAGCACCATGTCGAGCAGGTCTTCGGCAACCTCCGTCGCATGTCCCCCATCGAGCGCAGCATCGCCACCTCGTTCATGCCCTTCTACGGCTGGACACGCCACATCCTCGGCTATGTGATGACGTATCCGTTCGACCACCCCTGGCGGGCCATGGTGCTCTCCCAGGTGGCCTACCACGAATCGGCGGCCGTGCCCAAGGGCCTCCCGATGCGCCTCCAGTTCCTGCTCCAACTGGGCAGCCCCGACAACATGGGCAACGTGACCACGGTGGACACGCGGTTCTTGGACCCATTCAGGGACGTGGCCAACTACGCCTCGCTGACCGGATACATCCAGGCGCTCAACCCCGCCATCACGGCCCCGCTCTCGTTCATCTCCCCGAGCCTGGCCCAGTACGGGGACAACTCGCTCTACCCGACCCTGACCTACAACGACATCTACGGCATCTCGACCGCCGGCAACCAGGGAAATCTCGGGACCGCGGTGGAGCAGTTCATCCCCCAGGTGGGCACCCTGGGCACCCTCATGCAGGCCGTGGGCGCGGCGAGAGGGGAGTGGCAGACCAACCGCAAGGCGGCCATCAAGGGGATCTACCAGTCCCTCGGCATCCCCGGCCAGGTGGCCACGGTCAATCTCAAGCAGATCGCGGCCAAGGACGAGGCGGCCAGATACCAGGTGGCCAAGGCCGCGTCCGCCCAGGCACTCCAGACCGGCGACTTCTCGGGGCTGGCAGGCTACGCAAGCGTCCCCAACCCGCTCAACGCCGACTACGAGATCAGCCCCCAGCAGCTCGCGGCCATGTACAACCAGGCCCTCGCCGCGTATCCGGGCGCACCACCCGCGGCGACCCTCACCCCGCCGCCCACACCAAGCGGGTACTAGACCCTGCGGATACACCGTGTTACGGTAACCATGTGCTCCAACCATGCCCCCGATGCGGCCGGGTCTTCATGTTTCACGGGGAACCTTTGTGCCCGTGGTGTTATTCCGATCACAAGCCGGTGCCGCTGCCATGAGACCCCGCTTTACACCGGCCACCACAGGGCTCTCGGGCAACACGGTCCACAAGTCCGTCCGCGTCCCGGTCCCCGTAGCCGACGTGATCGACAAGGAGATCGCCAAGGGCAAGCCGGATCTGCATAACTGGACAGATGTCTTGAACGATGCCCTGGGCCTCTGGCTTACCTTGGAGGGCGAGTGAGCATCCAGACCGATGGCGGGGCATACGTTCGGCGGATGAGGGGGGTAAGCATCGAGAACGTCCGCAAGTGGTTGGCCGTGGCTACCCAGCGCCGCCCGATGGACACCCACACCGCCGAGGTACTCGACCTCTGGGCCAGTTACGACGAGCTATGCGAGGTGGCCGACAAGCTCTGGGACGAGATGTTGCCCTACGACTACCCGGCTTGGGCGTCTCTTGGCCGCCTTCTGGGGAAGGATATGCCGGGTGACTGAGCCGCGTCCCAGCGAGAAGATCCACTCCCAGCCGATCTTCGGGGAACCCCCGCCCCCCGCCACGGCTCGCAATAACCGGGGACCCAAGAAGCCCAAGCCCTGGGAAGCGGGGATGGAAGTACTGCGTCAGCACCCGGGCGAGTTCGCGATGCTGGCCGAGTTCAAGGCGGGCCGGGACAAGAACGACCACCGGGTCACCGTGAAGCAGACCGTGGACCGGCTGGCCTGGTTCATCCGAGAGGTCCGCTACTGGCTCAAGACCCAGCATCCCTACGAGGACTGGTCCATCATGCAGCGGACCCCGGTCTACGGCCACAAGCAGCTCTGGATGCGCTACAACGGGGTTCTCAACCAGGCCCAGTACGACGCCCGGGCGTCGAGGCGCAGGGAGTGGGAGGCCAAGTGCAGCCCCAAGTCCACCCGGGGTGCGGTTCTCCAGGCCCGCAGGGTCGCCCTGGACCGCCGACAATCCCACCCAGGGGACGCCGCTGAGCGGTAACATCCCGATATGGCTGCCTCGTCACGTCAAGTCGCCCTCAACGCCTCGACCGCCACGTTGCTCTGGGTGACCGAATCCACGCCCGCTGCCACCGCCGGGCATTTCCAGGCTCATGACGCCGGGGACCCGGTTCCGATGATCGTCCAGAACATCGACGCGGCCATCGTGATCTACCTGGGGCCGTCCTCGATGACCGATACCACGGTCGGGTTCCCACTGGCCGCCGGCGCGTCCCTGCCCTCCAACGTGGTCGGCTCGGACAGCATGTACGCCATAGCGGCCTCGGGGACTCCGAAGGCGGCGGTACTGAGCGGCAGGCAGTAAGTGGCCACGGGCGGGGGAGCGGGGTTCGGCCCGGTTCTCGGGGCACCCAGTAGCGGGGGTGGCGGATCGGGGACCGTCACCTCGGTAGCGGCGGGGGACCCATCTATCGTCATCGGCGGAACGCCGACCGTCGCTCCCACCGTCACCACTCGCGGAACGTTCGCCCAGGCGGTGGCCACGACCAACGTGGCGGCCCTCACGGGCATCGTCGTCATCGACGGCTACACGCCCTCGGCCGGCGACGTGGTACTCCTCGTCAACCAATCCACAGCCTCTCAAAACGGCCTCTGGACAGTCGCCTCGGGGGCATGGACCCGACCGGCCAACTTCGCCACGACCTCGACGGTTCTGGGTCTCCAGGTGTTCGTGGTCAACACGGGATCCTACGCGGCGGGCGGCGGGGTCCAGTCCGACACCATCTGGGGACTCAACGCTCCCCAAGCCGGCCTCACCATCGACACTTCATCTCAGACGTGGAACCGGATCGCCACGCAGTCGCTCGTCTCTCTGCCGGTACAGACAACCAGTGTCAACGTCACCGACCGCCAGATCGTCCGGTTCGACACGACCAGCGGCGCTCTGACCGCCACGCTACTCGCCCCCTACAGCGGGGCCCAGAACGTCCTCAAGATCGTCGCCGGGACCAACACCCTTACCATCGCCGCAAATGCGGGGGCCCACTTCAACACGACCACGGGACCTACGACCCTGGTTCTCTCGAACATCAACGAGGAAGTTTGGATCCAGTATTACCCGGCGCAGTCCGTGTGGATTGTCCTCGCTCACTCGTTGGAAGGGGTGGCACTCCTTTCTTCGCCAGCGTTTATAAACGTTCCCACGGCACCAACAGCGGCGCCGCTCACCAACAGCACCCAACTCGCCACAACGGCCTATACCGACCTCGCTGTAGGAGTGGAAACCTCCCGGGCCGAGACAGCCGAAGCTCTGTTGGCCCCGTTGACAGCTATAGATGAGTCACAGATCGCCGCCGAGCTTTACCTTTCATCCACCTTCCGATAAGGAGATCCCCCAATGGCCAACCAACCACAGTTCGCCGCCGGTCCGGTCGTCGGATCCAGCGTGCTCTCGGCCACCGCCGATAGCTCATACACCGCCCCGGCCCACGCCGTCACCATCGCCACCGCCGTCGCCTTCACCGTTGCCTCGGTGACCACTGTCTCGGGCTCCATCCTGGCCACGGCAACCGCCTTCCCGAACGTGGCGAACGGCATGAGCGTTACCGGGACCGGCATCGCAGCCGGCACGACCGTCGTGGCCAACGTCGGAGGAACGCTGGTGCTCTCGATCGCCGCCACCGCCTCGAGCACCGTGACCCTGACCTTTGGCACCAACGGGGTGAAGATCGAAGAAGTCGACTTCGTGGGCACCGGCACCACCCTGGCCGGGGTGGTGCAGCTCTACCTCTACGATGGGACGACCTACCATGCCCACTTCTCCCAACTGGTGACCGCCATCACCCCGTCGACCACGGTGATCCCATTCTTCTCGGCGGTGCTTTTCTCCAACTTGGAGATTCCTGCCGGATGGTCGCTGGTTGCCACTTCGTTCGTCGCCTCCCAACTGATTAACGTCATAGCGTTCGGGGGAGCCCTGTAATGGCCAACAAGGGAGTGCGACGGGGAATCGGGATCGGATCGTGGCCGACCGTGGTCGCCCGGGCAGCGGTGAGTGCTGCCCCGGCGCTCAGTGCTACCGGCTCACCGGTCCCCACCCTTCCCGTCAGCTACCAGTACTTCGCCGCTACCACCACCATCATCGTCCCCAAGGGCACCTACCGCTTCATCATCTCCAGTGGCGGCGGCGGCGGCGGAGGAACGGTGGGCACCGTGTCCAACGGGGTACACAGTGGCGGGGGCGGTGCCGGTGCGGGGACCGGTGACGGGACCCTCACCTCGGACGGGATCACCCCGTTGGTCATCACGATAGGAGCCGGGGGAACAGGGATATCGGGAGCGACGGGCAACCCCGGGAACAACTCGTCGATCACCGGAGGCGGTCAGCCCACCATCTACGGGGGCGACTCGGCCAACGGCAGCGGCGGGGGCACCGCAGGATCTAGTTCTCTTGTCGGCTACGGAGGAATCCCGGCTATCGGGTTCTCTTTCTCCGCACCAGCGGCCGCTGACAACGTGGGCATCCTCGTCCCGGGGATCGGCGGCTCGCTGGCGGCATCCTCCTACGTTTTTACGGGGTGGGGGTCGGCGTCGGGGGGTTGGGGATGCAGCGGCGGCGGGGCCGGGGCGGCG
>Ga0209040_10000773_pt1 | contig 24786 bp, 22 predicted proteins | sample BogFormECP12_OM3_FD_188240 | JGI IMG/M metagenome (GOLD analysis project Ga0209040, IMG submission 188240) | Bog forest soil microbial communities from Calvert Island, British Columbia, Canada - ECP12_OM3 (SPAdes) (version 2) | ecosystem: Environmental > Aquatic > Freshwater > Wetlands > Bog ... | reverse complement strand
CTGCTTTTCTACGCGATGCCGGCCCTCAACCTCCTGGCCATCGCCGCCATGGCAGGCCTCGGCGCCGCCGTGGCGCTCTTCTACGGACGCAGCGCCTGGTGGGGCGTCCTCCTGCCGTTTGCCGTCAATTCTGGATCGCCGCTGTTGCACAACTTCACCGACTGCTTCTCGAACCTGACAGCGTTCGGCCTGGTGGCGGCCTGGCTCATCTGAAAGTGGCGCGTCGGCCGACCCAGTCGTCGCCCAGGGCTTCACGCGTCCTGCGCGACTCCTGCGCGGAGCTCCGATGCGATCTGGCGGACCCATGCCCGCACCTGCTCCTCGTCGCGCCAGTCTCCGGCGTTCTTCTTGGCCATGGCGCTGGCGGGAAAGCCCTTCGCATCCGGAGATAGGCGTCCGCCGAAGGTCACGTGACCTCGCGCGCCGACCCGTTCCATAAGTGCCTGCACCCCCTTGACCGGCGGTATGTCCTTCTTGGTGGCCGAGTCGTCGAGAGGGCCACTCGAGAAGAAGTACGTTGGACGTTGGCGGAGTTGGGAAGCGTGGCGCTTCACGAACCGCTTGGCATCCCGGTTCCATCGAAAGGCGTACAGCGCACCCCCGACGATCACGGCTTCGTAATCGTCGACTCGAGTCACCAAACGAGCCGCACCGAAGCCGACCGTGAAGCCCTCCTCCCGTAGGCCCTCGGCCATCATCTGGGCCAGCCCCTCAGTCCCTCCGCGCTTCGATCCAAAGGTCACGAGAATCGACATGACGGAACCTCCTCTTCTCCGCCATGGTGCGCCTCAGCCGCCGCGCTGCCCAGGGTCCATGGTCACACCGGGCCAACTGCGAGACCGGTTAGTCACCTCCCGGTTCGATCGGTGACGCCGGCCCTGGGTCCCCCGACCCCTGGCCGCGGTCGACTTGCAGCGTGGCGTGATTAGGGGCCGGCCGGTGGGACCGTCAGGTGCCAGGTGTCGACACAGCTCCCCCCTGCTGGCAGTGTCTGCACGAGGTGCTGCACGTTCGTGAGGATCGTCGTATCGATGCCGCTCAGGCCCCCGTCGTGCACGGTGCCGACGTAGGTGAACTTGAAGATCGGCGGCCACGAGGTCTTGACGTCGAACCTGCCGTTCCTCGCCACTGGCCCGATGAGCGGATGGATGAACTTGCCCTTGTCCACGCCCGCCCTCCCCTGGATCAGTTCCGCGGTCATCACCCCGTTGACAATTGTGATGTCGACGGGCTCGTCGAAGACATGCCGCGGAACGGTTGAGCCTGGACACGTCTCCTTGATGAAAACCATGTGACCTGTCCTCCCGAATGAGCTCGGCAGCCCCGTCCCTGGCGAACCCGGGCTGCTCACCGTTGACGGGGAGGTGCCCGACGGCGACGGGGATGAGGTGACGGACTTCGAATTGCCACCACCGATTACCTCCGCCGCGACGGTGGCGCCGACGGCGACGATCACGACCACGCCGACCGCGATCCAGACCCCGAGGTGTGCCCCCATGGCGGCGAAGACCCCACCGGTCGTTCCCGCCGAGCCCGAGGCACCGCTCGCCGACGTGCCGGCACCCGATGTGACGGGCGTCGGCTACGACGGCGGGGTACTCGACACTGTGGGGCCGGTCACACTCGGGGCCGGCGAGCCCGACCCTGCCGGCGCCGTGTGGGGCACTGCAGCGTGCCCGGAGGCAGGTGCGGGAGGTGACGCGTGCGCCGTGGATCCGGAGCTGCCCGCGGCGTGCGTCAGCTGGCTCTGCTCCGCCGTGCTGGGTCCGTGCTTGAGACCGGTCGGGCTGCCGTGGTGCGTCAGCTGGCTCTGCTCCGCCGCGCTGGGTCCGTGCTCGAGACCGGTTGTCGCCGATGCGCCATGGTGGGTCGTGCCCGGTTGGTGGGGCGACGTCCCAGGTTGATCCCGGTCGGGATCACCGCGCAGTGGTCCGACCCGGCTCTTCGGATCGCCCTCCGGCTCGTCGTCGGGTGGCTGCTCCTCGTTCCTGTCCAGCTCAACCATGGCAGCGCTGTCCTTCGCCTGCGGGCGGCCATCAATCGCGCACCGCATATTGCCATGCCGAGGGCGAACGCTGCCGGGTGGCGACGAGGATCGGGAAGCTGGCATCGAGATGGACCGTCCTCGGGGTGCCGGTCGCAGAGAAGGGCAATCCCAGGAAAGCCTGACGGGAACTCGGCCAGCCTGGATTTGGCCTCACACGGTCCCCTCGGATGACGCGATGTGACCACGCCCGGTCAGCCCAGGGCGCCGGCGGCCCGAGCCTCGGCGATGCGCTCGTCGTCCCAGCCCAAGACGTCGCGCAGGACCTCGTCGGACTGCTGTCCCACCGTGGGTGCCTTGGTCGGCCTGGGCAGCACCTCGCCGATGAACTTGATCGGTCCGGGCAGCTCATCGGCCCCGAGCTCGGAGGCCTGGTAGAGCGGGAACCGGTCCGCGAACTGGGGGTCGTCGAGCAGGGTCTTGGGCGAGTTGACCGGCGCGATCGGGGTGTTCACCCGGCCCCCGAACTCGAGCCATTCGGCCGCCGTCTTGGTGCGGAAGATCGATTGGAGCTCGCGGCGGAGCTCGGTGTTGCCCCGGGCGTGGTCGGCGAATTTCGAGCCGGGCCAGCGCTCGAAGAGGTCGATCCGGCCGAGCGCCTCGCAGAAGTTCTTCCAGAAGGCCTGCTCTGACGCCATGAAGAGCACGTGGCCTCCGTGCGCCGCCTCGTAGACTTGATAGCGGACGCCCTCGCGCATCCCGGCCGTTCCTGGTGCCCGACGCTCGTAGTTGTCCGCTTTGTTCCCCGTCACCTCGGACTCGGGCCGCTCGTAGGCCCTCCAGCTCTCACTCCGGTACCAGTCCATGGCCGCCGCCGCGTCGGACTGGGCGACCTCGAGGAACGAGCCTCGGCCCGTGGCCCGGGCCCTGATCACCCCGGCCAGGATGCCCAAGGCGCCGAACAGCGGCCCGGCGTGGATCCCGATCGACGCATGCTCGGGGATGTAGGTGAATCCGTCCTCGTCGGTGGCCACGTTGACGATCCCGGCCCACGTGTCGTAGGCGATCCCGTGGCTCGGGTAGTCCTTGTAGGGACCGGTCATCCCGTAGCCCGAGATCGTGCAGAACACCAGTCTTGGGTTCAGGGCCACCAGGTCGTCGAAGCCCAACCCGCGGCGGGCCAGGCCGCCCGGGCGCATCGCTTCGACCACCACGTCGGCCCCGGCCGCCAGCTCGCGGAATGCAGCCACTCCGGCGCCGGTGCGCAGGTCGAGGACCAGGCTCCGCTTGCCCCGGTTGATGTGGAGATGCATGAGCGAGACGCCCTCGATGATGGGCCAGGTCATCTCGCGGATGTAGTCGCCCCCGGGAGGCTCCACCTTGATCACCTCGGCACCGAGGTCGACCAGCGGCATGGTGATGGCGGCCGGCCCGAGGGCGGAGGCCTCGATGACGCGGATGCCGTCGAGGGGAGGTGGGATGGCCATGGATCGGGGCTCCTGGGTCGGGACCCCGGCATGGTAGTGACCGGGCTGACGGCCCGTCAGGTCCGGCCGTCGGCGGCCGGCGAGGGGGTCAGCTCAGGCTTTCGAGGGAGAAGTCGCTCGAACCCTGCCACTCGAGCTCCCATGGCCCGTCGGGCACGTCGGCGATGTCCACGCCGTCGGGCAGGTGCACCGGGTGGACCACGTTCCCCTCGGTCATGACGATCGGGAACTTGGCGATCCACGACTCGCTCGGCGTCGGGTTCGAGCCGTTGCCGTTGCCCGCCTCCGCACCGTGGGTCTCGTAGACGGCCACCGTCGTCGGCACGGCATTGGTCAGGCCACCGTCACCGACCCAGGGGACGGGCACGTCGCTGCGGAAGGCGAGGTTGGTCTCGGCGTAGTGTCGCTCGAGGATGCCTGCCCAGACCTCGAGGACGCCGACGACCACCCCGGTCCGACCGTCCGGCGCAGTGCCCCAGTCGCCCACCACGCCACGGGTGCTCGTGACCACGTAGTGCGACTCACCCCCGAAGTTGAGCGTCTTGGGCGGCATCGACCACGGGAGGAGGAACAGGCGCACCACGTCGCGCCCGGACGCCACACGCACCGGGCGCCCATCCGACGTCATCGGACGCAGGCCCATGACGATGTACTCCTCAGCGGCTACCGGCACCGGGTCCCCGCTGGGCTCGGCCTCCTCGATTAGCCAGGGGTCGCCCTCCGACACGGTGAACCCGGCTGTGCCCGTCGCGCTGACCGCCGCGATCAGGTCGTGGAGCCCTTCGGACTTCTGCTGGAGGACGACCTTGGGCAGTCGGCGGTGGCCGACGCAAATGACCTCCCGGCCAGCGGTGTCGCTCGCCAGCTCGAACCTTCCCGACTCGAGTATCGCGGCTTCGAGCGGGGTGATGGGCGTGTACGTGATCACGGCTGCCCCCCCCTCCTCAGGTGAGTGTCCTTCAGTTCCGCTCCCGCCTGAGCCGAATAATCCAGCGATACCGGCGCCACCACGCCATCAATGGATACCGACTGTAACTATCCCAGGTTTGGGGCCACTTGACCAGCGCGACCTCGGAAAAGCCCTGAACAGGCCGTCGGCACGGACTGGCCGGTCCGGCGCCTCGGGGCTAGACGGTGCTGGTCGGGAGGCGGCGGGGTCGCCCCGGCTCCTGGCGGGGCATGGACTGGACGGTCGGCAGCGGGTAGGGCGGTTGGTTGACGGCCACCCCCAAGAGGTCGGTCTCAGTGCAGCCCTTGGCGGCGATGACCGACGGATCGTCGGTCGTGGCCGGCAGCGCCGGCACCGAGCCGACGGCCCTGTCCATGTGCAAGGTCGAGGTCAGGTCGCCGACGGTCCTGCGCCGCCAGGCCGAGATGTTGGGGGCCCGGACTCCGAAGCGCTCCTCGAGGAACCGCAACTGTGAGGTGTGGTCGAACGTCTCAGAGCAGACGTAGCCGCCCCGGCTGAAGGGCGAGAGCACGAGCAACGGCACCCGGAACCCCAGGCCGACCGGGCCGGCGATGCCCTGGGCCGCCGCCGGCAGCGGGTCGACGGTCAGGTACTCGCCGGGAGTGCCGGGGGGCGGAACCGGCGGGGGCACGTGGTCGAAGAAGCCGTCGTTCTCGTCGTACATGTGGAAGAGCACCGTCGTGGACCAGACATCGGGATTGGCGACCAGGGTGGAGAGCACCTGGTCGGTGAACCACTCGCCGAGGAACGGCGGCGCCGGTGGGTGCTCGTCGTAGCCGACCGGGGTGCTGATCCAGCTCACCTGGGGCAGGTTCCCGCTCTCTACGTCGGCCACGAAGTCGTTCGGGAAGGTGGGCAGGAACGCCTTCTGGTACAGGGCCGATGATGGGTCCCGGTACTGGGAGAAGAACGGGAGGGTGCCGTCGATGGTGACGCCCACCTTCTGCATGGTCGGGATCGTGTAGAGGGCTCCGGCCGGGTTGTAGTACTTCCAGGTGATGCCTGCGTCCTCCAGCACCTCGGGCATGGTGTCCCAGTGGACGCTGAACAACGCGCTCGGGCGCGAGTTGGTGACGACCACCGGGCCCCCGGCTTTGCCCCCGGGGTCGATGGTGCCCGAGATCTGCATCAGACGGTTGGGATCGGTCGGTCCCAACACCGAGCAGTGGTAGCCGTCGCCGACGGTGAAGGCATCGGCCAGCGCGTAGTAGTAGGGGAGGTCGGCGCGGGTGTAGTAGCTCATCGTGAGGACGCCCTGCTCGGTTCCCTCGTTGTCGGGATCGGTGTGCACTCGCACGAAAGCCTCGTTGTGTCCGTCCCCCCGGCAAAGGTGCTGCGGGCCCCAGGAATGGGTGAGGTCGAACGTGCAGTCTGCGAGGTCGGTGCCCACCGTGTCGAGGTGGAATGGGAGCAGTTGCCCGTCCGGCGGGTGGGTGGTGTTGGCCGGGAAGGACTGCGAGAAGGCCCCGAGCCTCCCCCGGGGGCGGTCGTCGAACCCGCGCACCCCGCGGTAGGTCCCGTAGTAGTGGTCGAACGAGCGGTTCTCCATCATCAAGAAGATGACGTGCTCCACCGCGCCGAGGTCCGACCCGGCCGCCCGCACCGCGGCCGCCCGCTGCACGGTGGCAGCCGAGGCACCGGCCCCCGCCCCGGCGGTCAGGGCGCCGATGCCCGCCGCCCCGGCCAGACCCAAGAACCGCCGTCGGTCCAGGGCGCCCGGCCCGCCCGCCCGGTCGGCGTTCCCCGCTGCCTGGTCCCCCTTCACGGTGCAGCACGCTACTCATGTCCGAACTCGGGGGCCGGGGGGTCAGTCCGGGGGTGGAGCCAGGAGCGACTGCTGGGTCGGCACCTCCGACTCGCCCTGCCCCGGCAGCTCGGCGATCAGACCCGGGTCGTCGTTGCGCACGTTGCCCACCCGGTTGTCCACCCGGTGGTGGGCCAGGGTGCCCGGAGGCGGGGGTCGAAGGAGGGCCTCGAGCTCCTGACGGTCGTCGTTGGCCGGATCGAGCCAGAAGTCGAGCACCGTCGGGTCCAGGACCACGGGCATGCGGCTGTGGATGGCGTCCATGTCCTGGCTGGCCCGGGTGGTGATGATCGTGCACGACCGCAGCCAGCCGCCGTGCTCACCGGTCCACTGGGGGTCGCGCCACAAGTCCCACAGACCGGCGAAGGCCATCAGGTTGCCGTCGGCCCGGTGGAAGAAGTGGGGGATTCGTCCTCCGGCCGGGCTCTTGCGCCACTCGAAGAAGCCGTCGGCCGGGATGATGGCCCGGCGCGACTGGAAGGCGGTCCGGAACGACGCCCGGTTGGCCACCGTCTCGGCCCGGGCGTTGAAAAGTCGGCTCCCCACCGACGGATCCTTGGCCCACGACGGGATCAGGCCCCATCGGTAGACGTCGAGGATCCGCTCGCCGGCACCCGTCGGCCCGGTTCGGGTGGTCCCGTCCCGGGGACGGTCGACGGTGATCCCGGCCACGTCGCGAGTCGGACCGATGTTCCAACTCGGCTCACCGGCCGGGTCGACGTCGTCGGCCAGGGTTGCCTGAAAGAACCGGGCCACCCGGGCCGGTGGGGTGTAGAGGGAGAAGCGTCCGCACATGGTGCCTGGTTGGCCGGCACGCGCCGACGCCACCCCAACGTAGCGGCCAGACGGGCTCGAGCACGCCGCGGCCGACCGGTCGGGAACCGCGTCCCTGGCCCGATGACGCCGGGGGCGCCGGTGCCGGCGCCTTGGCCCCTCCCTGCCACGACGCTGCCCACGGGGCCGGTCCCCTCATGCGGTGGGAACGACCCCGACCACGTTGCTCACGGCGACGCCAAGTCCTGGCAACGACCCCGCGTCGGTAGCATCCCCGAATGCGAAGATGCCGCCATCCGACCCGATGAGCCAGTAGCCGGCCCCGTCGGGGGTGGGCACGATCGACACGATGTTCGAGACGCTGACCCCCAGGGCGGGCAGCGAGCCGAACGACTGCGCGTCGCCGAAGGGGAACACCGAGCCGTTCCTTCCCACCAGCCAGTACCCGCCACCGTCGTGGGTGGCGGTGATGCCGACGATGGGCGTCGGGCTGTTGCCCCCCAGGCTCCCCAGGAAGCCGGCGTCCCCGAGGGCGTAGACCGCTCCGGTAGCCGAGACCAGCCAGTACCCCAGGTCGTCGGCGGTCGGCACGATGCCCACGATGTCGTTGACGTGAACGCCGAGCCCGGGAAGTGAGTTCTCGAACGGCGCGTTGCCGAAGGCGAACACTCCACCGTCCGACCCCACCAGGAAGTACCCCTGGTCCGAAGCGGTCGGCACGATGCCCACGATGTCGCTGACGTGGACGTTCAGGCCCGGGAGGGACCGAAGAACCCCGAGGACTGCCAGGTCGGAAACACGAACACCCCGCCCTCGGAGCCCACCAGGTCGCAGCCGCCGGCTGCGGAGCCCCCCGTTCCCGGCTGACCCGTCGGAGGTGGCGCAGCGGTCGGCGGGGGCGCGCTCGGAGGTGTGAGCACGTCCAGCAGCCCCTCCTGGTTGTTGGCCTCGACGTAGCTCCCGACGGCGGCACACACGGTTCCGACGCACGAGACACCCCAGAGGTTGGTGTAGGGCTGGGTGCTCGCTCCCTGAGGCAGCGGCGCCCCTGACGCCGTCCAGGCGCCGTTACTCACCGTCTCGAACAGCCCCTGGAAGTTCCCGGAGCTGTCCACACCGTCAATCCAGCGGGCGATTCAGCGGGCAATCCAGCGGGCATTTCGGCGGACCCGGCCGCGTTGGGGACCGGGCCGGCGACACCCCCTTCCGGCCGTGGGCCAGGATGGGTGCGGTGAAGCTCAAACTGGACCTCCACGACGTCTACAACCGGGGCGATGAGATCGATCGGGCGCTGCGTGCCGTGATCGACGAGGCGGTGGCCAAGAAGGCGAGCATGGTCGAGATCATCCCGGGGAAGGGCTCGGGCCAGCTGAAGAAGCGGGTGCTCCGGTTCCTGGATCGCAAGGACATCAAGGCCCTCTACCACCGGGTCGAGAAGGACTCCCACAACTTCGGCCGGGTGTTCGTGCACTTCCGCTGGAAGTAGCACGGTCCGACGCAGCACCGTCCCGCCGGTCACCGGGACGGCGGCCGAACTCGGGGGCCTACGCGGTGACGGCGGTCGCCTGCCGCCGGTCGATCTTGGTCGTGTTCCAGACGTAGAAGAGCCGGCCCATCGTCAAGATCGCCCCGGGGATCCCGATGCCGATCAAGGCCAGGAAGATCAGGAGCCCGAGGACCTCGTACCATCGGTTCGAGACGTAACGGGCCCCGAGGATCCATGTGACCAGGGCCATGATCAAGAAGAGCAGGGCGCAGAACGCGCCGAAGGCCTGCAGGAGGGCGCCCTCGGTCTCTTTGTCCTCTTCGGGGACGATCTTGCGGGCTGGCGGCACGATCATGCCGCCCAGGACGACGAAAGCGACGAGGATCGCGACCCCGACGACCGCCCACCACCACTGGAGCTCGTAGACGGCGAGCGAGATGAACGACATGGAGGTGGCGAACACGAGGATCAGGAAGCAGAGCCCCAGGAACAGCCTCTTCATCAGTCGTCCTCTCCGGTCCGCCGAGATCGCCCGCCCAATCGATAGCACGGAGCAACCGCAGGCTGCATCATTTGGCGGCTCCTCCATTTGAAGTGGTCCCGATGTTCCCCTCCAAATGAAGAATTGGTCTGAATCGGTCGCCTCCAATTAGCAGATGGCAATTAGCCAGATGGCAATTAGCCAGATGAGCCCCTGCAACCCGTGGATCCGGATGCACGGGCGCGCCAGCGGTGCGGGGGGCCCGCTTCCCATCGGGACCTGGCGGACCGGGAGGCCCGGACGGCTGCTGCTCGATCGCGAACGACGCCCTCCCGGCCGGGGTGGGGGCCGCTGCGGGTCGGCGTGGAGCGGGGCGAGGTGAACACCCGTCGCCCGACTCTGGATGGCCCACCCCCCTCCCCTGAGCCGGGTCCCAGGCGTCCCGGGCGCCCGTAACCGGGTCTGACCAGGGGGTTCACCGCCCCGGGCGCGGGGAGCACCCCCTCGGTATAGTCGAACGTATGTTCGTATCTTCTCCTCCGGGGCTGGCATCCCCCCCCCGGGGCCCCTCGCGCCCGCCGGCGGGCCAGCTCCCCCCCCACCGGCGGGTGCTCCCCCCCGAGCTGGTCGCGCGGGCCCGCCCGGTCTCGAGCGCGTCGGCCCGGTTGCTGCCCCTCCCCGCCCCCCTGGTGCCCTTGTTCTCCGACGGGGCGCTGCGCCGCGGCGCCACCACGCTGGTGACCGGGGGGCCCGGGCGCGGCGCCACCACCCTGGCCCTCGCCTTGCTGGCGGCGGCGTCCACCGGCTCGGGATGGTGCGGGGCGGTCGGCCTGGCCGACCCGGGGGTGGTGGCCATGGTCGAGCTCGGCATCGACCTGCGCCGTGTCGTCTTCATCCCCAACCCGAAGGCGGGCTGGGCCGACGCGGCGGCCGAGCTGCTCGACGGGGTCGACGTGGTGCTGGTGCGCCCGCCCGGCCGGGCCCGCCCCACCGCCGCCCGCCACCTCGTCGCTCGGGCCCGCGAACGCCAGGTCGCCTTGGTGGTCCTGGTCGACCGGGCCCCGGAGTGGCCCGAGGGCCCCGATGCCGCTCTGACCGTCACGGCGGCCGAGTGGCACGGGATCGGCCGGGGCCACGGTCACCTGCGGGGCCGCCGGGCCGAAGTGCAGGTGACCGGCCGCCGCTCGGCCGGCCGGGTGATCACCCGCACCCTCTGGCTCCCCTCGGGCACGGGCGCCCTAGCCGAGGCCGGGGTCGACGGCGCCCGTCCGGCCCGGGTCCCGGCGACGGCCCCGTGCCCCGAGCCGGCGTGACGGGGGCGGAACGTGGAACGGCTGGTCGTGGTGTGGTGCCCCACGCTCCTAGCAGAGGGTGAGCGGGGGGACGAGGTCCGCGAGTTCCTGGCCGTCCTGACGCTGGTGGAGGCCTTCTGTCCCTGGGTGGGGCCCGCCAGCCTCGGGGTGTGCACCCTGCCGGCCCGCGGGCCGTCCCGCTTCTTCGGGGGCGAGGCGGTGCTCGTCGAGAAGTTGTCGGTGGCGGTCGCCGAGGTGCTGGGCACCACCGAGGCGGTGCGGGTCGGGGTGGCCGATGGCCTCTTCGCCGCGCTGCTGGCGGCCCGGGCCGAAGTGGTCGTCGACCCCGGTGGCGCCGCTGCGTTCCTCGCCCCCTGGTCGACCGCGGTGCTCCGTCGTCCGGACCTCACCGTCACCCTCAAGCGTCTCGGGGTCCACACCCTCGGCCAGTTCGCCGCCCTCGGTGGCCGCGAGGTGTCGGCCCGCTTCGGGTCGGACGCCGCCGCCTGCCACCGGGTGGCCCGGGGGGAGGCGGGCGAGCTGGCCGGGCTCCGGGACGCCGGGATCACCCGGCGCCTGCGGGTGGCATCGGGTGAGGTGACCGAGGGACCGCGCCAGCCCGGCTTCTTCGGGGGGACGTCGGTTGCCGATGCCCGGGCAGCCCGGTCCTTCGCCCGGGTGCAGCAGCGGCTTGGGGCCGAGGCCGTGGTGGTGGGACGGCTGCGCGGGGGTCGGGGCCCGGCCGAGCGGGCCCGTCTCGTGCCCTGGGGCAGCCGGGAGGTGGACCCGCACGCCGACGGCGCCGGGGCCGCCCCGTGGCCCGGCCGGCTGCCCTCGCCCTCACCCGTCGCCGTACTCACTGCGCCGGTCACCACCGAGGTCGTCGACGCATCGGCGCGCCCCGTGCGGGTCACCGGGCGCGGGCTGCTCACGGCCGACCCGGCCCGCCTCTCGGTCGGCGGGGGCCCGTGGCGCGACGTGGTGGCCTTCGCCGGGCCCTGGCCGGTGTCCGAGCGGTGGTGGTCGACGCGCCGCCGGCAGGCCCGGCTGCAGGTCGTGGTGGACGGGGGTGCCGCCCTCCTCCTGACCGTCGAGCGGGAGCGCTGGTGGATGGAGGCGAGCTACGACTGAGGCGGGCGCCCCCTACGCGGAGCTCCACGTCCACTCGGGCTTCAGCTTCCTGGACGGCGCCAGCGACCCCGAGGAACTGGTGGTCGAGGCCCACCGCCTCGGCCTGCGCGCCGTGGCGCTCACCGACCACCACGGGCTGTACGGGGTCGTCCGCTTCGCCGAGGCGGCCCGGGCCCTCGGGATCCCGACCGTCTTCGGCACCGAGGTGGCCCTGGCCCCGGCCGGGCCCCGCACGGGCGAGCCCGATCCGACCGGGGCCCACCTGGTGGTCCTGGCCCGCGACCCCGAGGGCTACGCCCGCCTCTCCACCGTCCTGGCCGACGCCCACCTGGCCGGGGGGAAGAAGGGGCGGCCGGTCTTCACCCTGGCCGAGCTGGCGGCGGCCCACGACGGGCACTGGCTGGTGCTGACCGGGTGCCGCAAGGGGGCGGTGCCCGCCGCGCTGGTGGCCGAGGGGCCCGCCGCCGCCCGGCGCGAGCTGGACCGCCTGGTCGCCGCTTTCGGCCGCGACGCCCTGGCGGTGGAGCTGTGGGACCACGGTGACCCCCTCGACGCGGCGCGCAACGACGCGCTGGCGTTGCTCGCCGTCCACGCCGGGGTGGACGCGGTGGCCACCAACAACGTCCACTACGCCACCCCAGCCGGCCATCGGCTGGCCGCCACCCTCGCCGCGGTCCGGGCCCGTCGCCCCCTGGCCGAGTTGGAGGGGTGGCTGCCGGCGGCCGCCTCGGCCTGCCTGCGCTCGGGGGATGAGCAATCCCGGCGCTTCGCCCGGTGGCCCGGCGTGGTCGATCGGGCCGCCGCGCTGGGGGAGGCCTGCGCCTTCGACCTGCGGCTGGTCGCCCCCCGGCTGCCCGACTTCCCGGTCCCCGAGGGCTACGACGAGCAGGGGTATCTGCGCCGGCTGGTGGAGGAGGGGGCCGCCCGCCGCTACGGGCGTCGGGGGGCCGAGAAGGTGCCCGGGGCCTGGGCCCAGATCGACCACGAGCTGTCGGTCATCGGCGGCCTCGGCTTCGCCGGCTACTTCCTGGTGGTCTGGGACATCGCCGAGGTCTGCCGCCGGCTGGACATCTACTGCCAGGGTCGCGGGTCGGCCGCCAACTCGGCCGTCTGCTACGCCCTCGGCGTTACCAACGTCGACGCCGTCTCGCTCGGCCTCCTCTTCGAGCGTTTCCTGTCCCCGGGCCGCGACGGGCCGCCCGACATCGACGTGGACATCGAGTCGGGCCGGCGTGAGGAGGTGATCCGGTACGTCTACGAGCGCTACGGCCGCCGTCACGCCGCGCAGGTGGCCAACGTCATCACCTACCGCCCGCGCTCGGCCGTCCGCGACGTCGGCAAGGCCCTCGGCCACTCGGTCGAGCAGGTGGACGCCTGGGCCGCCGGCATCGACGCCGGCCACCGGGGTGCGGCCGGATCGGTGATCCCCGCGGCCCCCGGACCGGCGGTGCCCGGTGGGGACGGTGACCCCGCCGGAGCGGGCGGCCCCGTCCCGGCCCTCGTCACCGAGCTGGCCACCGAGGCCCTCGACCGCCCACGCCACCTCGGCATCCACTCGGCCGGCATGGTCATCTGCGACCGCCCGGTGGTGGAGGTCTGCCCGGTCGAGTGGGGGCGCATGCCCGGTCGCACCGTGCTGCAGTGGGACAAGGACGACTGCGCGGCCATTGGCCTCGTCAAATTCGACCTGCTCGGTCTGGGCATGCTCGAGGCCCTCCACCGGACGGTCGACCTCGTGCGCGACCACCACGGGGTGACCGTCGACCTGGGCGCGTTGCCCCAGGAGCCCGAGGTCTACGAACGGCTCTGCGAGGCCGACACGGTCGGGGTCTTCCAGGTCGAGAGCCGGGCCCAGATGGCCACCCTCCCCCGGGTGCGACCCCGCTGCTTCTACGACCTGGTGATCGAGGTGGCGCTGATCCGCCCCGGCCCCATCCAGGGCAACGCGGTCAACCCCTACATCCGCCGGCGGCGCGGGCTCGAACCCGTCACCTACCTGCATCCGCTGCTCGAGCCGATCCTCAAGCGCACGCTCGGGGTCCCGCTGTTCCAAGAGCAGCTCATGGAGATGGCGGCGGCCATCGCGGGGTTCAGCGCGGCGGAGGCCGACGAGCTGCGCCAGGCCATGGCGGCCAAGCGCTCGGCCGCCCGCATGGCCCGGCTACGTGACCGCCTCTACGCCGGCATGGCCACCCGCGGCATCACCGGGGAGAAGGCGGACGCCGTCCACCGGGCCCTCGCCGCCTTCGCCAACTTCGGGTTCCCCGAATCCCACTCGGTATCCTTCGCCCATCTCGTCTACTCGTCCGCCTGGTTGAAGCATCACTACCCGGCGGCCTTCTTCGCCGGGTTGCTCAACGCCCAGCCCATGGGGTTCTGGTCCCCCCAGAGCCTGGTGGCCGACGCCAAGCGGCACGGGGTGTCGGTGCGCCGGCCCCATGTGGCGGTCAGCGGGGCCACCGCGTCGCTCGAGGGTCCCGGCGGCCCGGCCGACCGCCCGGCCCTGCGCCTGGGACTGGCCGGGGTACGGGGGCTCGGCGAGGCGGTGGCCGAACGGATCGTCGCCGGGCGCCCCTGGCGCGGCCAGGAGGACCTGGTGCGCCGGGCCGGGGTGAACCGGGCCCAGCTCGAGGCCCTCGCCGCCGCCGGCGCGCTGGACCCCCCGGCCCGGCGGGGGCCGCGTCCGGGGTCCGCCCCCGAATCCGTCGAGCGCCGCCGCTCGCTCTGGGCGGCCGGGGCGGCCGCCCATGGGACCCCCGACCGCCTTCCGGGCATCGTGGTGGGGAACGAGGCCCCACCCCTCCCCGAGCCCACGCCCTTCGACACGGTGGGCGACGACCTGTGGGCGCTGGGGCTGGCCCCGGACCGGACGGCCATGGAGCTGGCCCGTCCGACCCTCGACGGCCTGGGGGTGCTGCCGGCGGCCACGCTCGGGGCCCAGGCCGACGGGTCCCGGGTGCTGGTGGCCGGCGTGGTCACCCACCGCCAGCACCCCGAGACGGCGCGCGGGGCGGTGTTCGTGAACCTCGAGGACGAGACGGGCCACGTGAACGTGGTCTTCTCCCGGGGGGCCTGGGCCCGCTGGAGGCCGGTGGCCCGGCACGCCCCGGTGCTGGTGGTGCGGGGGCGCCTCGAACTGGGCCAGGACGCGGTCAGCCTGACCGCCGAGCGGGTGGAGGCGCTGGGGCTCGGGGCGCCCGTCCCCGCCTCGCGCGACTTCCGCTGACCGGGGGAGCCGGCTCCAGACGGCCACGAGGTGACGGGACGCCCTCACCGGCCGCCACGGGGCGCACATCCGGGCCCATTTCACCGGCCACCTGATCTCGACCCGGTGCCGCTCGTCGCCGAGGCGGACGGGAGGCCCCGGCCGGTCGGGGCCCGGCTCATGGTCGGTGCAGGTTCCCGACACCTCCAGGCCTCGTCAAAGCGTCACGGGGTGTGTGCCGTCACTCGGCCGCGATCGCCGCCAGAACGTCGAGCTTCGCCGCCCGGCGGGCCGGCCAGGAAGCGGCGCCGAGACCCAGCACGGCCGCAATGACCAGGAAGGCGATGAGGCTGCTGACCGGAACGACGATGTCGGTGATGCCCTGTTGCTTCAAGGAGTCGGCAAAGGCGATACCCAGCGCCGTTCCGACAATCACGCCGATCACCGCACCGAAGACCGAAAGGATCACCGCCTCGGACCGGATCATGGCGCGTACCTGCCGACGCCTCATCCCGACGGCGCGCAGGAGCCCGATCTCGTGCGTCCGCTCGAACACCGACAGCATCAGCGTGTTTACGATGCCGATGAGGGCAATCAGAATGGCCAGGCCGAGCAGGGCGTACACCAGGCCGAGCAACTGGTTGACCTGCGCCTGCTGGGCCTTTTCGAACTGGGCCCGTGTCTGGATCTTGAGGTCCGGATAGGCCTTGAGCCCGGCGTTCACCGAGGCCGTGGTCGGTTCGCTGGCACCACCGGCAGTCCGCAGGAGGACGGCCACCGGCAACGGGCTGGCGAAATGAGAGAGGAAGAAGCCGTCCCCGACGAGGAAGCTCCCCAAAAGGGCGTTTGGCTTGTAGACGCCTCCGATTCGCATGGTCGAATGGCCGGTCTCGGCGAATTTCACCGGAACCACCGAGCCGACCGACAGATGCTTGGCGGTTGCCGTGGTCGTGTCGATCAGCAGCTCACCGGCGGCAAGTGCCTGGGCCCCCCGGCCCGAGGTCACCCGCAGGATGACCGTTTGGGGGAGGTGATCGGCGGAGACGGCGGTGAGGTTCGACAAGTCCTGTCGGAACTCGAACTGTCCGGTGTAGACGGTGGAGACCGCCGTCACGCCCGGGACCCTGCGGGCAGCGGCGGCGACCGAGTTGCTGAACCCGCCCGTACCTTGTCCGGAGCTGGTCACGATGTAGTCGGCGCTCACCGCCTCGTCGACGCTGCTCGTCGCCGACTTCGACAACGATGCGCCGAAGACGGCGATCGTCGACACGAGCGCCAGACCCACCATCAGCGCCGAAGCGGTCTGGGCGGTCCGGCGGGGACTGCGCATCGAGTTCTCACGCCCGAGCCGGCCCGAGGGCCCGAGCAGCCGGGCCAGGGGTCGACCGAGGACACTGGACATCGGCCTGGCCACGAGCGGGGCGAGCATCCCCACACCGATGAAGATGCTCACGGCGCCGATCCCCACGAACTGGATGGCCGGCTTCGAGAGTCCGAAGGCCAGGGCGACGGCGCCGAGGAGCGCAACGGCCCCGCCGACCGCGATCCGCCGGCGGGACGACTCGGCCGGCCCCGACTCCTGGTCGGACAGGGCGGCGACCGGGGCGATCCGCACCGCACGGCGGGCCGGGCTGACGGCCGAGACCACCGTCACCCCCACTCCCACCACGAGAGCGACGACGACCGTCCGGACCTGGAACACAAGGGCGCCGGTCGGCAACGTGATGCCGAAGCCCTTCAGCAGGGCTTCGAGCCCAATCGCCGTCAGCACGCCGAGCCCGAGGCCGATCAACGAGGCGATGGTTCCGAGAATGACGGCTTCCCCCAGGACCGAACGGAACACCTGGCGTCGGCTCGCACCCAGGATGCGCAAGAGCGCAAGTTCACGGGTTCGTTGACCCACGGTGATCGAGAAGGTGTTGAAGATCGTGAACCCGCCGACGAACAGCGAGATCAGGGCGAAGACTAGCAGCGCGGTGGAGAAGAACGACAATGCTTGATTGATGGCATTCGACTGCTCGTTGGCAACCGTCTGGCCGGTGACGACCTCCACCCCGGGTGGGAGCACCGCAGCGATCGAGCGCTGGACCTGGGACTTGTCGGCCCCGGGAGCCACCAGCACGTCGATGGCGTCGAGGTGACCAACCTCACCGAACAGGTGCTGGGCGGTCGGCAGGTTGAAGGCGGCGATCGTCGCCCCGGCCAGGTTGTTGGCCGTGCCGAACTGGGCGATTCCGGTGATCGTGAATGTGCGGGGGGGACCGGCGAGCAGCACCCGCACGTGGTCGCCGACCGCGAAGTGGTACTTCTGCGCAGTGCCGGCGTCCATCACCAACCCGCCAGACGACGAGGGGCGTGTCCCGTCGACGAGGTGAAGAGCGGAGAGCTGTGTGTTGGGGTCGAACGACAACCCGATGGTCGGGGCCCCTCCGGTACTGATGGCCTTTCCGTCCGGGGCGACGAATTGGGCGTAGCCGCTCACGTTCCCTTCGGCGACGGCCACGCCGGGAACGCCCTGCACCTTGGCGACGAGCGACTCGGGGATCGGCTTGCGGACCGCACCCCCGTTGCCGCTGTTCGAGAAGGCCGCCACGCCCCGCACCTCGAAGTCGACGTTCTGATAGATGCGGCCGAAGAGCGTCGTGAACGTGTTGTGCAACGTATCGGTGAGCACCAGAGTGCCCGTGACGAACGTCACGCCGAGCACGATGGCGAGAGCGGTGAGTGCCAGCCGCAACTTGTGGGCGAGCAGGCCCTGGATGGTGGGCCGCCACATCAGCTGCCCAGGCGCTTCATCTGCTCGAGGACCGAATCTGCGTTCGGCGCCTGGAGCTCTCCGCTGACCCGACCGTCGGCCAGGAACACCACACGGTCGGCTCGGGCCGCCCCCCGGGGGTCGTGGGTGACCATCACGATGGATTGCTGGAACTCGGTCACCGAGCGGCGGAGGAAATCCAGGAGCTGTGCCGAGGCGTTCGAGTCGAGGTTGCCGGTGGGCTCGTCCGCGAAGATCAGGTCGGGCCGATTGATGAGCGCCCTGGCGCACGCCGTCCTCTGCTGCTGACCACCGGACATCTCGTTCGGGCGGTGGTGCAGTCGGTCCCTGATTCCCAGCTGGTCGACGAGAAAATCGAACCACGCCTGATCCACCTTGCGCCCAGCGAGATCAGCCGGGAGCCTGATGTTGTCGCCAGCCGACAGCGTGGGGACGAGATTGAACGACTGAAAGACGAAACCGATGCGATCCCGGCGCATCTGGGTGAGGCCCGAATCGTCGAGCAGGCTGATCTCACTCCCCCCGACGAACGTGCGCCCGGACGTCGGGGTGTCGAGACCAGCCATGCAATGCATGAGGGTAGACTTGCCCGAGCCCGATGGGCCCATGACGGCGGTGAACCGGCCACGCTCGAACGCGAGACTCACTCCGTCGAGGGCCCGGACGACGGCGTCGCCCTTGCCATAGGTCTTCGCGAGATCCAGGGCTTGGGCGGCGGGGGTCGCCGCGGCACCCGACGCCTGTTCAGTCAGCGTCAACGCCACATACCTCTCGGGGACAGGAGCTTCCTTGTCGCGGGCCGGATCAGTCTCGCGCACCGGCCGTGATCCTTCCGGGCCGGGACCTGACCTGGAGCAGGGCCCAGGATTCGCGGATGCACCGCCACCCCGTTGCCGAGCACATCGGAGGGCGACCAGGATTCGCGGACTTCTCAGCCATGGCAGCCTGCCTGGTCGCAACCGATTCGGCCCCAGTCCCTGTCCCGCCATTTCGCAAGGCCTTCATGCGTCGATCATCACCAAGCGTCGAGCGACCCGCAATCGGGGATGACCCTGACCCCTCCCTGACCCCGCTGTCGAGCTGCCACAATTGGCAGAGGTTGGGACCTCCCTCGCACCTCCACCGCGTGCAGCGACCGGAACCACACCTGACTTGCCCGGTTGGCCCGATAGCGGCCGTTTACTCCTCTTCGTCTGACAGGACCTCAGGGTCATCGAGCAGGACGTTCGCCTCGGCGGCCTCGACGACGTCGAGCGGAACCTGATCCTCTTCCTGCTCGTCGTCAAAATCGATCTCACTGTCCCGTGGAGCAATCTCCGCGGCATCCTCTCGAACCAATGGTTCGGGTGGCTCGATGTTGGGGATGTCGCCACCGGCGCTGGTCATCAGTGTCTCCTCACTCGGCGGAGCCGACCCACGTCCGCGATTTGCGGAGCCCTGGTCTCGACCTGGCACCAGAGTACCGAGCGAGAACGTCTGTCGATTTGGCCGGTCCAGTCGTGTCGGCCGCGGTCCCGGATCATGTCGGGAGGTCGGTCTCGCCGACGAAGGCGTCGGCCCCTAGGTCCGGACCCGAGGCTCGACTCCTTGACGGTGCCGGGCCCGTCATCGGTCCCTGACGGGCGAGCAGGGCTCCCCACCCGTCGCTGTCCCCGGGAACGATCGTTCGGGGTGGATCGGCCACCAAGACGTGGGGATCGCCGCTGCGGACGGCGTGGACGATCGCCCGGGCGGCCAACTCCGGCGGGTCAGGGCGGATGGTGCGTGCATGGGGGACCAGGTGGCCGGCCCGCAGGCGGTCGTGGAACTCGGTGGCTGTCACCGATGGGTACACGACCGACACGGCGATGCCGGCGCCGGCCAACTCGAGTCGCCCCACCTGGGAGAGCATGTTGAGCGCTGACTTGGTGGCGGCATAGCCGCCGAGCCCGGGGAAGACGCGCAGTGAGGTGGCCGAGCTCACATTGACGATCGCGCCCCTGGACTGTTCACGCATGGGTCCGAGAACCGCCTGCATCCCCACCAACGGCGCCACAACGTTCAGCTCGAAGACGGCCCGCAGGTCCACGGGGTCGAGTTCCTCGATCGGGACGTGGAGGCCCTGCCCTGCATTGTTCACGAGGACGTCCACTGTGCCGAAGGCCTCGAGGGCTCGAGCCACGAGCCGCTTGAGCTGGGCACCATCGGTCACATCGGTGGTGACCGCGAGGGAACCCGGAAGCTCGACGGCGAGGGTCGCCAACCGATCGGTCCGCCGGGCCGCGAGCACGACGCTGCTCCCCAGGCTGTGCAGCAGGCCAGCGGTCGCTCGGCCGATCCCCGAGGACGCCCCGGTGACGATGCAGACCGATCCCTCGAGTTCCATCGACGCCTACGTCTCCTCTCGCGGCCCTGCGGGATCACCCATTCATTCGGTCCGTGAGAGGCCCCGGAAGGCGAGCACGAAGAAGACCAGGGCGAAGATGATCACGATGGTCAACTCGAGCCAGATCGGCAGGGTGTAACCGAAGAGCGTGACATTCGTCGGGAAGCGCGCTCGGGCAGCCGGCGACATGTTCTGGGCGGCGAAGATCACCTGGCGCAGGGGGGCGATGGCGTAGGTGAGAGGGTTGAGCCGGGTGATCACGGTCAGCCAGCCCGGGAGGCCGTTCAGCGGGAACAGCGCGCCGGACAGGAACAGCATGGGCATCAACAGCATCTGCATGACGACCTGGAAGGACTCCATCTTTTGGATCCGGCTGGCCACGAAGACCCCGAAGGTGGTCATGGCCACGGCCATCAGCAGCTCGATGGCGATGACCTGCACGACCAGGATGGGCGTCAGGTGGATCCCAACGAGCGGGGCAAGGATCAACATGATCGTCCCCTGGGCGGTGGCGACGGTTGCCCCACCGGCGGTCTTCCCCAGGAGGATGGACGTCCGGCTAACCGGGGCGACCAACATCTCGCGCAGGAACCCGAACTCGCGGTCCCAAACGATCGACAAGGCCGAGAACATCGCGGTCATCACGACGCTCATGGCCACCACCCCGGGGTAGACGAACTCACGGAAGTTGAAGCCACCGGTGGTGCCGACGAGGCCGCTCATGCCGTAACCGAGGACGAAGAGGAACAGGACAGGTTGGATCAGGCCACTCACGATCCGGCTCCGGGTCCGCACGTAGCGGATCAACTCCCGTTCCCACACCATGCCGACGACCCGGACCTCGTCGGCGACCCGGGTGTCGCTGCCGACTTGAACCGGAAGGGTCGCGCTCGACACGGTCGTCATCGATCCGACCTAACTCCGTCGCGCGCCATGAGCCCGGGCGAACATGGGCACTGCTTCACCGTGCTGCTCTCTGATCTCGCGCCCGGTGAAGTGGAGGAACACGTCGTCGAGCGTGGGACGATGGGCCCGGACGGTGTGGACCGGAACCCCGACCGAAGCCACGATCGGTCCGACCGCTGCCTCCTCGTCGGTCACGAAGACGGTGAGGCCGGAGTCGGAGCGCTCAGCCGAGTACCCCGCCTTCTTGAGCGCGTTCAGCGCCATGTCGTCGTCGGCCGTCTCGAGGGTCACCGTGTCGCTCCCCACGGCTGCCTTCAGGGCGTCGGGCTCGTCAAGGGCAATGATGGCCCCGTGGTCGATGATGGCGATCCGTCCGGCGTACTCTGCTTCGTCCATGTAGTGGGTGGTCAGGAAGACGGTCACACCCTCCTCGTCTCGCAGACGCACGATGTCCTCCCAGATGAGGGCGCGAGTCTGCGGATCGAGGCCAACCGTGGGCTCGTCCAAAAAGAGCACCTTGGGCGTGTGGAGCATGCCCCGGGCTATCTCGAGGCGGCGGGCCATGCCACCTGAGTAGGTGGACACAAGATCCTTTCGGCGGTCCGACAACGCCACCAACTCCATGACCCGGGTGATCCTCCGGTCGATCTCGCCGTCGGGGACCCCGTAGAGCACGGCATGAAACCGGAGGTTCTCCTCGGCGGTGAGCTGGTCGTCCAGGGTCTGTTCCTGGAAGACCAGGCCGATGTGCCGCCGCACCGCCTTGGCTCTCGTGGCGACGTCGTAGCCGGCGACGCTCGCATGGCCCGCCGTGGGATGGGCAAGGGTGCACAGCATCTTGATGGTCGTGGACTTCCCGGCGCCGTTCGGACCGAGGAAGGCGAAGATCTCCCCCTGGGTCACGGAGAAGTCGATCCCCCCGACCGCGGTGAGGTCGCCATATCGCTTGGTCAGGCCGTGGACGTCGACGGCAAGGGTCGTGGCTCCCTGGTCGCGAACCCGGGACTGATCGGAGAGGACGGCCGTCACGGCCTCTCGCCAGGTTGGGACCGCCACTGACGAGGTCCGCGGCCTCTGCTCGCGCGCGACGAACCCATAGGTGAATCTTGTCGTGGGCCCCCGAGCGTCAGTAGGGCCGATGGTCCCAACCCCGACTCAACGCAGCAGGCCCCGTCCGGTGATGAGCGGCAGGTCGAGGGCGGTGAGCAGCCCGGGGGGCGCCGCGATCACGGCCGGGACGGCGTTGACGAGCCGCATGGCCGTCGCCTTGAGACCGGCCGTGTTGTGATCGCCGTCGGTCCCCACCAGCTGGAGGTCGAGGGTGTAGTTGGGCTCGCCGCGCACGGTCACCCGGTAGCAGCCCAGGCCGGCGGGCTGGGGCCAGTCCGGGGCCAGGTCGTCGTGCAGCCGGGTCACGTGCTCGAGGACGACGATCGCCCGGTCGCCCTGCATGGCCCGGACCTCGAAGTGGAGCCCGGCCGCCGTCCCCGCCGGCACCGGGCCGGCGTCGACGTCGAAGTCGAAGGGCGCCGGCACCCGCTCGTACCACTCCTCGACCCGGTCGATTGGGGCGTCCAGGCCCGCCGCGATCTGCCGGACCACGCTGCCCCAGGCCATGGTCAGCACGCCCGGCTGGAGGAGCATCGGGATCTCGTCCATCGGCCTGGCGAAGCCCATGATGTCGAAGAGCACCATGGGCTGGTTGTAGGTGGCGTAGTTGAGGATCTCGTAACAGCGGACCTCGTCGATCCGCTCGCTGACCCCGGTGAGCACAAGGGGCAGCGCGTCGTTGGCGAACCCGGGATCGACACCGTTCACCCAGAGCGACACCCCGTTCTCGACAGCCGCCGCCTTGAGCGCCGCCGCCATGGGGTCGTCCGCCTCGGTGTATTGCAGGAACACGGGCCCGCTCGAGACCACGTTGATCCCGGTCCGCAGGAACCGCTCCAGGTCGGCCAGCGCCTCGCCGAGGCGGTCGTCGGCCATGGCGCTGTGCACGATGCAGTCGGGTCCCAGCTCGAGCAGCACCGCCACGTCGTCAGTGGCCACCACGCCGAGGGTCCGGCCCAGGCCGGCCAGCTCGCCGGCGTCCCTCCCCACCTTGACCGGGTTCGACACGTAGAGGCCGACCAGCTCGAGATCGGGGCGGGCGTCGATGCCGGCCAGGACGTGGCGCCCCACGTTGCCCGTGCTCCAGGCCACCACTCGGTAGGTCATCGCTCGCTCCGTTCCATTGGGACGTCGTGGTCAGAGTCAGTCGCGCTCAGAGTCAGTCGTGGTCATGTTGCCCGACGTCCCTCACAGATCCGCCATCCCGAAGTCGAGGTTGGGAACCGACAGCCCCCCGTCGCTCTCGACGATCTTGCCGGTGAGGAAGGAGCCGGCGGGCGATGCCAGGAAGACCACCGCCGCCGCGATGTCCTCTGGCTCTCCGAGGCGCTTGAGCGGGGTCATCGCCTCCATCGTCGTGCGCAGCTCGTCGCTCTGCAGGACGATCTCGAGGGCCGAGGTGGCGGTCGAGCCGACGGCGATGGCGTTGACCCGTATCCGCGGTGACAGGTCGGCCGCGGCCAGGCGGGTGTAGTGGGCCAGGGCCGCCTTGACGGTCCCGTAGGCGAGATAGCCCCGGCCGGCCACCCGTCCCATCACCGACGAGATATTGACGATGGCCCCGCCGCCACCTTCGAGCATGTGCGGCACCGATGCCCGAACGAGAGCGTGGGCGGTGGCCACGTTGAAGTGGAAGGCCTCCTCCAGGAACCGAGGCGAGGTGTCGAGGAGCGGTCGGGGCATGGTCCCGCCCAGGTTGTTGACCACGATGTCGATGTGCCCGAAGGCGTCCCGGGCGGCCGGGGCCAGTGAGGCCACGACGTCGAGGTCGTTGAGGTCCCCGGCGACGACCGCGGCCCGGCGGCCGGCCGCCTCCACCCTGGCCGCGACCTCACGGAGCTGCTCGTCGGTCCGGGCCGCGATGAGCACGTCGGCCCCGGCCTCGGCCAGGGCCACGGCCGAGGCGGCCCCGATGCCACGGCCGGCGCCGGTGACGATGGCGACCTTGTCGTTGACGGTGAAGCGATCGAGGATCATGGACCTTCCTCTGGTCGGACGGAGGGCCCGGGTGGGCTCGGGCGGGACTGTAGTGCCACCCGGGGCGTCTGCCACCTGCGCCCACTTGCGGCCGCCGATCGGCCCGGGTCAGAGTCGCGGGCCATGGGCTCCGACCGCACCTACCGGGTCAAGGTGGGCTCCCAGGAGCTCGACATCCCGCTGGTCCCGATCACCGACGACCTGACCATCGCCCTGCTGATCTCGGTGGACCATGGCATCGGATTCGCCGAAGGGGCCGGCCGGGAGCTGGCCGAGCTGCTGGCCCCGGTCGGTGCCGAGACCGTCGTCTCGGTGGCCACCATGGGGATTCCCCTGGCCATCGAGGTGACCCGGGCCCTCGGCCTGGACGACTACGTCATCTTGCACAAGACGCCGAAGATCCACCTCGCCGACGCAGTGACCGAGCCGGTCCAGTCCATCACGACGGCGTCGCCCCAGCGCCTGCTGTTCGACCGGGCCCGGTTGGGAGCGGTGGCCGGCCGGCGGGTGGCCGTCGTCGACGACGTGATCTCGACCGGCGGCTCGATGCGCGCCGCACTGGCCCTCCTCCGGCGCGTCGGGGCCGAGCCGGTGGTGATCGGCACGCTGGTCACCGAGGGCTCCGGCTGGCGGGACGCCCTGGGTCCCGACGCCGGGCTGGTCCGCAGCCTGGGCGCCATCCCGGTCTTCCGTCCCGGGCCCGGGGGCTCGCTGGTGGAGGACTGGGGCTCCGACCCCCATTAGGAGTTCGCCGGTGTCGTCTCGAGCAGCCCCTGGGCGGCCAGCAGGTCGTCCTGGCGGTCGGCCTGGCGGGCGACCGAGCGGCGGGCGAGGAACCAGTAGACGACGGCGGCGACGGCCATCCCCATGAAAATGGAGACATCGGCCCGGGTGAACGAGTCGGTGCCGGTCGCCGCGGCGACCGGGTTCATCCAGCCGGGCACGTTGAAGGTCGGGTTGAGCCCGGCCATCGCGGCGATCATTCCGAGCAGCTGGGCGATCATCGCCGACCACGAGACGCCATGGTGACCGTAATGG
>Ga0209040_10000772_pt1 | contig 24806 bp, 16 predicted proteins | sample BogFormECP12_OM3_FD_188240 | JGI IMG/M metagenome (GOLD analysis project Ga0209040, IMG submission 188240) | Bog forest soil microbial communities from Calvert Island, British Columbia, Canada - ECP12_OM3 (SPAdes) (version 2) | ecosystem: Environmental > Aquatic > Freshwater > Wetlands > Bog ... | reverse complement strand
GGAGGAGCGAACACGGCGATGACCAACGCGAGTGGGGTAGCCACATCAGTGACGCTTACAGCGAATGGGACGGCGGGTGGACCGTATACGGTGGCGGCGACGGTAGCAGGAGTGGCAACCGCGGCTAACTTCAGTTTGACGAACACAGCAGCGACCGTATCTGGGACCCGATTCTCATTCTATCTGAGCGGGCTCGAAGCGATCGGCGTTGACGCCCCGAGTTTCTATGCCCTTGCTGGCGCAGTCGCGATTGACCCGACTAGCGGCGCCGTCACTGGCGGCGAGCAAGACTACAACGATGCATTTGGAATCACCTCCCCACAGCCCACTGGTGACGCAATCACCGGAGGAACGCTAACTGTTGATTCCACGACTGGCCAGGGAACGCTTACTCTCATCACAAACAATACAAATTTGGGTGTGAAGGGCACAGAAACTCTGGGAGTTCAGTTTGTGAACGCCAATCACGCACTCATTGTTCAGTTTGATGGGTCGGCAACATCGAGTGGAGGCATGGACCTGCAAACACTGCCGAGTACGCTCAGTGGTGGCTTCTCGTTCAACCTCTCAGGGGTTGACCCCAACTACAATGCGATCGTGGCGGGCGGCGTCTTCACGATCAGCGGCACCACGCTGTCAGGCACCTTCGACGTCGATGATACAGGATCTAGTGGAGCCGGATCTGGAACTGTGGCGCTCGGCACGCCCTTCACCGGAAGCGTATCCGCGCCTGACTCTTTCGGACGCGGAACCATCACCAACAGCGGGATCGGCGGAATATCGTCTATCGTGATTAACTACTACATTGTTGGTCCGGAAGCGATACGGATCATCGACGTCGATTCCCTCGACGCAGCCATCGGCTCGGCGTTCGGCCAGGGTACGGGCGCTTTCAGCAACGCATCGCTCGGAAGCTTTGTGTTTGGTATCCAAAGCAACTCATGGGCGGGTCCCCTATATGCTGCACTTGGCATGCTGACTACGTCTCCAGGTCCTGGAACATTTCAAGGTGTCGGCGATTTGGACGAAGACGGTGTTCTCTCAACAGCTGTCACTATTGCGCCCACGGATACCGCTTATTCCATTGGAAGCAATGGGTACGGTAGCCTCACCATTCCCGCCGGAGCCTTTGGGGACGTTAGTTTGATCGGGATATACATGACGGACCCAAAACTCAATCTGAACGATCCGAATAACACCAGCAGCGGATTGGGAGGCGCGCTTATTGCCAACCTTGATCCGATCACTGTCGGAACAGGTGTGCTGGTTCCACAAACAGACACCTCCACTGCCAGCTTTGCAGGTAATTACGCGTTTGGGGCGCAGGACTTCGGCGTTCCCCCCTCGTCTCCCGGTTGGGAGTTCGACTTTGTCGGACAGGGATCGGTCGTGGGCGGCGTTTTGTCCGGGACCGGGCTCGCCAGTGATCCCTTCAATTCTTTAGGCGGTTCCGCGACGAACTCCGGCGTTACATTTGAAGGAACGGCGACCCCCGACGTCTCCAACGTGGGTCGCTACACGATGGCAACGAATCCGCTTGCCATCACAATCACGGGTGGCGCGCCAGAGGATTTCAACATGGTCCTCTATCAGACCAGCGGTGGGCAGTTGTTCTGGATGGATGAAGATAGTTCCAGTCTATCCCTGGGATTGCTCCAGCAGCAATCCACAAGCCCACCGTTCCCGGCGGCAGGAAACCTAAAAAGTAGCGAATAAGCATGGCCACGGCTGACAAAGGAAATCTTTGTTGAGATGATGACCGAACAGCACCGAAATAAACAGTTTTCTCGGGAAACCAGAGCGACGACCGAGAACGCTTTTCCGGCCGGAGGCTGGGCGAAAAGGATAGAGTCGCTCTCACCTCAGGGGTTTCACGAGGCAAGAGCACATTTTTCTATTCTACAGAATTAAAGCTGAGATGGTCTCTGACACCGAGGCGAGCCCTGATCCGTTCGTAGAGGCTCTTCCAGATAGCGAGTGGAGCTTAGTGCGCACTTTGATTGGAAGATAATCGGCGTTTTTCAATCGCAGCGATCCTCCTTTCTAGGAGAGCAGGAGCAAGCGCTTAGTTCCATTGCAGGCTTTCGTATCCAGAGTTTCCGTACAGATGCTAGTGGTGTTCGGCTCCCTTCCGGGAGCCGAACACTGTATGTTGATGATTCTCTGCTTGCGTCCAACAGTTGGTCGTTGAGCTGGCGTAGTTGAATCCAAACAGCGAGGGACTCAAAAATTGTTTCAACTGGCGTTTTTACGCCCGCACCTGTTGAAGCTTACTTACTCTTCATGTCCCGGCTATTCCCTTATTCTGTAAAATCCTTACCACCACTCTCCGGTTTTCCGCCTGTCCTTCCGCCGTTGTGTCCGGCGCCACTTGCCCGGACGTGCCCATTGCCCCGGGTGCCAGAACGTTTGTCAGTGGAATGTTTCCGTCTTGTTCCATAATCGCCAGCACGTTATTCGCGCGCTCCATGCTCAGCTTTTGGTTCAGCGCTGCCGAGCCAACCGCCGAAGCATAACCCTGTACCTGAATAATGTACGCCGTAATCGTTTTTGCCTTTGTGGCGAGTTCAACCAGCTGTGGAATGTACTTCGGATCGACTGCGACTTTCCCGTTCGCGAAATAAACCGTTACTTCTCCGAGGATGTTGTATTCACCCAATTCGCCAAACCGCTTGTTTGCTGCGGCGATCTCGGCTTTATTCGCCGCAATTTTCGCCTGGTTTGCGGCTATCTCCTGTTGATGGGCGGCACTTACTTGCTGCGCAGCCTGAATCTCGCTCTGTTGCTTCTGAATCTCCGCTTGATTGGCCTGAACTTGCGCTTCCGTCGGTGCAATTCCGGCTTGTATATCCTGCGCGGCCTTCAGATCAGAACCCTTGAACTTGACGGTGTCTGCCGCCAGTTGATGCTGATCATTCATGCTCCCCTTTACTTGCACGGGGAGTCCGGGTATGAGCGCCGTCATTGCTAAATCTTTCTTGCGCAGCTTGAATGCCCCTTCGACTTCTTGCACCTGTGTAGCGGCGGACAACGCCACCACAATCGTTTCTCCATCCTGGGTCTTCACCGTCATCGTCGCCCCGCTCCGGCCGGTGATGACCCCCTGCACCTGGGTCTGCGCTGCTGCCATGCTGCTCCAAAAAACAACCGCCAGGATTAGCCCAATTGCAAACCGCATACTTCCGAGAGTATTTCGATTCATATGTTTTTTCCTTTCCAATCTTCGTTTTTTCCACTCAGAAAATCTGCCTTCTTTGGCCAGCGCAAGTGTCCGCTACCGGCGGAATCCACCGCCACTGTCATTTGGAATGCCGAGCACCACTTAATATCTGTAAAATTCCGCCAATCATCCACCTGCGGTTGATAGATGAGGACTTGCCCACCTGAATTTGTCAGTTGTCGCGGCCACCCGGGATCTTGTGCCAGAACACACAAAGGTGCGGTGAGAACTACACTCACCAGCACGATCCATATCTTTGCGTACCTCAAGGCTTACTCCTCATTGCTCGCAGCTCGCAGGCGCGCGATCTGTGATTACTGCCTTCGACCGATACTCTCCCCGAATCCGTCAAATACAGTCGCCCTTCGGGGCCTGCGACTGGGATGGGGACAAGCAAGGATGCACTCGATGAATATGCAACCGCCGCAAAGTCAGCGCGGTGCTCAGGTGCCAGATCCGGGCGCCGAACAAATCGCCGATTCGGTAGCCGATTTTAGGCCTCCATTTCATGTTCTGCTCTTCCACTTTAGCCTACGGCTCCATACGATGGAATCGTCAGAAGTGACAGGGGGGCGGTTTTAGGCTTCAGCCGAGCCTAGAGAAAAGGGCGGCCCTTGCGAGCCGCCCGCCGTGAAGGTCATTACGACTAGTTGCTGGGTCCTTTTGCGGCAGCTTCTGCCTCAGCCATCCGTTTGGACATCTCTGCCTTGATGGCGTCAAGGTTGAAGCTCCCGCCCCGCTGCATCGGCGGGAACTCTAGGAAAGTTTGGATTTCCTTGCCCATGACCTGCTGGACGAAGACGAAGCGCCAGAATTCGTACTTGAACCAATCGAAGTATTGTTGCGCTCCGTCTTTGGTTCCGTTGCTGGGCCAGCCGGTGCGCTCGAACGGATCGAGGCGAAGGTTGGTGATGTAGGGTACGTCAGGATGAGTCTTCTCTCCTAGCCAGCCCTGGGGTTGGTCGATGAAGCGGAACTTGTAGTCATCGATGCGAACCGCCCCTACCGTGCTTTCGCCGAGATAGAAGATTTCGTGACGCACCGACGGCCCTTTGCCGGTGATGGCAGCCATCTGGTTGTAGCCATCAAGATGGTTCTTGTAGGTACGGTCGCCGATGGTCTTGCCCTTCAGCAATTCTTCCGTGACGTTGGGATTACCGGCGGCTGCAACGAATGTGGGCAGCCAATCGAGTCCGGAGAAGAGTCCGTTCTGCACGGTGTCTGCCGGAACATGGCCGGGCCAGCGGAGGATGCAAGGAACGCGGAAGCCGCCTTCAAGCACAGTGCCCTTGGATTGCGCGAACGGAGTTTGACCACCATCGGGCCAGGTAAAGAGTTCGGTGCCATTGTCGGTGGTGAACACAAGTATTGTGTTGTCGTCCACGCCGATGTCCTTGAGTTTTTGCATGACCGAACCGACGATGTCGTCAATTTGCGCCATACCGGCTTCCTGGATGGACCAGCCATTTTCGGAATTGCGCAGCGCTTCGTACTTCGGCGAAAGATGCGTGACGATGTGCATGCGGGTGGGGTTCAGCCAGACAAAGAAAGGCTTGTTGTCGCTGTGAGCCTTGTCGATGAACTTGATCGAGAGATCGAGGATTTCATCATCAACGGTTTCCATGCGCTTCGGATAGAGCGTGCCAGCGTCTTCAATCTTCTGTTTGCCGACCGGTCCCCAACGCGGCATATCGGTGGGGTCAGCCTTATCGGTAGCCCAGCAATGCACCATGTTGCGAGGACCGACCACATTCAGGAGATTCTGTGGATAGTCGGGATGCGCGGGGTCTTCCATCGCATCGAGGTGATACAAGTAGCCAAAGAATTCATCAAAGCCGTGAACGCAGGGCAGGAACTCATTTAGGTCGCCGAGGTGATTCTTGCCGAACTGTCCCGTGGCGTAACCCATTGACTTCAAAATCGTTGCAGTCGTAACCGCCTCCGCGGGTATGCCGATTTTCGCGCCCGCTTGGCCTACCGTGGTCATGCCGGTACGAATGGGCAGTTCCCCGGTGATGAAGTTCGCGCGACCCGCCGTGCAACTTGCTTCGGCATAATAGTCGGTGAACAACATGCCTTCCTTGGCCATCTTGTCGAGGTTTGGCGTACGGCCGGCCATTAAGCCGCGGTGGTAGGCGCCGATATTCCACATGCCGATGTCGTCGCCCATAATGACAACGATGTTGGGTTTCTTCTCCTGCGCCTTCGCCGCTGGTGGTGCTGCCGCGCTGAAAAGCGTGGCCACCGCAGCCAGTGCCAGACTGAATTTCCCGCTCCACTTCATAGACATCCTCCATTTCCTCTTCGTCTTGCCCGGAACGCATATCCGGCGGCTCGGCGCTCACAACACAAATCATGCGCCGTGAAAACCAGTGCGGCGACGAACCGTCACAGCCATTTGGAATAATGTACTGCTCACTGAAAACTCGTAATTGTAAAAAGTACCAATAAGATCAGAACGGTAGGCAAATAGGCGCTACCCCGTCGCGGAATAGTTAGCCCGCTTCTCTAACGGTCGCTTTAATTGCAGGGTACGGTCAATTATCCCCGTTTTGCGGCATAGACAGTTTCTGAATGACCTGGTCTAGGTTGAAGCTGGAAGGCTTTTGCCGTGGGGGGAAATCTTTGAAAGATTGTAGCCACTGTCCGACAAACGCCTGCGCCGGCACGAGTAGATATAAGCGGTCGATCCGCCAGTGTGGGTAATCGGCCGCTTCATATTCTGCACGTTCGAAGGGATCAGCATGTAAGTCCTCGAGAATTGGCACGCGAAGGGAAACGAACGGTTCCTGCCAAACATCGAAGCCGTGGGCCCGCTGCACCATGAATAGCAGTTTCCACTTGTTGTAACGCAATGCGGCAAGATCTCCTGTGTCTGTCCAATAGAGAAACTCTCTCCGTGGCCCCTGTTGCGTCTCAGCCTTGAAATACGGTGTCCAGTCGTAGCCATCCAGGTGCACTTTGTAGGTCATACCTCCGGCCGGAAATCCCTTCAACAATTTTTCCTTGATGTCGGGATCACCCGCAGCCGCAAGGAGAGTTGGCATCCAATCCTCGTGCGCAGCGATGTCGTTAACGACCGTACCTGGCTTGATCGTTCCCGGCCAGCGAATCACAAACGGCACTCGATACCCACCTTCCCAGCTGGTATTTTTTTCGCCACGAAATACGGTTGTACCTCCGTCAGGCCAGCTGAACGCTTCTGCGCCATTGTCTGAAGAAAAAATCACGATGGTGTTGTTGGCGATACCCAGGTCGTCAATTTTTTTGAGGATGGCCCCGATGTTGTCGTCCAGTTCGGTCATGCCTGCGCCGTAGAAGCCTTTATCCGCGATCATGTCTTGGTATTTTTGTTCCAGATGGGTCCAGATGTGCATGCGCGTTGTATTGTGCCAAATAAAAAATGGTTTGCCGGCCTTAACAGAACGGTCCATCGAGTCTAGCGTAGCCGCCAGAAATTCATCGTCTGCCGTCTCCATGCGCTTTTTCGTAAGCGGACCAGTATCTTCACAAGTTTGTTTTCCCCAGGCGCCGAACCGGGGGTCGGGCGGAGCGGGATTGTCTGTGGCTGTTGCTTTGCACTTCAATACGCCACGCGGTCCGAACTTCGCACCAAACGCTGGTGTCTTTGGATAATCCACATTCTCCGGTTCTTCCTCGGCATTCAAGTGATAGAGATTCCCGTAAAACTCGTCGAATCCATGGACAGTGGGTAGGAACTCGTTGCGATCCCCAAGATGGTTCTTGCCGTGTTGGAACGTCACGTATCCTTGCGCTTTCAATAATTCCGCAATGGTAGGATCCTCTTTCTTGATGCCGAGGTCCGCTCCCGGCAGACCGACCGCAAGCAATCCGGTACGTATTGGCGATTGCCCGGTGATAAACGCAGCGCGCCCGGCCGTGCAGCTTTGTTGTGCGTAGTAGTCGGTAAAGAGTGCCCCTTCGTGTGCGATGCGATCGATATTAGGAGTTTTGTAACCCATCATCCCTTGGTTGTACGCGCTGACATTCCAGTACCCGACGTCGTCTCCAAAAATGACAATGATGTTTGGCTTCTTTTGCTGCGCCTTGGCGACCGGCGCTCCGGCCACCCCGAACAGTGTGGCAACCGTCGCCAGTGTGAGACCGATTTTTCCAGACCATTTCATAACGCAAGCTCCTTTTCCCTTCGTCTTCGAAATTCTCTTGTGGAGGTAAAGCTTCACGCGCCTCTTCAGAGCTCAGAAGATACTGCTGCCGCAAATCAGGGGATGGGATTGGCAAGACGAACAGTTCCCCAGAAGCGGGCGATTGTTTGGGCGTGGCCTATTGTCCTCCAGTTCGCCCTGGCAATCCACGGTTATCGCCAGCATGAGCCAGGAAAAACCCGGACTGATGCGGTATGCTCTGGCCTACCGCATGGCAGGTAACAAGTCGACCAGGACTATGACATCAGCTCCGGCGCCCATAAAGTTCTCCGTTCAAACAATTCTCTGTTCTTCTCATCAGTTCGGCCGCCCAATCCAGGAATACTGCCACGCCACTGCAACGGTTTGGTAGTTTCCACCGTAATTGACATACGCTCCGTTGCTGTAGCTGAACTTCAGCGCTTGATGTTTGGTGATGGGGATGGCCGCGGTCAGACCCACCCGCGAACTCTGCTGTGTCGTATGGGGATTCGGCAGACCGTTTAAGCTCGTCTCTCCGCCGTGCCAATAATTTCCGTCCAGAGAGAACCACATCCGCGGTTTCACATCGTAGCTTAAATGCCCTTCAAACACTCCCACCGGATTTTCAGACTGCGAGTGTCTCCCGGGGAAGTATTGGTTATAGGAAAAGAATTCCTGGTTAATCGTGAAGAACCACAGGCCTCCGTACACATCCACGACCCAATGCCCCCAGCGCTCGGAATAGCCGATCTCGGGCTTAAATGCCCAGCGATTGTTTCCCCAGTTGATCAGCTTCGTTGGATCGTACTGTCCCGTGGGTGCCACCACTTTCAGGCTCACCCCAACCAGCGTTTTCTGCTTCCACTTTTGGAATTCCTGCGGCGTCATTGACGGTCCGCCTTTTAGATTCACGGAAAACCGGTAAACGGAATCGAGCAACCCTGAACGGTAGAGATTCCCCTCCGCGCCCTTCACGTGCCCCTGAAAAGTTCCCACCCCATAGGGCAGCGACGCCAGAAGGTTGGCTGACCTTCCGAAAAATTTCAGCGAATGATAAAAGGTAAAGGAGGGAGCGCTGATATTGGCCGTGGCCCCGGTAATGGGAACCGCTCCGTCAAACTGCAGACTCCCACTGTTATTCGTATAGGTTATGGTAATCGCGTTCCAGTGCAGGGGCGTAATCACATACGCGCGCGGCGCAAGGTCTTGCCCACACACCCAGCTTGACGCCCACAACAGAAGCGCCGCTGTAACTGCGAGCTTTCCTCGAATCGACACCAATGCCTGAGCGACTCTCACAGGTGTCCCCATACTCCGCCGGGAATGAAGCCCGGAGAAGTGTCAAAAGTACCAGTGAAGTTTCGCCTCCTGCAAATTGGCGCCGAAGGCGCAGGCAGGGTGGCAGAAGCACTCCGAATTCGGCTCTTGGGTTTGCCTGTTCCGAGTGCAGACGCCTGGCTTTAGCCTTGCCAGAAATTCCCCATAGGTAAGCGCATCCCTTCAACCCTCATCTCAGCCGAAAGCGACAGAAACCACTTTCTCTCTGAGCCATTCGGAGTTTCCTCGGTCTCTTTTTTGGGCTTAGCTCTGCGGGACGGGCTGACCGTCGGTGGGTGCAGGCGGCGCGGGTAAAACCACCAGCCGATACAATTTGTAGTGGTGAAATATCGTCGGCCAATAATTCTTGAACATGTTGGCAGCAAACTTCCACGCTGTATCGGTGCCGTAGCGTTCAAAGGTCTTGCCAAGTGTCTGTTCCGAGACGGGTAGATACGCATTGGCTAGTCCTTCTGCAAGCAGCGGTCCCAGGAGTCCGGAACGATTCAAGGCTTCCTCCCCGGCATCGTTCCGATGAATCACGATCGTTCTGGCGGAGTACTTCACGCTGCCCCACAACGTTGGCCGACTTTGCGGGAAGAAGCGTGGATCTTGATGAAATGCCGAAGCCAGTACGAATGTGCTGAAAAAACTGTTGGAAGAAGCCCGCGCCACCGCCGCGCCGTAGCGACTTCCATACCCCTCCCATCCTTCTCCATAAGCCGCAGGGACTTCTCTGGCTTGACCGGACGCCGCGCTGATTCCGGATGCAATCAAGTAGACGGGAGAGATGCTCTGATTCACGAATAACTTGAACTTTTGGCCTGTGCTGAGCGGCCCGGGGCTAGTGGCGATGTCCGGAAACGCAATCGATTTGTTGGACATGTAGCCGATAAACTTCGTTGTCGTGCCCGTTACGAGATTGGAATTGTCGCCCTGCTGTTTTGGCTGTGGGGAATCGGGTAGGGTGGTGTTGCCGCTTCCCGCGCCTGCAGGTTTTTGCGCCATCATCGCAAGCGGCGAACAAAGCATGATTGCAACCAGCAACCCGCGGAAGCTCTGAAATTTGCAGCCGCTCTTACTCCCTGCAAAACTCATAAGCGATTCTCGCATTCGCCACGATCTTTGCTTCCCGCAAAGCCCTCGTACGCTCGGCTTCGTTGAACGAGTACTATATCCTGTTTTTGAGGCGCCGTCCCAGCCATCATCGAGAGATTGATCAGGGTATGCATCGACAGATTGCCCCTGCGATGAGCCTGATCCAAAACGGAAGGATGACCACTCCGATCGAATGTTTTCCGATCATTTGACTGGGGTAGGCCGCAAGCTCGCTGGGCTCCTCAGGACGGGCGCAGCGGCTGGTTCTGGGCCAGCCGCCGGCAAATATCTTTCACGTCGGCGTCAATGTGGCGCCAATATTTTTGTAAGCCGTTGCACAGATAATTCAATCCTGGCTCGCCGTCGCGCGTGCGGATTACGCGGTTTTTCGGACACTCTCCGTTGCAGGCAAACAGGAAGTCGCACTTTTGGCATTGCCGGGGAAGGGAATTGAACTTGTTCATGCCAAAGTTCTGCTGTCGTTCGGAGAACACCATGCGCGAACTGGAAATCTCCATGATGTTCCCGAGCTTGTACTCCGGATAAACATAATGGTCGCAGGAATAGAGATTGCCATCATGTTCCATCGCCACTCCCTTGCCGCAAAACTCGTGGTAGACGCACATTTGCGCGTCCATGCCGCGCCACTGTCCGACCGCGTTTTCAAAATGGTTGACGAACACCTTGCCGATGTCCCGGCGATACCAGTCATCCCAAACCTTGCAAAGAAAGTATCCCCAATCATCTGGATCAACCGACCAATCCGTCACCACCGAATCAGGATGCCCCGGGTGGGCCTCGGGCGAACCCTCGACCGGCAAAGTCGCGGGGTCCCACTTCTGCGGCGCGATCAGCTGAAACACTTTCGGCTCGACACAGGGAATAAACTGGATTTGCCGCGGCCGCACTTCATTTTTCAAGAAGCGATACACGTCGAGCGGCTTTTTCGCGTTCAGTCGATTGATTACCGAGAGGGTATTGAATGGCACCCCATGACGGTGGAGGAGCTCGGAAGCCGCAAACACTTTGTCGAACGTTGGCTTGCCGCCACTGGTAATCCGGTAGAGGTCGTGGAGTTGCTTCGGGCCGTCGATGCTCAGCCCAACGAGGAATCCATTTTTCTTTAGAAATATTCCCCAGTCATCATTTAGCAACGTGCCGTTGGTCTGCAGATCGTTCTCGACGCGCTGGTTAGGCTTCTTGTACTTCTGCTCGAGCTCCATTACCCTTTCAAAAAATTCAATTCCGAGCAACGACGGTTCGCCGCCTTGCCAGGAAAAAACTACTTCGTTGCGGTCTTGCCCTTCAATGTATTGGCGAATGTGTGTTTCGAGAATTTCATCACTTATGCGGAATTTCTGATCGGAGCCGAGCAGCTCCTTTTTGTGCAGGTAATAGCAGTACGTGCAGTCCAGGTTGCAGATCGCGCCGATGGGCTTGATCATTGCATGGTACGCACGCCTTCCACCCTCTGGCGCAGGCCACGGAGACAACGCGAAAGCTGGATGTTCGTTGGCCATTCTGCGGTCCTCTCAGGAGCTTTAACCTTTTATAGCAAAGAATTCATTTGTTTGCAGTGATGCCGCTAGTGATGGGTGAAGCGCGAAGCAAATTCCCGCCCCGCCAGCGCTTCTTCCAGCGCATGAACCAGATCGCTGTCCATGAGCACCTTCAAGACGTATCCCTTGCCGCCAGCTGCGAAACAGGTGGCCTGAATATCGGCGTCCTCGTGAACCGTCAGAAACACAACTTTTGTTTTGCTGCCGCGGTTCCTAAGTTCGCGCGCCACTTCGATGCCGCTCATCCCCGGCATGGAAATATCCAGGACCGCCAGATCAGGACGAATCGCCAGGATCGTATCGAGAGCGGTCTGCCCATCGGAAACCATGCCGACGATTTCAAATCCCTTGTCCAGCAATTTGACGACCTCGCGCAAAACTGAAGCGAGATCATCCGCAACTAGAACGCGCCTGCCTTCCATCGAGAGCTCACCCCTGAGCTGTCCGCGGGTTTTAGGTGGAAGACCCGAGATTGGGAATAGGTCGACTTTCAGAATGATCTCCCACCAACTGTCTGGCGTTTGGCCCTTAACCCAAACTCACCGCTTACACGATGCGCATGTTTCAAGCTGCTGGCTATTGGTAAAAGTTACAATGAGGCAGGTATCGAGAAATCCGCAAAACTACGGGGATTTAAATGGAGATAATGTGATTCTTTATGGCATATTGCACTAATTCCGCGTTTGTTTTGAGCTGTAATTGCTCCATCACCGCGTATTTGTGGGCCGCTACCGTGCGCTTAGTGATTTTAAGCGCCGAGGCGACTTCTTTCATGGAGTTCCCTTCGGCTAGTAGTTGGATTACTTCTCTCTGGCGTGGGGTCGGCTCGTGCATGTGGTTACGAGAGTTCGGCGCATTCAACGATATTTTTGACAAGCCCCGCGCAGCGCTCGGTGTCACATAAGATTTCCCGCGCAAAACCTGTTCTATGGCGTCTATCAATTCAAGTGCTGCTTCCTGTTTGTGGAGAAACGCAGAAGCACCTGCCCGGAAGGCTTCGCCTACGAGAAACGGGTCTTCGTTCATGGTCATAAAGATAAATTTTACCTTGGGCATCGTGCTTCGCAATTGACGAGCGGCATCCAGTCCGTTCAACTCGGGCATGGCGATGTCCACGACAATGAGGTCCGGTTGGAGTTTCGAGGCTGAACGCAGGAGGTCTCGTCCATTGGCCACAATACCGACAACTTCGCAGCGTGGTTCGAGAATGCCCTTCAGAGCATCTGCAAGTAATTGATGGTCATCGGCGATCAGCACACGGGGGCGTTTCAAGCTCTAATCTCCTGCAACCTGTATTTTCGTCCGCGCAACACTGTGCAGCAGTACTAGTGGTACCTCTACTAGTATCTCTGTTCCCTGATTGGGATCGGAATTGACGGAGAGCTTGCCGCCGACCAGACGAAGCCTTTCGCTCATACCAATCAATCCGATGCCGGAATGGTCAGATTGCCTGTCGAGATCAAATCCGGTGCCGGAATCGGAAATACGGAGAGTGACTAGTTCATTTCTGACTGCCAGCTCAACTTTGGCAGTCTGGGTGTGACTGTGTTTCACAATATTATTGAGGGATTCCTGAGCGACACGGAAAAGACAGAGGGCGACCTCTTTCGGAATGTTGCCAGAGAGTTCAGACTCTCTGAATTCAATTTCAATATTGTATTTATCACTGATTTCTTTCGAAAGCCCCCGAAGAGCGGCAGGCAAGCCGACGTGTTCCAGTTTGCTCGAATGAAGTTCATGAGAAAGAGAATGAATGTCAGAGGAAATTTCCTTCATGCTTTCCAACATCTCAAGAATTTTGGCGCGTTCCTCCACATCGGACTCAGGCAATTTTTTCCAGAGTTGGCCAAGTCCGATCCCGAGGATGGCCAGACGCTGGCTAAAATCGTCATGAAGTTCGCGGGCAATGCGTGCACGCTCTTGCTCCTGGGCTTGGATCAAGCGCCCGCTCAAATTGTGCAAGGCCTCTTCGGAAGACTTTCGCTCCGTAATATCGACGCAGGAGCCGATATATCCGCAGAAAGTGCCGTCGCGTTCAAAACGTGGGACCCCGAAATCAACGATCCAACGATACTCCCCATCGCGGCGCCGCAAACGAAATTCCCGCTCAAAGTCGGTCCGCCGATCGAACGCGGAATCGTAGATATCTAGACAACCATCCAGATCATCGGGGTGAACGAGCGACAACCAGCCCTCGCCCAGTTCCTGCTCGAGTCGCCGACCAGTGAAATTGAGCCACCCTTGATTTACAAAACTGAAAAACCTGCTTGTGCCAGACATCCAGATCAGGACGGGAGCATTATTTGCGACCAGACGGAAGCGCTCCTCGCTTTCGCTCAGCACCTGTTCGGCGTGCCTACGATCGGTAATGTCGCGGGCGATCTTTGCAGCGCCAATAATCGTGCCAGAGGAATCCCTGACGGGAGAAATCGTGAGTGAAACGAAGATCTTCTTGCCGCTTTTCGTGACGCGGATCGTTTCATAATGCTCAACGTGAACCCCCGCGCGGATGCTTTGCAGGATTCTAGTTTCCTCTTCGTCCAGCTCGGGGGGAATGAGCAGATCAATCGAACGCCCCACAACTTCTTCTGGGGTGTATTCAAATATGCGTTGTGCTCCCGCGTTCCAACTCTGGATGATGCCCTTCAGATCCTTGGAGATGATGGCATCGTCGGAGGATTGCACAATAGCGGTGTGGCGGAGACGCGCCTCTTCGGCGTATTTGCGGGCAAGGGCATGGGAGAAGATTGCAGCAAGCAATTTGAGCTGGTCGGTGAGTTCATTGGTCCAGACCACCCGACGTTTCAGACAGGAAAACGAAATGCAGCCCAAGAGGCCATCCCCGATTTGCAGAGGAAAGGTTGTTACGGAAGTCGTGCCGAGCGCTCGAAAATACTCCCTGTCACTTGCAGCTTCCTCGGGCAGGCTGCTCGTGTCACTGATCGCGACCATTTCGCGGCGCAGAAAACGGCTGGTCCACCAGGGAACGATGTCGAGTTTCAAGGTTGCGGGGAGAGCAGCGACATCTTGGGCGTGCCAGGCAAACATAACTTTGAGTTCCGCCCTAGACTCGGAATATTCGAACAATGTGATACGGTCAAGAGTAAGGAACTCCGCAATCCGTGCCAGGCACAATTCAATCGTCTGACCGACCCGGTCTTCGGGGAGGTTGATGAACGTGGTGGATAGATCAGAAAGAATTTTTTCAAAGGCCATTTGAGAGAGTAGAGATCGCTGGTATTTTCTCTTCTTGTACCGCTGCCAGAGCAATCCCAGGATAAGCATGCTTTCTAACCAACAAAGCAGGATGGCACCCAGGATGGTCCACTTGTAGGTTACCCAAAGATTCGGTTGACGATTCAAAAGGATGCTGCCACCGGGAAGGGATGATTCGTTGATTTTCCAACGTTCGAGAGCGCGCGAATCAAAAAGATAGGCGCTTTTGGCCATCTCGTCATCAGGGTGCGCGCCAGCAAGCATCTGCAGTCCCATTGCGCCGGCTTGTTTCCCCATCTCACCAAATCGCGTGACATAACCGCCGACCGCTCCTGTTCCCACGTGAGTATCGAACACGGAGTAGACCGGGGCAGGGGAGAGCGCCGAAATTCTGCCGACAACTTCAGCGGAGATGAAGGAACGGCCTTCGACGTCCTGCGCCAACGAAGCGAAAAGAACGATACTTTGGGGCTCTAGGGTTGTGAGCCGCTGAGAAATCTCCTCAAAGGAAATCGTGGTCAAATAGATGACTTTCATCTCGGAGTAATTGGCCAGTTGCGTACGAACGCGATCGAGTGTGGGACTCTCGGCAGGAGAAGTGCCGCAGATGACGACGATTTGGCGTGCCTGGGGATCGAATCGTTTGGCCAGCTGCACTGTCTTTAACGCATCAATATCCACCCACAAGCCGGCCGAATTTTTGATGGATGCCAGTTGCGCATGGACGTTCGGCTGCTCATTCAGACCCACATAGAGCAGGGGTACGCCGGGAAACAAATGAATCGGAACCTCGCCAACTGCAATAACCAGATCGAGTTTGGTATTGGCATACTTCCTCTGGATCCAAGATCCCCGCTGCGACTGAATCAACGGATCGGGAAATTGTATCCGGTCCATATGTTCACTGTAGACCAGAACTCCGCCTGGCGTTCCGGCGCGAAGGGTGGCGCGAGAATTTTCGTAGATCTCGCTGAAAATGGGCCAGGTGAGATCTTCCTCTAGCAAAATCAGAATTCGTTTTGGATCGTTCGACGGGGTTGCAGGGTTAGATTGGGTGGCAGTACCAGATTGCGCGGCAGTGAGCGAGGTAGAAAGAAGAAGGAGCAATAGGGTTTGCGCAATCCAGCGACAAACCCTCCGAAGTGGAACAGAAGGCCGTGGGGGGCGGGAAGCAATAAAATGTGCCCGAGGTGTTCCGTGCGTCATAAATGTCATCTACGGAGTATCCGGAGGAAACTCCGCACAAAATGGATTTAGTGACCTAGAGGTTTCGGGGCGGGGAAACCTCGAACGTGTGCCTGGTACGCGAATGCCAGGATAGGAGAATTCGCTGTGCCATCCGTCAGAAGCAGTAGTAATGAATCTACCAAAATTGTGTTCTTATGGACAGTCGCTTTTGACCGTTGCTTTTGTGACCCGGTTACAATTCGGCCCAAATCACCAGTGGGTTCCGGTACCCCAATCGTGATGAAGCAGATTGACGGAGAATTGGCCAGACTGTTACTTTTGCCAATCGACTGCTCTACTTGAGTCACGCATCATTCAGAAGAAGCAAACAGGACGGAATAGATCGCTCATGAATCTAAGAAAAAGGTATCTGGGTGCGCGCAGTTACGAATTTCGTCAGCAATTCATGCATGCCAGGAGGCGCAGGACGGGACGAATCAATGTTGTGCTGAGGTTTGCTTGTCTGGCGATCGCCGTGGCCTCTGTCCATTCCTCGCAACCGCTGACTTTCCGGACCCACGCAGCAGTGCACTCGGCCGCTAGCTCCGGCGTGGATTTTGGGCCCACAGTGCCGAACAAACAACCCGCGCCCGGAAAGACGCCGCTTGGGATGGTCTGGATTCCGGGCGGAGAGTTTTCCATGGGAGCGCAGGATCCCCCGACCGGAGATATGGTGGGGATGCAAGCGACCACGGATTCCCGGCCGATTCACCGGGTTTATGTGGATGGCTTTTTCATGGATAAAACCGACGTGACCAACGCGCAGTTTGCCGAGTTTGTAAAGGCGACAGGCTACATAACGGTAGCCGAAAAAACTCCATCGCGAGAAGACTATCCCGATGCACCCCCGGAAAACTTATACGCAGGTGGAATCGTCTTTAGCCCGCCGGATCACGCGGTTGCACTGAACGATCATTTTCAGTGGTGGAGATATGTGAAGGGAGCGAACTGGCGGCATCCTACGGGGCCAAACAGCACGATCAAAGGTAAAGGGAATTATCCGGTTGTTCAGGTGGCCTATCCCGATGCAGAAGCGTATGCCAATTGGGCGCACAAGAGGCTACCGACGGAAGCGGAATGGGAATTTGCAGCGCGAGGTGGACTGGCGGGAAAGCCGTACGTGTGGGGAGAGAAGCTCAACCCCAATGGGAAGTGGATGGCCAATACCTTTCAAGGACATTTCCCCAATAAGGATACCGGCAGCGATGGGTATGTTGGGTTGGCGCCGGTCGCCCAATATGCCGCGAATGGGTACGGGCTTTACGACATGGCCGGCAATGTTTGGCAGTGGACTTCGGACTGGTACCGGGTGGACTACTACACGGTGTTGGCCAATGCTGGCGGCGTAGCGCGTAATCCCAAGGGGCCAGACAGTCCCTTCGATCCGGCTGAGCCAACCGAGAAGAAAAAGGTGCATCGGGGCGGTTCGTTTTTGTGCACAGACCAGTATTGTTCGCGTTATATGGTAGGAACGCGAGGCAAGGGAGAAGTGAGCACGGGAACAAATCACCTTGGTTTCCGATGTGTGTCAAGTGGCGGAGCGTAGGGAACGAAGGGCCAATTGTTTCAACGCACCCTTACCGCAGGGCATTGCCAACGAGTCGCATGTTGATCTGGCGAACCTGGAGGAAGAGGAGAAATAGATGCGGCAACAAATCGTAAAGAGAATGGCAATCGTAGGGCTGGGATTGCTCGTGGCGATGCTGATCGGCAGCACTCGGGCGACGGCCCAGGACGTAACCTCAAACTCGATGCCAGGAGTCGACTTCTCGAAATACCATACCTATAAGTGGGTACTAATCGAGGGTGCGGAGGTTCCCAATCAGATTGTGGACGCACAGATCAAGCAAGCGGTCGACGCACAACTGGCAACCAAGGGGCTTACCAAGACCGATAGCGACAAGGCTGATTTGTACATCGGATATCAAGTTTCCATCGCCCACCAAGAACAATGGAACGCCTACAGCATGGGTGGTGGACTGCGTTGGGGTGGCGGGATGGCCACAGCGCAGAGCTCCACGATTAGTATCGGGACCCTGGCACTCGATATGTATGATCCTGTGACCAAACAACTGGTTTGGACTGGCCGTGCGACCAAGACAATCGATCCCAACACGAGCCAGGAGAAGAAGCAGAAGAACCTGAACAATGCGATGAAAAAGCTGTTGAAGAATTTCCCACCGAAGTCGTAAGGAAGATCCTAGAAATTTTTCCTTGTTTGCTGGCTATCAGGACCGAGAGCTGAGCTACCGCGAGGGGTCAGCAGGCCCTGGTAACACCCTATTAATTAAGGTTAGAGTTTCAGACAGTTCTCGCCTTCTCGATCCTCTCTCACCCCCAGCAAAGCCGCACTCCCTAGGCTGTAACTCCCCTGGGGTATGCCTAAAGCGTAACTAAGTACCCTTACGGTACACATGGAGTTGGTAAGCGATGACAGGTCTGGAGAGGTACTGGACACTCATTACCAAGGGTGTGCCAGGCAAAGCCCAAGCAATTTTGGAGGTTTCGCTATGCTCTCGCTGCAAGAGGATGCTCGTTTTATTCGCAATCGAGAAGTCGTATCGCGGCAGATTGAAGGGGAACTGGTGATTGTCCCGATCCGGCGCGGAGTAGGCGATCTGAACTCGCTATACACACTGAATTCGGTGGGGTCGATTTTATGGGATTTCATGACAGAAGGGCACACCTTGCCCGAAATGGTCCAGCGGGTATGTGACGAGTTTGAAGTGTCGTCCAAGCAGGCGCAAGCCGATATTCAGGAATTTTTGGGGTCGCTGCTGGAAGAGAATTTAATTCAGCCGATCGCCTAAAGAACTGCCTCAATCTGGAGATGAACACTTGACGCTGACCGCTACGTATGGCGATTTCACAACACTGATCCACGCGCGCAACAAAGGGCGGCGTGTTCCTGTGGAAGTATCCATTGAGGTTACCCATCGCTGCCCCCTCGAGTGCCAGCATTGCTATAACAACTTGCCGATGAGCGACGCGGCTGCTCGAAGCTCGGAAATGTCGTTTGATGAGCATGTCCGTCTTCTCGACGAACTCGTCGAACTGGGCTGTCTATGGATTCTCTACACTGGCGGGGAAGTATTTGCGCGCAAGGATTTTCTCGATATCTACACCGAAGCGACAAAGCGAGGCTTTCTAGTCACCATTTTTACGAATGGAACAATGATTACCCAACGAATTGCGGATCACCTCGTCGAGTACCGCCCATTTTCCATCGAAATTACGCTATACGGTGCCACTCGCGAGACGTATGAAAAGCTCACGCAGATCCCAGGCTCGTTCGACCGGTGCATGAAGGGAATTCGTTTACTTCTCGATCGTGGTCTTCCCTTGAAGCTGAAGACTGTTCCCACGACGATCAACTACCATGAAGTCAGTGAGATGAAGCGATTTGCGGAGCAGGATCTAGGCGTCGAATTCAAATTCGATACTCTCATTAATCCCAGGACCGATTGTTCCCAAAGCCCCTTGAATGTGCGGCTCTCACCTGAACAAGCTGTGTCCCTCGATTTTAGCGATCCGACGCGCAAAGCAGAGTATCGGGAGCGCGCCGAAAAGGAAATCGCTCTTTCGCAGCAATCTTTGGGTCCCAAACGATATACGTGCGGTGGTGGCCATACTGGTTGCGCGATAGATCCCGTTGGCAGCATGACCATCTGCATCATCTCTCACCAAGATGGAGCGAACCTTCGTGACGGCGGCTTCAAACAGGGCTGGTTCGGAAAACTTCAGGAAATTCGCGAGACTCCTCGTGCTCGCCAGTCCATTTGCTCTTCGTGCCGACTCCACGCACTCTGCAGTATGTGCCCGGCCAATGGTGAGTTGGAAAGCGGTGATGCGGAGACCCCCGTCGAGTTCCTTTGCCAAGTAGCCCATCTACGGGCTTACACCCTCGGCCTAGAAGTTCCTCAACATGGAAACTGCCCCTGTTGTTCAGGTGGCGGTCAGTTCGAACACCTCAAAGCTTCCGCCAAGCGTCTTCAAGAGCAAACGCCTAGTTCCAAAAACATCATCCCACTGCTCTCGCTAAGTCCGATTCTGCCCATATTGACTCCGCCAAGAGGGTGCAGTTCGGGAGGCTGTTCCTCTTGCGGGGAGCAATAAACATGAGCTGGTAAAGAGGCTACATACAGAAATGAATGAAGCAAATAAATCGCAAGTATCAGGCAAAGGAGCGTACCAGGCTCCTCAGATTGTTCGGGTGAGCTTGCGGCCTGAGGAAGCAGTTCTCGGTCACTGCAAAGTGACAGGCACCACAGGATATGGGCTGGCCTCCTGTCGAACCGTCCTTTCGGTCTGCAGAACGGTGGGCTCATGAGACTTGGCGTACTGGGAGAAAAGCAATGTCGGGCTTAGTTGCCAAACCGGAAGTCGCAGCTAAAAGCACGAGGCGCCTGGTGATTGAAATTGGACGAGTTTCGATGGGTTTGTGGTGCGAACGGCATATGGAGATTGCGCTCGACAAGGAACATTACCCATTCGTTGTGGCAGATCCCCAAGCCGAAGCCTGTGACATGGAACTTGACGTTGGATGGGCCCAAAACCTGCAGATGCCTTCGACCAAACCGTCGTTTGTTTCTGGAGGGTTGTGGTCTGCATTTGCGGGAGCAACAGGAACGAAATTCTATTTTTCCAGCCCAAAGTTAGGAATTTCTCCTTATAAGGCGGCATGGTTCGATCCGACTTTTAGGCGCGGCCATATCGTGATGCGAAGAGATTGTTTTGCTTCCGGGCAACCGGTTTTTCCGCTTGAGTATCCGGTGGACGAATTGGCCATGATGCACCGGTTAGCGCTCGGCGAAGGCGTGGAATTGCACGCGCTGGGGCTAGAAGACGAGGATGGCTCCGGGTACCTATTTTTAGGACACTCCGGCGCGGGGAAAAGTACGACGGCACGTTTGTGGAGCTCCCTGCCGGGCGTGAAACTCTTGAGCGACGACCGCATCATTCTGCGGAAAAAAGACAGCCAGTACTGGATGTATGGTACGCCGTGGCACGGAGACGCGGGGGTGTCGTCGCAGGGCTCCGCGCAGCTGTCCGCGATTTTTCTGCTGGAACAGGCACCCCTAAACGAAATCCATCCGCTGCCGGGAGCCAAGGCGGCTGCGGAGTTGTTTGCCCGCTGCTTTGTGCCTCATTACCTTGGCGAGGGGTTGCAATTTGCATTGGATTTTTTTGACGAGCTCACGCGCTCGATTCCCTGTTCGGTTTTCCGCTTCGTTCCAATGCAAAGCGCCGTGGAGGCGATCCGTCATGTTCGCGCGTGAACCCCAGCTTCGAACAGATTCCCGTCTCTTCCGGGAGATGTGTTCCCTGCTGCTCGACAAGGGCTTTGGTGTCCGATTCGAGGTGCAGGGACGAAGCATGAGTCCAAATCTAGAAGAGGGGGACGGTGTTCTAGTGACGCCGGTGGAAGCGTCGGAACTCCGTCGTGGGGATATTGTACTGGCGGAAAATGCGGATGGTCTTCGTGTGCACCGAGTACATTCCAGCGCCGCTCTGACCGAAGAGTTGGTTCTCCGCAGCGATACCGGACTGGATTTTGATCCGCCGACTAGGCAAGTCTTCGGAAAGGTTCTGGCCCGGGCACGCGATTCCGAGGAGTTGTCTCTCACAAGATTCCAGACACGCATCGTGCATCCACTGCAAAGTGTGGCTCGCCGGATTCGACTCGCGGCACATCATCGACTCCGCCGCTTGGCGTTGTTCTTCTCTCTCAGTGTTCTCCTGTCGCTCGGAAGTTTGACATTTCTAGTCCCTATCGTTCGCGGCCAAACCGCGGACCTCGAGCTTACGCAAAGCGCTTCCGCTTCGGCTGTTGCAACGGGAACGACCACCCAGACTTTGGGAACGGCCGCAACTGCGTCGTGGGCTGGCGGGATCGCATCGTTTACCTTTCCTACGCCGCTGCCAGCCAATGCCATACCCTCGGCGCTATTGACGACGACTGGGTTTACCCCTGCTGGTTACAACGTTACAAACGCAACCATTCTCTCGGTGAACAGCGCAACGGGAGTAATCACGGTGGCTTTAGCAGCGAACCCCGGCGCAATAACTGCCAGCGGAACCGGTTCCGCAACCCTCGGCTACGTGTACTCCGAAGTGGTAACGAATAATTCCTCGAGTGCCATCGTCACCAGCGGAACGATCACAGTCTATATGCAAACCCCGCCCAACACCGCCTTTGAGGGTTATGCCGGCACCAATTGGACTTGCACTACGCCAGCTGCTGGCAACAGCGGTCCCGTCGTTTGCACGTACAACACCACGCTCGCCAGCGGCGCCACCGCGAGTACTCTGTACGTCCAGTTTCAAATTGCGGCCGGCACTGCTGCTGGCACCACCATTCTGGGTTCCGCGACTGTCACAAATTCCACATTCGTGGACACCGTTCCTTCGAATAACACCAGCATCACCTCGATTATCGTTGAGCCGACGACAAGCTCTGACATGGCTTTATCGATGTCCGTTGCTCCCACCCCTGTATTCATCTCTTCGAATCTCACGTATACGATTACGGTCCAGAATCTAGGCCAGGCCACTGCCCCCGTGAGCTCCAACATCCTCACGGACATCCTCCCCTCTGGCGCCACGGGAGTGACCTTCTCTTCTATCGCGGTTCCTGCTGGCTGGAGCTGCACTACTCCTGCCGTAGGCTCTTCGGGCACCGTTTCTTGTTCCATCACGACTGCCATGCCCTCGGGCACCAGTGCCACGATCGGCATTACGGTGACAACTCCAACCACTGCTACGACTCTAAACAACTCCGCCACGATATCCCTCGCCGGTGATCCCAACTCTGCCAACAACTCGGCGACCGCCTACACTGTCGTGCAACCCATCGCCTGCGCCACTCCCGGCCGCGATGGCGTGGGCAACACGCTGACAGGCATCGTCAATGCCTACTATCCGCCTTCTTCGACCGGCACACTTGCCACGGGTTCTACTTCCGTGACTCTGGGTGCTGCAGCCGCAGGTGGTGCTCAGAAGCCGATAGCGGCCAGCGACCTGTTGCTCATCGTGCAGATGCAGGGCGCCACGATCGGCAGCAGCAACACTAGCTCTTATGGGCATGGCGTACCGGGGGATCCCGGAGCGGGATGGACCAGCCTAGGCAGCTCCGGACTTTTTGAGTTCGTTACGGCAACCAATGCGGTCCCGGTCACCGGTGGAAATCTCAGTTTCACGGGTACCGGACCCACAGGTGGCTTGCTCAATAGTTATTCCTACGCAATCGCTACTGCTACCCAAGGTCAGCAAACCTATCAAGTCGTTCGCGTGCCGCAGTACACGTCTGCGGCGCTCAGCAGCGGACTTGTTCCGCTTGCCTGGAACGGTTCTGTTGGCGGGGTGCTGGCCATTGACGTCTCATCGCAGCTGACTCTGGGCGGTACCGTTGCACTCGATTCTCTTGGCTTCCGGGGCGGCGGCGGTATTACCCTCACGGGAACAACCGGTGTCCTCGACACGGACTATGTAACGGACTCTCCTGCAAACTTACCCAATCTCGGCGGTGGCGGCGACGCCCCAGCCGGAAGCGGTACCAATGCCTCGAAGGGTGAGGGCATTGCCGGAACACCCCATTGGGTCGCACCTGCCCTGGGCTCGATCACAACTTCGTCGACAGCAATCAGCACAGCTCAGACGGTTCTTGAAGGGCTTCCGAATGGCAGCTTTGCGCGCGGCGCTCCGGGCAACGCTGGCGGTGGAGGCACGGACGGTGACCCGACCAAAAATGATTACAACTCGGGCGGCGGCGCAGGCGGTAACGGAGGCACTGGTGGGCAGGGTGGCTACGGGTGGAACAGTATGGCAGCCACGAATACGACCGACGGCGGCTTCGGGGGAGTGGCCTTTCCCGCGTCGACGAGTTCTCTCGTGATGGGCGGTGGAGGCGGAGCTGGGACCGTCAACAATGGTTCCTACTACATATCGGCTAGCAATCACGGGGCTGACTGCGGCACAACCTGTACCGGCATATTTAGCAGCGGGGGCGCTGGTGGCGGCATGGCTGTGATCCACGCCGGCAGTGTGACTGGCACTGGTACGATTACTTCGAACGGCCAATCTACGCTTAGCACTTTGAACGACAGTACGGGAGGTGGCGGCGCCGGGGGTTCGATTCTGTTGTTCGCCAATAGTGGAGGCTTGAGCGGGCTCACTGTCAGTGCCATGGGTGGCAGTGGAGGCGATGCTTGGCAAACCCAGGCGCCAGGTGGATTTCCCGGTCAGCGCCACGGCCCCGGGGGTGGAGGTGGTGGTGGGGTCATCTATCTCTCTGCCGCGCCTGCCAGTTCCAATGTTTCCGGTGGTGCCAACGGCTATACGGACACTGTGCAGGATTCCTATGGGGCTACTCCAGGTAAACCGGGCGTAGTTGTAACCAACGATGTCATCACCGAAACTCCGGGCACTCAGCCGGGCGCTTACTGCGCTTCGGCGGACCTGTCGGTCACCAATTCCGCTCTACCTGCAGTCGTTGCGCCGGGCGGCACCATCTCCTACACACAGAGTGCGACCAACAACGGGCCACTCGATGCGGTCAACGCCATTTTTAGCGAACCGATTCCGGCGAATACCACCTTTCAATCCATCACTCCAGCCGCGGGCTGGACCTGCACAACACCCGCGGTTGGCAGCGTCGGAAACATTACCTGCACTCTCGCTGATTTCACCGCATTAACCACGGCCAACTTTGTAATCGGAGTGGCGGTTGGAGCAGGAACAATCAACGGGACGCAGATTGTGGATGTAGACAATATAACTTCGGGAACGACTGATCCGAATCTCGCAAATAATTCGGCGACTGCGATTACAACCGTGGGCAGTCTAACGTCGGCTGATCTTGCGGTCACCAACACAGCTTCCGCTCCGACGGTCAATGCCGGTTCAACAGTCACGATGACAGGTGTGGTGACCAACAACGGACCTGGCAGCGCCGGCACTGCGAGTTTCACGGAGCCGATCCCTGCCAACACGACATTTCTATCGTTAGTTACGCCCGCGGGT
>Ga0209040_10000771_pt1 | contig 24823 bp, 20 predicted proteins | sample BogFormECP12_OM3_FD_188240 | JGI IMG/M metagenome (GOLD analysis project Ga0209040, IMG submission 188240) | Bog forest soil microbial communities from Calvert Island, British Columbia, Canada - ECP12_OM3 (SPAdes) (version 2) | ecosystem: Environmental > Aquatic > Freshwater > Wetlands > Bog ... | reverse complement strand
GCCGCAGGCACCTCGGCGGTGATTGCGTCCATCTCCATCAGCTTACCGCAGCACACCTCCACCCCAGGACGCCATGTGGGGCAAGCACAACGCTATCGAAACGGCCGCGATCGTTAAGGGTTATCGGACGCCCTGGACGCCTGCCGGCACGGACGGAGCGAGGTGTCGGGATGGCATGCGAACCTGCCCGCGGTTTCCTCCCCCCAGGCCTACTGGCTGGGCCGCGCTATGGGGATTTGATCGTCTCGGTTGGCGGGCAGCGAACGGTTTTCGGCGGGACACGACCCTTTCCTTACTGTTCGCAGTAAAGACGTGGATGGCGCGGCCAAGCCACGCCATGACGATGAGTCCACCGGTACGTCATCAAATCCGTCTTCTGGTATTATCTGCATGCATCCGCGGGCATCTGTGGTTGATATTCTTGGTTCGGCCACCCGCTGCCGCCGTCTCACCCTGTCTCTGTGACAGCGAAACGAGACGGCATTGAGACGAAGCCAACAGTACGGCTCGCCCTTGAACCCTCAATCCAGCGATAGTACGGCAGAGTGCGTTTCCGGAGACCGGCCATGAACCGAGACCACGTGATCGCGAAGCTTCGCACCCACGAATCTGATCTTCATCGGGTTGGCGTCGCGCGACTCCACCTGTTCGGTTCGCTCGCCCGGCGAGAGGCCCGGCCGGACAGCGATGTCGATCTCTTCTGATTGTGGAGGCGGAAGGGCGTGAACGAGAGTGACGCGCGAGCTCGTCTTATCTGGTGCGACATCGTCCCCGCACCAGCAACACGAGACGCCGCTGAGACAGTGCTGACCGCCCGGCTCTAGCCCCGCGCCTGCCTGATCGCCGCCAGCACCCGCTGCGGCGTCAGCGGCGTCTCGTTGACCTCGGCGCCCAACGGCGCGAGCGCATCGCGCACCGCGTTGGCGATCGCCGCGGGCGGGGCAACGGCACCGCCCTCGCCCATCCCCTTCATGCCATATTCGGTCGCCGTCGCCGGCGTATGCAGGTGGCCGATCCGGATCGCCGGCAGTTCATGGGCGCCCGGCAGGTGGTAATCGAGCAACGTGGCGGCGAGCGGCTGACCCTGCGTGTCGTAGGGGATCTCCTCGTGCAGCGCGGTGCCGATCCCCTGCACCACCCCGCCGCGGATCTGACCCTCGACCAGCATCGGATTGACCATCGTGCCGCAATCCTCGGCGACAGCGAAGTCGAGCAGTTCGACCGCGCCGGTCTCCGGATCGACCGCGACCACCGCGCCGTGCGTCGCATAGGAGAACACGCCGGTGCTGATGCCTGGCTCGTAGGTCGCGGTCGCATCGAGCAGCGGCTCGACGCCGGGCGGCAACTCATGCATCCGCAGATGCGCGATATTGGCGATCGCGGCAATCGTCACCGAACCCTGCGGCCCGTGCACCGTCCCGCCTTCGCAGCGCGTCTCGGCCACATCGCATTGCAGCAGGTGCGCGCCGATCCGGCACAGCTTGTCGCGCAGGATGCGGCTGGCGCGGGCCACCGCGCCGCCCGACATTACCATGCTGCGCGAGGCGAAGGTGCCGAAGCCGAACGCGGTGCTTTCGGTATCGCCGTGGCGCACCGAGATGCGCGCCGGGTCGATGCCCAGTTCCTCGCAGGCGATCTGCGACAGCGCCGTCTCCAGCCCCTGGCCGTGCGACTGGATGCCGACCATCAGCACGACGCTGCCGTCGGTCAGGATACGCGCGGTGCAGCTTTCGAAGCCGGGGATGATCGCGGCGCCACGCGAGGCGAATTCGGCGGCGCCGTGCGCGGTCTGCTCGGTGAAGCTGGCGAAGCCGATGCCGATGAGCCGCCCATCCGGCTCGCCCTGTCGCTGGCGTTCACGGATCGCGGGCAGGTTCAGCAGTTTGGCGCAGAGCCGCACGCTGGCCGGGTAATCGCCGTTGTCATAACGCATGCCGGCGACCGAGGCGTACGGCATCTGGTCGGGCCGGATCATGTTCTCGATCCGCACCTCGACCGGATCGCGGCCCACCGCACGGGCGACCTCGTCGATCGTCCGCTCGACCGCGAAGCAGGCGCCGGGGCGACCGACGCCGCGATAGGGACCGAGCGGCGCCTTGTTGGTGGCCACGGTATAGGTGCGGGCGCGGTAGTGCGGGATGGTATACGGGCCCGGCAGGCTGCGCGCCGCCATGTTGGCTTCCTGATACGGGCCTTGCGGCCACAGGCCGTAGGCGCCGGCATCGACGGTGATCTCGCAATCGATGCCGAGGATATGGCCCTGCCGATCGGCATAGGCGGTGACGCGGTAATGATGATCGCGGGTGTGGGCGGCGGTCAGCAGATGTTCGTTGCGGTCCTCTATCCAGCGCACCGGGTGGTCGAGCTCCAGCGCCAGTGCCGCGAGGACGATCTCTTCCGGATACAGCCGCGCCTTGGGTCCGAAGCCGCCGCCGACGTCGGGTGCGACCACCCGGATGCGACGCTGCTCCAGACCGAGGATGTCGCCGAGTGCGACCCGCATCGTGTGCGGCGTCTGGGTCGAGGCGTAGACCACGATCTCGTCCAGCCGATAGTCGCGACAGGCGAGCACGCCGCGGCACTCCATCGGCGCACCGGATTGCCGGTTCATGCGGTATTCGCGGCTGACCGTGATCTCGGCGGCGAGCGCGGCGGCTTCGATGTCGCCGCCCGCGATCGTCCGTTCCTGGAACAGGTTGTCACCGAAGTAGTCGTGCACGAGGGCGGGACTGCCGGCGCGCGCAGTCGGCGCATCGACCACCGCATCGAGCGGCCGGTAGTCCACGGTGATGGCGGCGGCGAGGTCCTCGGCTTCGGCGCGGGTCGGCGCGACGCAGGCGGCGATCGCCTCGCCGACATAGCGCACCTTGTCGGTGGCAAGCGGCGGCCACGGTGGCGAGCGGGCGCCGGCTGCCTGCGTCACCACTCGGATCGGCTTGATCCGCGGGAAATCGGCCGCGGTAAACACCTTGCCGCGCGCCGACTGTGGGACGGAGATCGCGCCGATATGGGCGTGCGCGTGCGGGCTGCGCAGGAACACGACCTCATGGGTGTCGCGCAAGGCAATGTCCGCCACAAACTGCCCGCGGCCACGCAGGTGGCGATCATCCTCCTTGCGCTGCACCGATGCACCGACCCCGCGACGTTGACTGGGGCGTTCGTTCGCCATCACTGCCTCCCCCAAATGGCAGGCCACCGCGCGAGGATGAGCCGTCGAACTGTAGAGGACAACTCTAGCGGGAGCTGGCGATGTCGGCGGATTTGAACGACCGCTACATCAGAAATGGCAGCTCGTCGGCCTGGCGCGGGTTCGCTGCGCAGGCGGCACCTTGCAGTCGTCCACGCGCTGCTCATCGGACCCCTTGTCCGTCAGACGCTCTTTGCCGGTCTTCGCAGTCACCGATGCGGTTGGTGCCGATTGTTCGTAGTCCGCTGCCGCGATCACCGGCCCGGTCGCCAGACTGGAGAGCAGGATCGTGAGAACGATGTGACGCATCGGGTTGGCGTACCTTTAAATGGCTCGCTCAGCGGTCGGGTGAGTCTGCCACTGCGTAGCGGGCTGGTCGTCATCGTCGTCGAGTTGCAACATATCAGGGGAAATGGAGGAGCGCGTCCAATGACCCGGCTCCGCGTCGCGATCCGAGTTCCGGTTGGCCGGCCCTTGCCTGACATCGCCGCATTCGTCGCCCGGTGCGAGGACGCGGGCTTCGACGGCGTCGGCATCCACGACCATCCTTCCAGCGGCCGGGATGCCTACCTGGCACTGGCGCTGGCAGCACAGGCGACGCAGCGCATCCGACTGTTCCCCGCCACCTCGAGCCCCGTGGTGCGCCACCCGCTGGTGCTGGCCTCGCTCGCCCACAGCCTGGAGGAGATCGCGCCGGGACGCAGCTATCTCACCGTGGCGCCCGGCTTCATTTCGACGCACAGCATCGGCATGCCGCGCGCGGGGGTGGCGTTCATGCGGGACGCGATTCGCGAACTGCGTCGGCTGCTGGCCGGGGAGGAGGTCGGCTTCGGTGCAACCTCGACCCGCCTCAGGAACCGCAGCGCGACGCCGACGCCGGTGTATCTGCTGGCGGCCGGGCCCCGCATGATCGAACTCGCGGGCGAGGTCGCCGATGGCGCGTTGCTCATGGTCGGGCTGCATCCGGCTGCCGTCCGCGCCGCATTGCGCCACCTGAAGGCAGGGGCGAAGCGGGCCGGCCGTTCGCTCGCCGGCTTCCCGGTGGTGTTCGTGGTGACGCTCGGTCTCGGACCCGATGCCGAGGTGGGAGCGCGCTGGGTGCGGAGCTGGTTTGCTCCAGGGCAAGCGTTCCTCGCCTATCCGAGTGCGTCGAATCTTCGCTGGCTCGGAGAAGCCGGTTTCGCAGTTGACGCGGCGCACGATCCTGCAGCCATCCCCGAGGATCGTGCGGGCCAGATCGCGGATGCATTCGGACTGTTCGGCTCGCCGGAACGTTGTGCGGAACGACTGCTGCGCGCGCGTGATGAAGCAGGCATTGAGGATGTGTTCCTGTTTCCGGCGCACGATCTTGCCGGCGGCTACGATATGCCGGAGGCCGAGGTCGCAGCGTTCGACCGCGTCATCCGCAAGCGGCTCGGAGGATAGTGCCGGACGCTGATCGGCGGAGTGTCTCCCAGAATTTATGGAGATCGGTGTTGGCAAGCATCGCCGGGCTGGTCCACGTGACCAAACGTCATGCCATGTTGCTGCCCATATACCCTCTCTGAATGTCAGCTGCTAACGCACCCCAACCATTGACTGGTGCCCTGCATTGTGCCTGCGGCCGGCCAGAAGATTACGACCGTGAGCGGTTGACCCGAAGGTATTCAGAATGGCTGCTAGCATCCGGACTCGGCATTCTTTGTGGTTGCAATACATGCCGCATATGGCATATCGTTGCGTCCGAGGGACAGACTGCGTTGCCCCATCTATCTAATCTCGTTGTCGCTATTGTGTCGCGGAGGAGCGCGTGTCCGATACCGGAACCAAGAAAGCTGCTAAGCTGCTGCCATGGATCCTGTTCTGCGTCGCTTTCGGCAGCGCTCTCCTTGTTGCCATAGGCACAGGTGTTGGCTGGTGGCATGGACGTAGCGATCAAGGGGCTACGCGCTGGAGCAACGTTGCGATCCCTCCACCGGATTGGATGTACGAACAGTTATCGCCGCCCGCCCAAATTAGGCAGGCTATCGAACCGAAGCCTGTCGACCTGCAACAAGCTCACGTTTCAGTCTACTCGTTTCCAGCAGTAAAGGCGCCGCCTGCAACCCTGAGAGATCTCGCCGACAGTGGACAGGCACACGCAATCGATTTCTTGGCGAAAAACACGAAGCAGGAACCTCACACTTGGCGCGACCTTCAGGAGGCACTGACGAACGCCAATTCTGCAGCAGCCGCGGAAAAAGATCCGTTTAAGTTTGAACGGGTGGTGGTCTCGACTGTTACCAGAGGAGCCGCCTGGGAGCCGGGCGATCGAATGGTCTGGGCCAGGATATTCGTGCGGCCCATAAATTTTGAGTTCGGGGATTATGCAGTTGTCGCAACCCAGAATGCAACGGATAAGATCGCGAGCGTCGAAGCGTCTCGCTCGCGTAAAATCTCCGCCGATCTATCGCTCGCCATACCAGGAATTGAAGGGTCGAAGGCTGATTTTGCCCCCAGCGATGAACGTACTGTAAAGACAACAAAGGACATTAGCTCGCAGTACGAGAAGCTAGGCATTGACATCACGCCGGGTCACCTTCGTATCATTAGAGAGAGCGATGCTGGAGACGACGTGCTTGGGAATGTTCTGGTTCCGCTCTCTATGGTGACTGACCCGGCAACGATCATGAAGACCTTTCCCGAAGATACCCGTCCAGAGTCTAAGTCCGAAAATCTCGTCCTGCTCGTGACCGGAACGCATCTTAGCGATGGCGCCGAGGATCTGGACGTAAAACACGAAGGTGGTGCTACGATTACAGTACGACCTCAGACCCCCCTTCCGCACTGTCCTCTGTTGGCCCGGGTGTGGATGCTGTACGAACTGCGCAACATCACGAAACACCGGGAATTCGTCGACGAGGGGCAGCAGGATGTCACATTGCTCCGTAAGGCCAATGACCAGAAAGATGTCGAGATTGTCCCTGCCGATGATGTTTCCCCAGCAATCTGGCACATTCGATTGATACCGCAGGCGAAAAATACACCCCCGTGCACCGCGGACACTGGAACTGCGGATGAGTCGTCCGGGCAAGCGGCCTTAATGCTTCAGGGTCACGCGGATGAGAACAGCCCGCTGCGGGATATAGTTTTCTCAGATTACGGCCAAGCGAGTGCCTTTGCTCACTGGGTCAGGTACAAATACGAATGTAAGACTAAAATCAGCGGGTTAATGTTGAATTACCCCCCTGGTGCGAGTTTGGTGGCTGTCAAAATGACAGACAACGAATGCGATCAGAAGGGCAAAACGGCCCGGACGGCCGCGACGTATCGGGCGAAGGTGACTAAAGAATGACCGGTACGTAAACCCCTGATACCTGTCAACGCCTGCCTGAGTGGGGAGTAGTTGCACCCTCACTGGCAAGCAGGGTAACCAGGCTGACTGCGCGGCGATGAATGCGGGGACTGTTCACCGGCGACGATGCGGCTCGCGATACCGGACCTGATCTCGAACTCGTACTTCCCGGCCCTGGCGGGAGCCGAGCTCGGCTTGTTCGAGCACGAGGGGATCGCGGTCTCCGCCGAATTGATCTTCCCGGTCGATCGCGCCTACGCGGCATTGCGCGACGGCGAAGTGGACTTCGTCGGCGGTGCCGCGCATGGCGCGCTCGCCGCCTTTCCCGAATGGCGAGGCGTCAGATTGCTCGGCGCACTGGCGCAGGGGATGTACTGGTTCCTGGTGATGCGGACCGAACTCGGCGTCGCCCGAGGCGATTTGGCGGCGCTCCGCGGCCGGCGGATCGGTGCGGCACCCTGGGTCGAGATGGGGCTGCGTCGCCTGTTGACCGCGTCCGGGCTCGACCCCGGGCGCGATCAGATCGAGATCGGCCCGGTGCCGGGCGCGACCGGCGCCAGCGTCAACTTCGGCCTCACCGCGGCCGAAGCTCTATCCGCCGGCAAGATCGACGGGTTCTGGGCCAACGGCATGGCGGCCGAGCTGGCGGTGACAACAGGCATCGGCGCCATCGTGCTCGATGTTCGCCGCGGCGACGGGCCGCCAGGTTGTTTCGACTACACGATGCCGGTACTCGCGACGACCGCGCGGTTGATCGAACGCTCGCCGGAAGCCGCAGCGGCCGCGGTGCGCGCGCTGGTCGCGGCGCAGAACGCGCTGAAACAGGACGTGTCGCGCGCCGCCGAAGTCGGCCGCAAGCGCTTTCCGCCGCGCGAGGCGGGGTTGATCGCCGGGATCGTGCGCCGCGACCTACCCTTCTACGACGCCTCGATCGGCGAGGCTTCGGTTGCCGCAATCAACGCCTTCGCCCGAGATATGGGCGTGCTCACCGGCGATGTGCCATACGATCGGATCGTCGCGACGCAGTTCCGCCATCTCTGAACGCAGCGGAGCCGGTGAAGCCGTGACGATCAGCGCGTCAGTGCCTCGACCAGGAAGGGCAGGCTCACATCCATGCGGTAGTCGACACCCGTATGGTTGTCGGCAAACTCCTCGTAGCGATGTGTAATCCCGAGGTCCTTCAGTCGCCGCACGAATCTGCGCGCGCCATACAGCAGGTTGAACTGATCCTTCTCACCGCAGTCGATGTAGAGCGCCTTCAGTCGCCGTAGATTGTCGGATTGTGTCTCGAGAGCAACTACAGGGTCATGCCGCAACCAATTCGCCCAGCGCTCCTCGATGATCTCGCAGGTGTCGAACGTGACCGGCAGCCGCATCCCAAGGAATTGCGTCGGGTCCGGATCGTAACTGGCCGCCATGGCCAGGGCATTGATCACCTTGAACGAACCCTCCGGGTGCTTCTGGGCTGACTCAAGCTGTTGCCACCAGCGTTCGACCGAATTCTCAACGCCGGCAAGTGCCCGCAGGGCTGCGGGCATGTCCGGTAAATAGCACAGCTCAAAGCCCATATCGCCGGAATGGCAGGCCGCGGCCGACCAGATGTCGGCATGTCGCAACGCGTGCGTGATGGCACCATAGCCTCCGGAGCTCTTGCCGAACACGCCGCGACGCCCGTCACCGCCGCACCCGAAGCGCTGCTCGATGGCCGGCAGCATTTCGTTCAACAGGAAGTCCTCCCAGGCGCCCATCGAAGCCGAATTGATATACTGGTTGCCGCCGAGTCGGGTGAAGCAATCGGGAAAGGCAACGACAACCGGTGGCATGCGCGCTTCGCCGATCAGCCGGTCGAGCCGCTCCGGCAGGTTCTCCCGGAAGCCGACCCAGTTCGTGTGGGACAGGCCGCTGCCGGTGAAGCCAACCAGGTCCACCAGCAACGGCAGGCCCCGCCCATCATGACCCGCCGGTATGTAGATATCGACGTCACGCGTCGATGGGTCGCCGAGCATGTTGGTCTTGAGCACGGTGCTCTCGACAGCAAGGCGGCTGACGGATCCCGCTGGCCCGGCAAACTTGCGCATACCTGCTCCTCTCTTTGTCCCGCGACGCTCAGCGAACGGCGAGCACGAGCTTGCCCCGTAGATGCCGAGCTTCGCTGACGCGATGAGCTGCGGCGGCATCCGCAAGATCGTATCGTGTGATGGGCGGCGGCGAGACCGCGCCGGCGTCCAGCAACGCCACGATTCGCTCCAGGTGCGCCCGATCGCGACTGACAGCCGGGCGCAACACCCGCACATCAGAGCGCGGCGGAGGAATGCCGTCAGCGCCCGGCGCGACCCAGACCAGACGACCACCTGGCTTCAGGACGCTGTACGAGCGCGTCTGGACGTCGCCGCCGACCGTGTCGAACACCACGTCACACCCTGCGACGGCCCTGGTAAAGTCCTCGGCATTGTAATCGATCACGCGGCTGGCTCCGAGGCTGCGGACATAATCGACATTGGCAGCACTCGTCGTCGTGACCACGGTGGCACCGACGTACTTTGCCAACTGGATCGCGAAACCGGCGACGCCGCCCGCGCCACCCTGGATCAGGATCGTTTCGCCGGCCTGGAGTTGTGCCGTGTCCTCGATCGCCCAGATCGCGGTGATGCCGGTCAACGCCATCGCGGCGGCCTGCAGGTGGGACAGGCGATCGGGCTTGCGGGCGACGATCGCGGCCCTGATCGCGAGCTTCTCCGCATACGCGCCTTCGAGACCAGCATCGTTGACGCCGAACGCTGCGTCGCCGATCGCGAAATCGGATACGCCTTCGCCGGTTGCGGCAACCACGCCTGAGAAGTCACGGCCCAGGATGTGCGGAAACCGCAGGTTATAGCCGCGCCCACCCAGCCGCACCTTGTAGTCGGCAGCATTGACGCTGGCCGCATGAACATTGACGACGATCTCGTCGTGTGCTGGCGATGGGTCCGGTGCATCGCCATACCGCAACATCTCCGGCCCACCATGGCCAGTCAGCAACATCGCCTTCATGAACGATCTCTCCCATGTATTCTGATTGCGGCCGCGGCGGTCTAGAGTTTGCGTTGGTCCCGCGGCCTGTCAATGGATCGCGTTGTCGGGCTGCGTCACGCCACCAGGAGCAGCATCTCCTGAGCGCCCTCATCAGCCTGGGCCAGAGCAATCGAGTGCGCGATCCTTTGCTCGATGCGCCACTGATCTGCCGGGTCCGGAGCGGCGTCACGGCAATCGAAGAACACCCGCGTCACGCGGTTCGGCTCGATCAGGACGTCGATCACCGGCATGGCAGCCTTGCTCCGTGCCCCCTCAAGCCACAAACGGCACCAAGGCGGCCCACACAACGATCAATCCAAGGGCGATCCCGGCCACGGTCAGATATGCACGCATCGTATCCATCTCCGTCTCGATTGGGTCAGGATGACGACCGCGCGGCCGTGACGCTGTGAGCCAGGCAACAGCCTGGTGGTTATTTTGCAGCTGAGCCAGCCACCCAGCCCGCCGGAAGATAACCGCCGGCGCTGACCATCGGTGTGCAAGAACAGCAATGCCTGTGAGCTGGTCTTATTGCAGATCTATCCAACGTGCGCCTTCGGCTGACGATTTCACGCACGCGGCGATGAAGCGAACGCCGAGTGCGCCATCCATCACGGTCGGAAACGCGACCTCCGGCGCCGCCGCAGCATGCTCGCGCGCCGATCGAAGCGCACGCGCCACCTCGGCGTAGATTGTGGCGAAACCTTCAAGATAGCCCTCCGGGTGGCCGGCAGGCAGGCGCGATATCCGTGCAGCCTCGGGACACAACCCGGGTCCGCCTCGCGTCAGCATCTGCTGTGGCTGGCCGGATGGAGTGAACCACAGACGATCCGGTTCCTCCTGGGCCCATTCCAGCCCCCCGTCCTCGCCATACACGCGCAGCCGCAGCGCATTCTCATTGCCGTGCGCTACCTGGCTTGCCCACAACATACCGCGCGCGCCTCCGGCAAACCGCAGCAGCACCTGTGCGTTGTCGTCGACCTGGCGGCCTGCGACGAAGGTCGAAAGGTCCCCCAGAATCTGCTCAGGCACGCGACCGGTCACGAAGCAGGCAAGATGGAACGCATGGCTGCCGATGTCGCCGATGGCACCGCCCGGTCCGGATCGCGACGGATCGGTTCGCCATGCCGCCTGCTTCTGGCCCGTGGTCTCGAGCGGTCCCGCGAGCCAGGCCTGCGGATATTCGACCTGCACCACGCGAAGGGCGCCGATGTCGCCTCGCGCCAGCATGGCACGTGCCTGGCGCACCATCGAATAGCCGGAATAGTTGTAGGTGACAGCGAAGATGCGACCGGCATCGCCGGCAAGCCGTACCAGTTCATTTGCTTCCGCCACGCTGGTCGCAAGCGGCTTGTCGCAGATCACATGGAACCCGGCCTGTATCGCCGCGCGCGCGACGGGGTAGTGCAGGTGGTTCGGCGTCACGATCGCCACCGCCTCCATGCCATCGGAGCGGATGCGTTCCGCGGCGAACATCTCGGCATAAGAACCATAGCTCCGCGCAAGATCGAGGCCGATCTCCGCGGCCGAGGCGTGCGCACGGGCAGGATCGGACGACAGCGCGCCGCAGACCAGCACATAGGCGTCATCGAGCCGCGCCGCGATGCGATGCACCGCACCGATGAAGGCGCCCTGTCCTCCGCCAACCATGCCAATCCGCACGCGATCGTTGGTAGCCACCGTTTCAATCCAGGCCCAACATGCGGCGGTTGGCCGCATCGTCGGTGGCGACAGCGGCGAAATCGTCGAACGCCTTGTCGGTCACCTGGATCATATGATCGCGGATGAACGGCGCACCTTCGCGCGCACCCTGTTCCGCCGACTTGACGGCACATTCCCACTCCAGCACCGCCCAGCCGGTAAAGCCGTATTGCGACAGCCTCGAGAAGATGCCGGGAAAATTTACCTGCCCGTCGCCGAGCGAGCGGAAGCGGCCCGCGCGATCCACCCAGGACTGATAGCCACCGTACACGCCCTGACGCGCGGTCGGATTGAATTCGGCATCCTTCACGTGAAACGCGCCGATGCGATCGTGATACAGGTCGATGAAGCCGAGATAGTCGAGCTGCTGCAGCACGAAATGGCTGGGGTCGTAAAGGATCTTGCAGCGCGGGTGATGGTCGACGCGCGCCAGGAACATCTCGAAGCTGGCACCGTCGTACAGGTCCTCGCCGGGATGGATTTCGTAGCAGAGATCCACACCAGACGCATCGAAGGCATCCAGGATCGGCCGCCAGCGCGCGGCGAGCGTGTCGAACGCGGTCTCGATCAGGCCAGGCGGGCGTTGCGGCCATGGATAGACATAGGGCCAGGCGAGTGCACCGGAAAACGTCGCATGCGCCGTCAGCCCGAGGCGAGCGGAGGCCCGCGCCGCCTTCATCAGTTGATCCACCGCCCAGGCTTGGCGCGCTGAACGATTGCCGCGAACCGCGGCAGGCGCGAAGCCATCGAAGGCTTCGTCATAGGCCGGATGCACCGCGACGAGCTGACCCTGCAAATGGGTGGACAACTCGGTGAGCACGACGCCGGCCTCCGCCAAGGTGCGCCTGATCTCGTCGCAATACACTTCGCTGTCGGCAGCGCGATCGAGATCGAACAGCCGCCGGTCCCAGGACGGGATTTGCACGCCTTGGTAGCCAAGCGCGGCAGCCCAACCCGCAATGCTCCGCAGACTGTTGAACGGCAGGGCATCGCCGGCAAACTGGGCAAGAAAAATTCCCGGTCCGCGCATCGATCGTGTCATGCGAACACCTCCTCGCCTGCACCGAGCGGCAACTTCTCTGGCCGATCGCACGGCGTTTCGATGACGATGTGACGACCTTCGAGCGATGAACGTTCGGACGCATCGAGCACTTCCAGCACGTGCAGGGCCAGCGCGCCGCTCACGCGATGCGGCCGTCCGGCGCGAATCGCCGCTGCCATGTCGAGCAGTCCGATGATGCGATGGTCGGCGACGTGCGCGCCGGTACGGGTCACCCGGTTCGGCGCGCCATAGGGGTGCGCGCCGATATCGAGCGGTGTCCAGTCGCCATCACGCTGCGTGATCCGTGGCTCACCACCGAAGAAGTTGGGGTCCGGCACCAGCATACTGCCTTCGCTGCCGTAGATCTCAAGCGGCAGGCGCTTGTGTTTCCAAACGTCCCACGAATGACTGAGCGACACATTGGCACCGTTGGCGAAGCTCAGCACGCCATTCACCGTGGTCGGCACCTCGACAGCGATGGTCTGACCGGTGAGCGGTTCGCTGGTGATGGTGCGCGTCTTGCTGGCAGTGGATGCCTGCGCGGTCACGCGTGACACGGGACCCAGTAGGTTGACAAGCTGCGTCACATAGTAGGGACCCATGTCGTGGATCGGCCCACCGCCATGCTGATAGTAGAATGCGGGGTTCGGGTGCCAATGCTCCATTCCGTGCGACAGCAGCGTCGCCGCGCCGGCGACGGGAACGCCGATCGCGCCCGCATCGATTGCGTATCGGCAGGCCTGATGGGCGCCGCCAAGAAAGGTGTCCGGCGCGCAGCCGATGCGCAGCCCTTTCGCGGCAGCGGCAAGTATCACCGGCTTTGCCTCGGCGAACCGGGTTGCCAGCGGCTTCTCCAGATAAACGTGCTTGCCTGCCTCGATGATCCGCAGGCTCACCGGGGCATGCGCCGCCGGCACCGTCAGGTTCACCACGATCTCGATGTCGGGATCGGCGAGCAGCGTTTCCACCGGCACTGCCTGCACCGAGTACTCCGCCGCCTTCGCGCTGGCCGCGTCGGCACGAATGTCGGCGACCGATTTCACGCGGACCGTTCGCGATCGCGCCGCCCCACGCAAATAGGCGTCGCTGATACTGCCGCAGCCGATGATGCCGATTGTCGTTGGTTCCATACGGGTCAATCCTGCAATCTCGACAGCCAGGCGAAACTTGTCCGGGCGCAGCGCGCGGGATCGGCCGGCTTGTCGTGCTCGACGACCATCCAGCGGGCGCCGCAATCGCGACAGGTCCGCCACAGCGTGTGCCAATCCAGCACGCCGGCACCGACATCGGCCCAGCCGTCTTCGTCCAATTTGGTGCCCGCCGGTGCAATGTCCTTCACGTGGGCGGATACCAGGCGATCGCGATAACGTTGCAGCCATTCCTCCGGCGCCGCACCGCCGCGCACCAGCCACGCCACGTCCGCTTGCCACGCCAGCGGGCTGCCTTCGGCCTCTGCAAACAACAGTTCAAGCGCGGTTTTCGTTCCGTCTTTCGGTTTCAGTTCCCAGTTGTGGTTATGATAGCCCAACCGTATCCCGCCGTCGGCGAAGCGCGTCGCCAGTGTACCGAGTTCGGCCCCCAGCGAGCGCCAGCCCGCGGCGTCCATATCCCGCTGCTCTAACTGCACGGCCGGCATGAATAGCTGTTCGAAGCCGAGTAGTCTGCACGCGGCGATCACCTGATTGGGCCGCTCTCGCAAGGCGGCGATACTGACATGCGAGGACGAGAATTTCAGCCCCCGCGCATCCAGCTTCGCCCTCACGTTGGTCGCATCGTCCAGATGCGAGCCGACGCCTTCAACGTTGCGAAAACCCGCGGCAGCGACGATGTCGAGTATCGTATCAAGGTCGTTCAGCGAACGCAGTGTGTAAAGCTGGATCGACAGAATATCTGCTATCGGCACGGTCTTCTCCTTACGTGTGCGATGCCAGCATGACGATCGCATACGCGGTCCCCGCTGTCATTGGAGGGACCGTCACAGACGTGCGCCACTCGTGGCGTCGAACAGATTCGACCGATGCTCAGGCAACAGGATGCGCAAACGATCGCCCGGCGTCAGCCTGGTCTCTGCCGGCAGCCGGATCGACAATGGCAGATCGCCGAGGCGCGTCCAGGCCAGTAGATCGCTGCCCATCGGTTCGCTCATCTCCACGGAAACCTCCTGAGCATCGTCGGCATCAGAAGCCACGATGACATGCTCTGGCCGGATACCCAATTCCACCGGCGACGCATTGGCCGGCTCTTGCACGAATGGGTAGTTCGGCAGCTTCAACCGTAGGGAAGGCGACTGGAACACCGGGCCGTCGCTGCCACACTCGATGCGTCCGGGGACGAAATTCATAGCCGGCGACCCCACGAAAGTCGCGACGAATCGATTGGCGGGACGCAGATAGATCTCCTGCGGCGTGCCGATCTGCTGAAACGTTCGGTCCTTCATGACCGCAATGCGATCGGCGAGCGTCAGCGCCTCGATCTGATCGTGGGTCACGTAGATCATCGTCGCGCCGAGGCGCTGATGCAGGCGCTTGATCTCGACGCGCAGCTCACTGCGGAGCTGGGCATCGAGGTTCGACAGCGGTTCATCGAACAGGAACACACCGGCATCGCGCACCAGCGCGCGGCCGATGGCAACGCGCTGGCGTTGGCCGCCAGAGAGTGCGGCCGGCCGGCGATCAAGCAGATCGGCGATCTGAAGCATCTCGGCGGCCGTGCGCACGCGTCGCTCAATCTCGGCGCGCGGTGTGCGTGCGACCTTCAGGCCGAAGGACAGGTTGCCTCGCACGTTCATGCGCGGATACAGCGCATAGGACTGGAACACCATGGCGATGCCGCGATCCTTCGGCTCGTGCCAGGTCACGTTGCGGCCGCCGATCCAGATCTCGCCGTCATCGATTTCCGTCAGTCCGGCGATGGCATTGAGCAGCGTGGACTTGCCGCAGCCGGACGGCCCGAGCAAGACGAGGAATTCCGACTGCGCGACCTCCAGGTCCAGACGATCGAACACGCGGATCGGGCCGTAGGCGACGGCGACACCGCGGAGCGAAACATTGCCCTGCCCGTCCATCGCCTAACCCTTCACGGCGCCGGCGGCGATGCCGCGCACGAACCAGCGTCCGGATACGAAGTAGACAACCAGCGGCACGATCGCGGTCAACAGGGTAGCCGCCATCTCGACATTGTATTCGCGTTCGCCCTGGGTGGAATTGACGATGTTGTTGAGCTGCACGGTCATCGGCAGGTTCTCGCGGCCGGCGAACACCAGGCCGAAGATGAAGTCGTTCCAGATGCCGGTGACCTGCAGGATCACTGCAACGACAATGATCGGCAACGCCATCGGCAGCATGATGATGCCGAAGATGCGCCAGAAGCCCGCGCCATCCACGCGCGCCGCCTTGAACAGCTCCTCCGGCAGCGCGGCAAAATGGTTGCGGAAGATCAGCGTCATCGTTGGCAGGCCGAAGATGGTGTGGATCGTGACAATGCCGGGAATCGAGTTGTTGATGCCGAGATAAGAGAAGATGCGTACCAACGGATAGATGAAGACCTGATATGGGATGAAGGCGACCGCGATCAGCACGCCGAACAGCAGCACGGCGCCGCGTGGCCGCCAGAACGACAGCGCGTAGCCGGTAATCGCACCGACGGTGATCGAGACGATGACGCTCGGTATCATGATACGCAGCGAGTTGATGAAGCCGACACGGATGCCGTTGCAGGTGAGTCCGGTGCAGGCAGCGAACCAGGCCTTGCTCCAGGCGGCGAGGCTCGGTGCCGTCGGCAGGCCGAGGATGTGGGCCTGACGAATCTCCGGCATGTCCTTCAGCGAGGTGACGATCATCACGTAGAGCGGTGTCAGGAAGAACAGCGCGCAGATGATGAGGAAGGCGTAGAGACCTAAACGCGCCGGCGTCAGTCTCGTCGGACGGCGGCCGCGCGGTTCACGAGAAGTCGCGCTCATACGGGCCGCCGTGCGGGCTGGCGGCGCTGCCAGTACATCAGCGGCGCGAGCACCGCGGCCACCGTGATCAGCATGGTCGTCGCGGCGGCGGTGGCAAGGCCGACATTGCCGCGCTCGAACAGGTGATCCATTACGAACTTGGCCGGCACTTCCGAGGCGATGCCGGGTCCGCCATTGGTCATCGCCACCGACAGGTCGTAGAGGCGCGCCACGCTCACCGCGAGCAGGATGATGGCGGTGGCAAAACTGCCACGCATCAGCGGCACCACGATGAACAGATAGGCGCGCCAGGGTGGAATGCCGTCCACCCGCACCGCCTTCCAGATTTCGGGATCGACGCCGCGCAGTCCGGCCAGCATGATCGCCATGACGAGGCCGGAGGCGTGCCACACGGCGGCGAACACCAGCGTGTAGATCACCCGCTCCGGCCGCACCAGCCAATCGAACCGGAACCACGTCAGCCCCAGGTCATGGCCCAGCTTCTCGATGCCGAAGGTCGGATCGAGCAGCCACCGCCAGGCCAGTCCGGTCACGATGAAGGACATCGAGAACGGATAAAGGAAGACAGAACGCAGCAGGCCCTCGGCACGCACCCGCTGATCGATAAGCGCCGCCAGCACGAACCCCAGCACCAGCGCCATCGCGATGAACAGCGCGCCGAAGATCGCGATGTTCTGCACCGAGACCTGCCATCGCTCATTGGCCATCAGGCTGGTGTATTGCCGCAGTCCGACGAAGACCGAACTCGGCAGCATCCGCGAGTTGGTGAACGATATCCAGATCGTCCACCCCATCGCGCCGCAATAGGCCACCAAAGCGATCAGCAGCGCCGGTGCCAGTGCCAGGTGCGTGGACAGGCGTGAGCCAATGCGCATGCGGCCCTTCAGTTCAGAACTGTTGCGTCATTGTATTCGCAACCTTGGCGATGAAGCCGTCCGTCGTCATGTTGGGGTCGTTCCAGTATTGCGAGATCAGGTCCTGGATGGCGCCGGTGAGTGCCGGTGGTGACAGCATCTCGTTGGCCGGAACCTGGGCATTCGCGTCGTGGATCCACCCGGACGCCTTGCGCGCGCAGGCATCGAGCGTGCTGGTATCGACATCGAGCCGGACCGGGATCGAGCCCTTCTTCTGCGCGAACTTGATCTGCGTGTCCGGCTCCAGCAGAACGCGCGCGAGCAACTGCTGCGCTTTCCTTTGGTTGGCGTCCTTCAACTGCGGGAACACGAACACGTCGCCGCCCATGACATAGGCGATGCCGTGATCGCTGAGTACGGTGCAGCCATATTCCTTGCCCGGCGTCTGCCCGGCGGCGGTGAACTCACCCTTCGCCCAGTCGCCCATGAACTGCATGCCGGCCTTGCCCTGGATCACGAGGTTGGTCGCATCGTTCCAGTTGCGCCCTGGGCTGCCTGGATCGACGTAGTCGCGCAACCGCTTGAACGTCACGGCGATGTTGCGGAACTCCGGGCCCTTCACCATCGCAACGTCGCGTTTGCCCCAGAAGGCCACAAAGAGATTGCGTCCGCCGCGTCCCGCCAGGACATTGTTGAACAGGTTGCGTTCCCAGTTCTGCTGGCCGCTGAACGCCAGCGGGATCAGCCCGGCGGCCTTCAGCTTGTCGAGCGTGGGGAACAGGTCGTCCCAGTTGGTCGGCGGTTGCACGCCCGCCTTGGCCAATGCGGCGGTCGAGTAGAACAGCCAGTTCTGCCCGTGGATGTTCACCGGCACCGCATATTCGTGACCGTTGCGCGTGACCGCCTCCAGAAATGAGGGCGGTAGGATCGCCTTCCAGTTCTGTGCCGCGGCCTGCGCGTCCACGTTGGCGAGCAGGTCGTTTTCCACCAGATCGTCGAACTGCTTGCCGGTGTTGAGCTGCATCGCGCTGGGCGGACTGCCGCCAACCGTGCGATTGATCGCCGCGGTGCGCGCATTGGCCCCGCCGGCGATCGCCGTATCCACCCAGGTGCCGCCGGCCGCCTGGAACTGATCGGCAAACACTTTTACGGCGGCCGACTCACCACCGGAGGTCCACCAGTGGATGACCTCGGCGCGCTGTTCCTCGGCACTTGTCGGCGCCGCCAGTGCAAGCATTGCGGCAAGCACGAATGCGGCCGAACGATATTCCAACATGGCGATCCTCCCTTGCATCGTCTGGTGATCTTGTAACCCGGTGCATGCGCCGACGCCAACAAGGTGCACTATGCCAGCGCGAGTTCCTGATACCCCTTCATCGCCACCTCGTCGCACCGCGCGCGATACGCCGGTGCACTGCCGCTATAGCGCGCGATAATGCGGGTCTGCTTGCCCTCCACATTGGTATTGATGCCGGTCATCCAGGAGTCGATCTCGTTGGACAGCAGGCCCACCCCGAGCGACTTGACGTGTTCAGTCCAGCCCGCCACGCCCTCCGGCGTAGCGGCCACGCGGGAAAAATTGTGCTCCTGCATGGTGCCGATCAGACGCGTGACCCAGTCGACGTTGTATTCGATGCTGCGCGGTATGTTGCCGAGCGCGGTATGCGGTCCCATCAGCATCATCATGTTGGGGAAGCCCTCGACCTGTACGCCTAGATACGTCTCCGGCCCGTTCGCCCATTTGTCCTTCAGCCTCAGCCCATCCAGACCCCTGATGTCGATACGATCGAAGCTGCCGGTGATGGCATCGAAGCCCGTCGCATAGATGATGATGTCGAACTCGTATTCGGCGTCGCTGGTCTTGATGCCCGTCGGCGTGATCCGCTCGATCGGTGTTTCGTTGATGTCCACCAGCACTACATTGGGTTGGTTGTAGACTTCGTAATATCTGGTCTCCAGCGGTACGCGGCGGGTGCCGAAGCCGTGGTTCTTCGGGATCAGCTTCTCGGCTACTTTGGGGTCGTTCACCCGCTGGCGGATCTTCCGGGCCACGAATTCGGAGATCGCTGCGTTCGCCGCTCGATCTGTCAAAATATCGCGGAAATTGCCCTGCCAGATGCCGAAGCCGCGCTCGGCATATAGCTTTTCCCAGAACGCCTCACGCTCTTCCGGCGTTACCTCAAAGGTCCGGCGCCGGTCCGGCGTATGCAGGAAGCAGGCGAAGGTCTCCTGGCAGCGCTTGAACATCTCGGGGTAGCCGGCCTTGATCTTCGCCATCTCCTCGGCGTCGATCCTGCTGTTGTGCAACGGCGCGCACCAGTTCGGCGTGCGCTGGAACACGGTCAGGTGGCCAACGGTCTTGGCAACCTCCTGGATGGTCTGTACCCCGGTGGCGCCGGTGCCGATCACCGCCACCCGCTTGCCCACAAAGCTCACCAATTCGTGCGGCCATCGGGCAGTGTGGCAGGATTGGCCCTGGAACGTCTCCACCCCCTCGATGCGCGGCATCGTCGGCGCCGACAGCGGGCCGATGGCGGTGATCAGGAAGCGCGCGCTGTGCCGGCTGCCGTCTTCCAATGTCACATCCCAGTTCCGCGTCGCCTCCTGCCAATGCGCCGCGGCCACGCGGCTAGGGAACTGAATGTCGCGGCGCAGGTCGAACTTGTCGGCGACGTGGTTGAGATAGCGCAGTGTCTCCGGCTGCGAGGCAAAGTGCTCAGACCAGTTCCATTCGTCCAGCAACTCCTGCGAAAACGAATAGCTGTAGGAGTAGCTCTCGGAATCGAAGCGCGCGCCAGGATAGCGATTCCAGTACCAGGTGCCGCCGACGCCGGTGCCGGCCTCGAACACGACCACGCGCATCCCGAGTTCGCGCAAACGGTAAAGCTGGTATAGCCCCGAGATTCCCGCCCCGATGATGATGGCGTCGTAGTCCGGGGCCGTCGGTTCGTGCGAGGCGGCCATCTGCTGTCGCTCCTGGATCCGGTGTCGGGGACGATCGTGGCAACGTCGTGCAGCCCGGCGCAAGGCCCTTGCGCCATTCGCGGTTGCCGGAAGGCCGACGCAGGGCTAGCGTTGCGTCAAAAGGGAGATCGTCATGCACCTGATGTACTTCACCGAGCAGCCAATGTCGGCCTATTTCGCGCAGGCCGGACTGGATTTCGGCGCCACCGCGCTGATGTTCTCGAACCAGCATTTCGACCCAATCGAGGGCAGCCGGCTCTACAACGAGTATCTGGAGCACTACATCCTCGTCGACGAACTCGGCTTCGACGGCATCATGCTGAACGAGCATCACAACGCCCCGTTCTGCATGCAGGCGAGGGCCAACATCTTCGCCGCGATCCTCGCTGCGGTCACCAAGAACGTGAAGATCGTCATCCTGGGAAATCCGCTGCCGCTGTCGGACAACCCGGTGCAGCTCTCCGAAGAGCTGGCGATGATCGACATGGTCTCGAAGGGGCGGCTGGTGTCGGGCTTTGTCCGCGGCGGCGGCCAGGAGCAGCTTGCCAACGGCGTCAGCCCGGCATTCAACCGCGAGCGCTTCGAGGAAGCGCACGACCTGATCGTCAAGACCTGGACCACGCCAGGACCGTTCCGCTGGGAAGGCACGCATTACCAGCACCGCGTCGTCAATCCATGGGCGGTGCCGGTCCAGAAGCCGCACCCGCGCATCTGGATCCCCGGAGTCATCAGCAAGGAGACGATCATCTGGGCGGCGCAGCACGGCTATCCGTATATTGCGCTCAACACGCCGGTCGAGCGGACCAACCAGATTTGGAAGTTGTACGACGATGCGGCGGCCGAGGCCGGCTTTAGCGGTGGCCCGGACTATCACGGGTTGCTGAAGCAGATCCACGTCGCCGAGACCGAAGAGAAGGCGCTGGAGAACGCGCGCCAGTTCCTGTGGATGCAAGGTGAGTTCACCGGCCTGGCGCATCCGGTATGGAGCACGCCGGCCGGATACTATAGCCCGGAGAATCGCCGCGGCTTCGTCGAGTCCTCCATCGGCCGGTCGGTCAGCCCGCGTGCCCGTCCGAACCTGGAGGGGCAGCTCAAGGAGATGATGATCATTGCCGGCACGCCGAAGCAGGTGATTGCCAAGTTGCGCATCCTGCTGGAGCAGACCCGGCCCGGCATCTTCGCGTTCTGGGGCAATGACGGCACCGTGTCGCACCAGGATGCCAAGACCTGCATCCGGCTGCTCGGCCAGGAGGTGTTCCCGGCGGTGCGCGAGATGGCGAAGGAGTTCGATCTCAAGAGCCCGTTCGAGACCAACCAGCCAGTCAGCGTTCAATATATGAGCGGCCGGCAGCAGCCCGAACGAGCGGCGGCGGAGTAGGCGGCACGACAGCTCGAACGCAAGCAGCGTTCGGGCGCCAGAAACGGTAGCTGGGCTGGTGCCATCGTCACTCCATTGTGATGGCGTGCATTATCAGTCTCTGTTCCAGCGGCCGCAGAACCGCATATTCTGGCCGGGGTTCCGCTGGCGCCTGGCTCGCGATCGCGGTCGGTGGAATTCGAAACAAAAGAAACGTACTCGCTCCGATCCCTCTGCCCGGTCATGTCGTCGCGTTCGTCCCAATTGGCCAAGATCCCGATGAAAGCAGCACGTCGCTACGTCGCCGCACTCGGTCAGCAGTGGAGCGGAACCGCTCACCCGTTGCGGGTTGCCTGTGTTGTTCTTCCAGTCCTGTTGTTCTTCGGTCTGGCCTGGGTCGACTACCGGGTCGAGCTTGCGCGGACGCGTAACGATGTTGTGACAACCACGAATGCGCTTGCGGAACACGCCAGGACGGTAGTGGAAACGGTCGACTTGGTGATCGCGCGCGTGCTGGACAATATCGACCGGCAGGACTGGGCGACCATTGCCACATCGCTTGAGACGCATGTGTTCCTGGACCACCTGCGACATGAGCTGCCGCAGGTCGAGGCAGTATTCCTGGTCGACCCGAATGGCTTGATCGCGTCGAGCAGCCGCGCCTACCCGATGCCTCGCTACGACGTACGCGCCGCCGAATACTTTGCCGCCGTAAAGGCGCACGATGATGATGCCGTCGTCATCACGGCACCGTTCCCCGGCACGATATCCGGGACCAAGGGCTTCATGATCAGCCGCCGTCGGGTGACGGACGGCAAATTCGACGGAGTGGTGGGTGTAACGGTCTCTCGTCAGTATTTCGAATCCTTCTATCGCGCCATCCTGGACCACCCGAACGCCTCCGCAGCCGCACTTGTTCGCAGCGACGGCTCACTCCTGGTACGGTTTCCTGACACACAAGGCGACCACACCGTCCTGCCGGCATCCGACGCTTTGATGGTGACGGCGCGCGCGGGAAGCGGATCGGGCGTGTTAGGCGGTCAGTCAAGCCTGTACGGCGAGACGAGTATCGCCGCCGTCAAGCGGTTGCATGATTTACCGGTTCTGGTCAGCTACGCAATCAATCAATCGGTGCTGCTGGCGACCTGGGTCATTCATGCCTTTGCCGTATGTGCGATCCTGCTCAGCGTCGTGCTGCTCGCGACCGAGCACCTCGTTCGACGGCAGACGGCGATCGAACATGACTCGCTGCGTCGGTTGGTCGAAGAGACAGAGCGGCGGCGGCAGGCGGAAGCCAGAGCTCAGCAGAGTCAGAAGATGGAGGCGCTCGGCCGTCTGACCGGCGGTGTGGCGCACGACTTCAACAATCTGCTGGCCGCCATTCTTGGCTCGCTGGAGCTGGTGCTGCGGCGTGAGAGCAACCCGCGATCCGTGCGGCTGCTGCAGACCGCGACCGAAGCCGCACAACGCGCGGCGAGGCTGACGGCACAGATGCTGGCATTCTCCCGCAAGCACGAAGTCGCGGTGCGCTCGGTCGACGTGAACGGCGTGATCAAAGGCATGGACGAGCTCCTGTGCCGAACGCTCGGGCCTTCCATCCGCTTGCATTATGATCTCGCCGATGAGCTTTGGCCGGCGCTGGCCGATCCGGTACAGCTTGAGCTGGCGCTGCTGAATCTCGCGGTAAACGCGCGCGACGCAATGCCGGATGGCGGGGAGCTTGCTTTCCGCACCAACGTCGTCACCGTCGAGCATTCGACTGGTCAGGAACCTGGACCGAGGCCGGGAGACTACGTCCGCATCCAGGTCATCGATACCGGCCTTGGCATGTCCGAAGAGGTCCTCGCCCGCGCGCACGAGCCTTTCTTCACAACCAAGGGGCCTGGTGGCGGAACCGGGCTGGGCCTGTCGATGGTGGATGGTTTCGTCAGTGAACTTGGTGGTGCGCTGACCGTTATCAGTGCGCCAGGTGACGGAACGACCGTCAGACTGTTCCTGTGCAAAGCCGAAACCGCGCCGGATGCCGAAACACCGAGGCCGGATGCCGACATTCCGTCCACGCGCCGTCGTGTCCTGCTGGTCGATGACGATGCACGCGTGCGCCTCTCGGTTCGTGCCATGCTGGAGGATTTGGGACACGATGTCGTTGAGGCAACCGGCGGCGCGAAGGCACTGGAGGCAATCGCGCACGATCGACGCTTCGATCTTCTGATCATCGACTTCGCCATGCCGCTGATGAACGGCAGCCAGCTTGCGACTGAAGTGACGAAATTGTGGCCGGACGCGCCGATGCTCTTCGTAACCGGCTACGTGGAGAATGATGCTTTGCGGCCTTGGTCCGATCTTGGGTACCGAACGGTGCAGAAGCCGTTCAGCACGCGTGACCTGGCGGTAGCGATCGAGCGAGCCATACGGCAACCGGAAGCGACGCCGATCCAGTAGCCGAAGTAGCTGCATATGACATGAGTAGCGACTCGCGCTAGCCTGAGCGAACGCCGCATGTCGCACTCCTCCCCGACGGCGTCGTCGGATTGGGGCGAGACGTGCTGCCGACCTCGGACCCAGGCCGGGGCCGATTAACAACATATCACGGCCGGGCTCCTCCGGCCGCGATGGGGAGAATGCGTCATGATTCCGACCCGCGCGACAACACGCCGTTCCATTCTGGCAGGCGCCGCTGGCCTGCTGGCAACGCCCGCCATCATCGGACGGGCTGCCGCCGCTACGCGCGGTGTGACCGACACCGAGATCATCATCGGCATGATGACCGACCTGTCCGGCGTCACCGCGGTGCAAGGCAGCAACGCTGCCAACTCGATCCGCATGGCATTCGACGACATCAATGCAAAAGGCGGCATCAATGGCCGCAAGATCCACTTCATCACCGAGGACATGGAGTATCTGGTGCCCAAGGCGGTGCAGGCGATGAACAAGCTGGTGAACCGTGACGACATCTTCCTGTCGATCGCCAGCGGCGGCACGCCGCAGATGGACGCGGTGCTGCCGATGATGCTCGAGAAGGGCGTGCCGAGTGTGTTTCCGCTGACCTGTGCGCGGTCGATGTACGAGCCGCTCAACAAGTACAAATACGGCCAGTTCTCTTCGTACTACGACCAGATGCGCGCCTGCGTGAAATACTTCGCGGAGACGAAAGGCAGGAAGGTCATCGGTTCGATGTATCAGGACACCGACTTCGGCCGGGATGTCCACGCCGGCGTTGTCGCCCAGGTGGAGGCGATGAAGCTGAAACTGGGCGGCATTTCGGCCTCCAGGCCAACCGATGTCGACTTCAACGCGCAGGTGACGCGGCTGAAGGAGGCGGGGTGCGATCTGGTCTGCATGGGCACGATCGTGAAGGACACGATCATCATCCTGCAGACGGCGCACAAGATGGGT
>Ga0209040_10000770_pt1 | contig 24837 bp, 26 predicted proteins | sample BogFormECP12_OM3_FD_188240 | JGI IMG/M metagenome (GOLD analysis project Ga0209040, IMG submission 188240) | Bog forest soil microbial communities from Calvert Island, British Columbia, Canada - ECP12_OM3 (SPAdes) (version 2) | ecosystem: Environmental > Aquatic > Freshwater > Wetlands > Bog ... | reverse complement strand
CGCCGATGGTCGCGGTGACCGCGGCGGCCGCGAGCGGGCTGCCGGCGAACGTCGAGGAGTGCAGCAGCGGGTCGGCGTTGAGCGGCGCGAACAGCTGCGCGGACGCGACGACGCCGCCGGCGGGCATCACGCCGCCGCCGAGGATCTTCCCCGTCAGCAGCGCGTCCGGCGTGACGCCGGCCAGGTCAGCGCCCCACCAGGCGCCGAGCCGGCCCATGCCGGACTGGATCTCATCCAGGATCATCACCGCGCCGGCCTCGGTGCACGCCTGCCGGACCTGCCGCAGGTAACCGGCGGGCGGCAGCCGGACACCCCCCTCGGCCTGGACGGGCTCCAGCAGCACCATCGACTGGGCCGTCAGAACGGCCCGCAGCGCGGCGGGATCGCCGAATGGGACGAAATCGACCATCGGCAGCAGCGGGCCGAACGGGTCGCGGTACTGCGCCCGTCCGGTCACCGACAGCGCACCAAGCGTCTTGCCGTGGAATCCGCCGTGCATCGCGATCACGTGACGCTTCCCGGCCAGCCGCGCCAGCTTCAGCCCGAGCTCGGTCGCCTCGGCTCCCGAGTTCGTCAGGAACACGTAGTCCAGCCCGGCCGGCGTGATGCCAGCCAGGTCCGCGGCCGCCTGAGCCAGCTCGGGGTTGAGGAACAGCCTGGTGGCCAGGGGATTACGGCCCAGCTGATCGCGCACCGCCGCGACAACGACCGGGTGGCAGTGGCCGAGCAGGAAGACCCCGAAGCCGCCGCAGTCCAGGTAGGTGTGTCCGTCGCTGCCCCGCACCTTCGACCCGGCCGCAGTTGCCTCGACCGGCGCCGCGATGAGCCGCGCCAGGCTGGCCAGCGACTTGTTCACATGCTTCGTGTAGCGATCGAGCACCTGGTCCCGGTCGCCCGGCGCGGTCATGTCAGGCCGCCTTCTCGGTCTCGGCCTGGCCGTAGCCGTTGCGCGCCGCCCAGTACTGCAGGCTGTTCCGCAGCGATTCGCGCTGGTCGGGCAGCGGCCTGGCGCCGAGCGCGACGAGCTGATCCAGGCTGCTGGGCTTGGTCTGACCGGACTGCAGGTAGGTGGTGAAGAATTCCAGCATCCGGAGGACATTCCTGCGGATCATGGCCGGCAGCGCATCCAGGAACACCGGGCCGATCAGCCGGTCGAACATCTCCGGCGGCACGAACCGCGGCATGTCGATGCTCACGCCCAGGCTGCGCGCGAACTCGACGACGACCGCGACGCCCTCGTCCAGGCTCAGCGCCTTGTCGCCGGCGCTGATCCAGAATTCGCCCTCGCTCACCCGGTTCTCGACCACGCAGGCGATCGCGTCGGCGACGACATCGACGGGGACGAAGTCGATCGGCCAGCGGGAGTCGAACGGGATCATCGGCACGATACCCGCGAAAAGGCCGGCCACGACCTGGTGCAGGCCCTGGAACGCGGCGATCTCGCCGGTGACCGAGTCGCCGATGACGACCGACGGCCGGAGGATGACGTACGGCACGCCGCTGAACCGCACGACCTGCTCGGCTGCCGATTTCGACGAGGCGTAGCCGATGGCGGTGCGGCCGCGGTCGCCGTCCACGGTGGTGTGCACGAATGCGGTGCTGACGTGGTACAGCACGGCCTCCGCCGCAGCGGCGAAGGCGGCCACCTGTTCCGTGCCCGCAATGTTCGTCGCCTCAAGGCTGCCGTCGGTACGGTTGAAGTCCGTGACCGCCGCACAATGGATGACCGCGTCGACCCTGGCCGCCAGCTCCACGTAGGCCTGCTCGCCCAGCCCGAGCATCGGTTTGGCAATGTCGCCCCGCACAGTGGTCACATCCGGCCCGCAGACCGGCGACCGATGCACCAGGCACACGACGTCAAGGTCACACATCCGCTGTAGCAGAGCGCGTCCGACGACACCCGATGCACCGGTCAGCAGAACGGTTCGCCGTTCGGTCTCCGGCACCTTGGCGCTGCTCTGCGGCCCGGCAATCTGAACAGGCATTTGATACCTCCGTCTTAGCTGAATGGTGCTCAGGCGGCGCGCCAGCCTCCATCTGACCGGAGGCATGATTCCCGACCCTGATACCGCCGCGGCGGAAACACTGCCCTGCGGGCAGCACCCGCCGGGCGGCCTGGACTCCGATCCGGCTGATGCCCTGCCAGCTGCCGCACGGCACAGGCCGAGGAATAGCGCCAAGCTCCAGCACCTGGGGCGACGTGCCGCTGGCCGTGAAACGGCCAGCCGTCGGCGAAGACACGCTGCGTGAAGCGACATGGCGCCCAGCCACGGTTCGCAGCTCAACTCGCAGATCTGGCTGATCTGCGCTCAAGGTAGCGCTGACACGGGACCGCGAAGAACCGCACCGAGTCGGCGTTCTGAACGGTTTGGCTACACTCAGGCCAACCGGGTCAGTCACGTTCCGCGACAGCCAGAGCCGCGCAAAGAGCGCTGCCGTTGATCATGGTCGTATGTGCAGATAAATAGGCCGCTAACAACCCTCAAGTGGGCCGACCAGAAGTACCAAAGTTTGGCTGGCGTCCGACCCAGGCTAGATGCCGCGCTGCCACCAGGGTTCCTTGGCGGTGACGGCCCCTCAGTACACCGACACGTGTCCTGCCCTCCACGACCTGGAGGCCGCTTTCAGGCGGATCGAGCAGCTTTCGATCGATCAAGATCGGCCAGCGCTTCCACGTTCCATGCGTTTCCCAGCATTGAGCGACACCAATGTGAATTCCGCGATTACGCACCCGCACCCCGTGATATGGGTCAGCAGCGAAGTCCTCTATACAGTCACTATCAGACGCCGACGTCGGCATTTCGATGAGTTCCTCGACCGAGATTACCTCGACATCCCATTCAACCCTGGAGAGGTCAAGATCTCCGTAGTCGCGCAAGAACCCGATGTTATCCGCGTGGTCGTAGAGGAACTGCTCAACGACATCATCTGGCCACCCCAGCGAGGAGACCAGGGCGTTCTGACGGAAGCCTTCGAAGCGCATGCTGTTCTCCCGGCACGACACCGCCACGTCCCTGAGGTCAGCAAGTTTCACGTCGCTCATCGTAGGCCCAAGGGGCTCCCGAGGAGGGACGGCTGCTGCTCGACGCAGCATGGCAGCCTTCGCGGTCGTCCTCATCAAGCTGTGGCTTGCCGCGCCCGACATTCTCCCAGGGCTCCGGTCCCGGTAGCGAAGACTGCGCGAACCGCTGACGCGCCTCGCCAATTGCCGGGCCGGGCACCTGCGGCATGCTATTTTGGAGCGGTGATACATCACCGAATCGGTGATGCAGCACCTCCGTGGGGGTTCAAGTCCCCCCTCGGACACCGAAACCGGGGAAATTTCCCGTAAAACAGGCACCCCTTGAACACGCGGCCGCCCGCTGGCCGCCGCGCAGCCCGGCCCCTTTCTGCGGGGAGGCGGCCATGATTGCCCCGCTGATTGCTCCCCTCATTCCTCCGCGTGTCCGGCCGGACGGCCGGGAGCACGGCAAGGCGGTCCCGGTCCGCCGCCTGCCTATGGCCGCCGCGCCAGAGGTCCTGGCGGTCCCCGATGACGTGGTGTATGGGACCGGCCGGATGGACGAGTCGGGCCGGGTCGGCGACCGGGCCATGACCGCTGTGCTGGGCTGGCAGCCTGGCGACCGGCTGACCCTGACTGCTGATGCGGGCGTGGTCTTCGCCCGCCGCGACCCGGCCGGCATGGTCACCATGCCGGCCAAGCCGTACCTGGTGATCCCGGCCATGCTGCGACGCCGCTGCGGACTGCGGCCCGGGGACCGGGTGCTGCTGGCCGTGTTCCCGGACCGGGACGCGCTGGCCGCGTACTCGTTCGCGGTGGTGGACCAGGCGCTGCGGGCGCACGCTCCGGTCCCCGGCGGCGAGGGGAGGCGGCCATGACCGTGGAGGCCTCCCGGCAGGCTGTCGTGGAGGCGGCGCTGGTGCTTCTGGAGCGGATGGGCCTGTCCCCGGCGGACCTGGCCGCCGCCCCGAAGGCCCGCACGCTGGTGCCGACTTTCGCTGAGTACGGCCCGGCGCTCACTGAGCTTGAGCTGTCCCGCGCGGCGCAGAAGGCGGTCGCGCTGGCCCAGCAGGAAAAGAGCGCCTGGACCCGCGCCGATGTGATCAAGTACCTGGGCCGGGTCCTGCCCCGCTCCGGCCGAGACCCCGCCGCGGCCGCCGCGCTGCTCGAGGACCTGGCCGACCGCGCGCTGCGATCCGAATTCGAGCCGGTCCTCTGCCTGGAAGCACCCGAGCCAACCGAGATCCCGCGCACCTTGCTGCGCGCGGACGGGCGCAGCGTCTACCAGCGGCACGGCGGCATCCGGTACGCCACGCGCGCGCAGCTGGTCATGGAAGAGCGCATGCTCGCGCAAGCAAGCGCGGACAACGCGCCGCGCCTGACCCGCGCGCAGGCCGCGCACGCGCTCGGCGCCGACCCAAAACACCTCGACGACGCGCTAGCCGGCCGCGCGCACGACACGCAAGACCAGCGCACGCGAACCGGCTTGCGCGGAGACCAGGCCGCCGCGGCCCTGTCGGCGCTGACCGACGGCAAGCGCGTATCAGTACTGAATGCCCCCGCCGGGTCCGGCAAGACCCGCGTCCTAGCCGAACTCGGCCGGGCATGGGCTGGCGCGGGCTTGGGGCAGGTCATCGGGATCACCGCGTCCCAGTCCGCCCGCAACACCCTGGCCGCCGGGGTGCCCCAGTCCTACAACGCCGCCCAGTTCCTGGGTCACCTGCCCGGCCGCCGCGGCGCTCGCGGCCCGGTCGAGGCCGGCCCGGCGCCGCTGCTGCTGGTCGATGAAGCCTCGATGATGCCCGGCCCCGACCTGGCCGACCTGATCAGCTACACCGAGGCCCGCGGCGGGAAGGTGATCCTGGCCGGGGATACCAGCCAGCTGCAGGCCGTGGAGAACGGCGGTGGCATGTCCCTGCTCGCCGGCGCCCTCGGCTACGCCCGGCTGGCCGAACCAGTCCGGTTCCGCAACCGGTGGGAACAGGCCGCCAGCCTGCGGCTGCATGACGGCGACACCACGGTGCTCACCGAGTACGACCAGCACGGCCGGATCACCGGGGGAGACCCGGAGCAGATGATGGACGCCGCCGCGAAGGCCTACGTTGCCCTCACCACCAGCGGCACCGATACCCTGCTGATGGCCGCCGACCACGCGCTGCGTCGCGAACTCAACCGCCGCATCCGCGACGACCTCATCACCCTCGGCATCGTCCAGCCCGGCCCCGCGGTCACCATCGCCGATGGCGCCCAGGCTAGCTGCGGTGACCTGATCATCTGCACCCGCAACGACCACACCGTCGAGGCTGGGGAGCCCGGCCGCACGCTGGCCAACGGCGATCTGCTCCGCGTCGAGGCCGTCGCCGCAGGCGGGCTGACCGTCCGCCGTGCCCTGGACGCCGACCCGCGGACCGGGCAGCGGCGCTGGACCGGCCGGGCCTTCCGGTACGCCGGTTACCGTGACGCTGAACTCGGCTACGCGGTCACCGACCACGCCGCCCAGGGCCGCACCGTGCATACCGGCCTGGCGGTGATCACCGGCACCGAGGACCGCCAGCACGCCTACGTCGCCCTGACCCGCGGCACCGACGTCAACATCGCCTATGTGTTCACCGTCTCCCCGAAACGCGCCGACCCGGTGCCCGGCCCGCGGCCGGCTCCCGAGCTGGCCCGGTACGACAAGATTCATGCCGAACGACCCGGCGTCCCCGCCCCGGCCCCCCCGCCTGCCCCGGCGGGCACTGCGCTGGGCGTGCTCTCAGCGGTGCTGGATCATGACGGCCAGCAGCTCTCGGCCACCCAGACCCGCAACCAGGCGCTCGCCGACGCCGATCACCTGGCCGTGCTGCACGCGATCTGGACCGCCGAGACCACCCCGGCCCGCGAGCAGCACTACAAGGACCTGCTCATGAACGCCCTGCCGCCCGGCCACCGGGCCGAACCCGGCCACCAGGCCCGGTGGCTGTGGCGCACCCTGCGCGCCGCCGAACTAGCCGGCCTGGACCCCGCCCGCGTCCTCGCCGACGCCATCGCCGAACGGGACCTGGCCGGCGCCCGCGATATCCCCAGCGTCATCGACGCCCGTCTCCGCTACCGCCTCGGCTCCCTCGTGCCACTGCCGTCCAGGCCGTGGTCTGCCCAGGTTCCCGCCACCGCCGACCCCGAACGCCGTGCGTTCGTCACCGAGATCGCCGCGCTGATGGATGCCCGCAAGGACCGGCTCGGCGAGCACGCCGCCGAGCACGCCCTGCCCTGGGCGATCAACGCCCTCGGACCGGTGCCCGGGCACCCGCTGGACCGGCTGGACTGGCAGCGGCGCGCCAGCTCGATCGGCGCGTACCGGGAACTGTCCGGCTACGGACACCCCGCCGAGCCCATCGGACCCGAGCCCACCGCGGGGGCCCCGGATAAGCGGGCGGCCTGGTATGAGGCCCTGGCCGCCCTCGGCCCCATCGACGGGCCCGATGTCCGCGGCATGCCGGACGGGACGCTACTGCACCTGCGCGACACCTACCCGACCGAAACGGCCTGGGCGCCAATGTGGGTCGGCGATGAGCTCCGCCAGGTCCGCGCCGGCGCCCGCGACGCCAGCCTGGCCGCGGCCCGGGCCGACGCCGAGGCCGCAGCCGCCGAACGGTCCGGCCGCCACGAGGCGGCGGCCCGGCACCGGGTCCTGACGGCCAGTTACCGGGCCATGGAGGACGCTTACCGGGAACGGGAGAGCGTGTTCGCCGGCGTCATGGCCGACCGGGCCGACTGGGAAGCCGCCACCCGCGCCCAACGCCACCTCGCCGTAGCCGCCGACGCCGAACTGCGGCGCCGGCATCCGGAGCAGCGGTTTATCCCGCTTCGTTCGGCCGAACCGCAGGCCGCCACGGACGCTCAGCGCGCGGAGCTCACCCTGACCGCGGGACAGGACATCCCCGAGGCGGGCCAGTGGACCAAAGACCTGGCCGCCGGACGCCGGACGTTCGCCGGCCGACTCGCCGACCGGCAGAGCCTGATGGTCCCCTCCGAAGACCCCGATTACGGCGACCTCGGCCAGGCCTTCCCCTCCTGGACCGGACTAGGAAAGGATGCGATCTTGCAGCCTCCGAAGCCGGAGATCCGCCCCTCGGCCCGGGTCCTGGAGCGCGCCCTGGACCGTGACGCCGACATGGAAGCGGCGGATTGACAGCAGCCCGGTGCATCCTAGAGGCGGAGAGGTGAGAGCGATGGCAGCCATCGGCATCACTGGCATGGGGCTCACCGGCGTCGTGCGGATGAACTGGGTCCAGGACGACCTGGCCCACGTGCTCGAACACAGCTACACCGACGAGACCTCCGGCACGTGGACCGGCCGGGCCTGCCCCGAGTACGGGCTGGCGCTCGGCAGCGATGTGGACGACGCGACGTTGCGGCGCCTGGCCGGGGAGGGTGCTATGGCCGACCTGACCTGGGAAGCCCCCGACGATCTCGCCGCCGACCATGGCCAGGTATTCCAGGCCGCGATCGCCTCCTACCAGGCCGCCGAGCCGGGGCCTGCTGATGAGCTGTGGGAGAAAGTCCGGGCCATCTGGTCGCACGCCTGGTCGGCGAACTTTGCGGCGCTGGAGTTCTTGCAGGACACGGGCCTGAGCAGGTTCTCGGCAGTCAAGCCGCAGCGATGGGTGGCCGCCTCCTTCGAGCACCACACCAGCCCGCACGGCTTGCCGCGCCCCCACATTCACAACATTGTCGTTGTCGCCCTGACCAAGGGGCCGTAGCCGCCGGGCCCGGGCGTGCCGGTGCGGCGGCGTGCTCGTGCAGCCGGAATTGCCTACGATGATTTTCGTCCGCGCGAGAATGGAGCAGCCGTGGCACAGAAAGTGCAAACCCTGTTCATTGATGACATTGACGTCAGCGCCGCTGACGGGACGGTCCGCTTCGGCCTCGACGGTACCGACTACGAGATCGACCTGAGCGCCGAGCACGCTCAGGCATTGCGGGATGCACTGGCGCGCTATATAAGTGCTGCCCGCCGAGCCGGCGCCGGTACCCGGCGGCAGGTGCGCAACGGGCGCAAGGCAGCAGTGAACGGGGTGAACACGACCGAGATCCGCGAGTGGGCCAAAGCGCAGGGCATCGAGGTAAAGGACCGCGGCCGGGTGCCCGCCGAGCTAGTGGTGAAGTTCAAAGCGGCGGCCGCGGGCTAGCTTGATGCCAGATCATCCCGGGATATCGTCCAGGTCGAGCTGGTAACAGCTGGTGTCGGTGAGGAAGTGCAGGCGGCTTCCGCGGCCGATCACCTGAGTGCCTGGTGGAAGCGGCTCCCTGTCGGAAAGCACGATCCGGTATTCACCGGCAGGCTCGGCGTGATCCGCACCGAGCTCGGTCAGGGCGAGCCGGTCATAATCGGGGCCGTAGCCGCCGAACAGCGCGACACGGGAGACAGCCACCGCCAGGGCTCTGGCGCCCCTGATGTCGTTCTGCCAGCCAGTCACGATACCGTCGCGAATGCACGTGACCGGGAAATCGGAGTAGTAGCAGGCCCAGGTGCACGTCTCATCGACGTTGAGGGCATAGCAATCGCTGACCGCGTCCCACGGCCCGACCTCGGTGTATCCGGGATAATGCCAGGCAGGCTCCAATCCAGGAGAGAACCGGACGATCCCATACGCGCCAACCGGCTCCTCGCTATCAGCCCGACCCAGCCGTAATTGCCGTAAATGCCCTTGTCGAAGTATCCAATCCAGACCTGGCCGGTGCTGGTGGCCAGCACATGCTCGATTCCGTCGCCGAGCACATGATCAGAGACGACCTGCCCGTCCGCGTCGTAGAGCACCGCGTTGCGGTCCGCGCCGTCACGGCGCCACCGGCACCTGGCCCCGGCCACCAGGAACCTGTCCCCGGGCATCGGCTGCACGGTGATATGCGCCAGCGCCAGGTCCTGGATCCGCATAACCGCTGCCAGCTCAGGGGCGTGCACCGTGATGCGCGCGTCCGCCGGCCGGGCCGCACCCGGATCCGGGAATGAAGCCCCACCCGCCGAGACAGTCCTCGAGGTCACCGCCTCCAGGCCTTCCGCCGTCGTCCACACTGCGACCACTTCGCCCGCAGGCCCGACCGACGCGCAGACCGGACGTCACCGTCCTGGCCGTCGATAACGCCATGACGACAGACCTGCAGGACAGGAAGGCTCATCACCTCATCGCGCCGCACCCGGTCCCGGTGCCGCCGTTCTTCCTGCCAGTCACTCATCGAAGCATCACGTCCTTCCAGTCATCGATCATGTGCCTGTGGCCGCGCGGGCACCGGCCCCATGCTGCAGTCGCAGGAACCCTCATCGAACAGGACGTAGGTGCGCCAGTCGGCGCGGCAATAGTTCTGCGCACAGTCCGGGCAGTAAAACGGTGCCAGCTCCCAGTCGATCCGCCGCAGCGCAGTGGGGTCGGGCGCCTCGCCGCTGAGGATCTCGCGCACGGCCTGGTAGGCCGGGGCCTCGGCGTGTTTCCAGGCGGTCCCGCCGAAGTAGTCGACCACGACCCCGTCCCGGCTCTGGAGCTGCGGTCACAGAGGCGGTCCCATGTCGGCCGTGCCACCCGCCGGAACGGCCTTGACCATGGCGGCCATCTCGCCGCACGCCGCGCACCGGAAGCTCGCCGCGGCCTCGCCAGCGTGCTGCCCCAGCCTGCCCGGACTCGTCACTCCTACTCACCGCCCATCAGCATCAACTGGACATCCAGCGGCCGGACCGGCAGGAACGGCCGCCTGGCATCTGCCACAGGCTGCGCCGCGGCGGTAGTCCCATGCCGGCCGGAAACTGGCGAGCGGCAGGACGGCCGCTATCTGCGGGACCACGCCGGACGTGCCATCCGGCCGCCCTGACGGACCGGGCCTGCGCCGGGACATCTACGGTAAGGATTCCCCGATCTGCGCCATCGCCTCAAAGCGAGGCGAGACGCCTGCCCTGACGTGCAGCCGGAACTCGTCGGTACTCATGCGGATGCTCCCGCCCCACGTGTCTTTGAGCACCAGGCGTGCTTCTGGCGGTGCCGTCTGGTCAAATGCGATCTCGGCCGTCGCGCCGAGCCGCCGCTCATGCCCGAAAGGAGCGATCACCGCGGCTGGTTCTCCGCGAATAAGCAGCACGGTCATCTCATCTTTGTCCTGGTCGGCTGCTGCGATAATCGCGCGCATCAGCGCAAGAGCCATCTCCTGCATGTCTTCGCCGGTGGGGGCCAGGTTCAATTCGATGTGAGGCACCGGGTTGTCCTCCGTACGCTGGTTACTGTCGCTGTGATGCTGACCCGAACGGGTCGGCCACTGGCCATGACGCGGACGCTGAGCCGAGAACCGCCCCCGCGAAAACCGCGCCTGTCGGCTCGATCTCACGCGCGGACGCCACCCTGGTCTGCGGACCGTCTGTCTCCGGCGAGAAGCCTGTCACGGAGAGTAATCTGAAGTCTTTGCGCGCCTGCGCACGGAGCCGATAGGTGCGGGCTCAGCCTCACCCTGTTCATCGAGGATTGCCGCGCCGGACAAGTTGATCTGCGCGCCACATAGCCGGCCCGCCGGGACTGGCGGTTTAGCTCATCGCCCGGATGTTGGCGGGCGGCAGGGGTCACTCGGCCCGCAGCACTTCGGCGGGGCGGGCGCGGGCGGCGGATGCGCCGGGCGCGGCGGCTACGGCGATGGCCAGCGCTGGCGCCGCGGCCACCACGATGGCCAGCGAGAGGAACGGGATGTCCAGGACCGGCGGGATGCCGAGCTGGCCGGCGAAGATCCGCCAGGCTAGCCGGCCGCACACGATGCCGGCCGGGATGCCGATGATCAGCGCCACCGCGGCGAGGATAGCGGCCTGCCAGGCCACGGCGGCCCGGACCTGGCGGGGGGTGAAGCCGATGGCGCGCAGCACCGCCAGGTCGCGGCGGCGGCGCCGGAGCGATGTGAGCAGCAGGTGCGCGATGGTCAGCAGCGCTAGGACGCCGAGGGAGAGGCCGAGCAGCAGCGGCAGGTCCTGGACCTGCCCGAAGTTCACCAGGTCCGCCGGAGTGGTCGGCCCGGTGACCGCGAACGGACCCAGCCGGTCGACGCGCACGGCCAGCGCGCTGATTTGCTGCTGGGCGCTGATACCGGGCCGGAATCTGACCACCAGCCCGGTGAACGGGGGAAACTGCAGGCCGGGCGGCGCCAGGCCGAGCAGGCCGCCGGCAGTAAGCTCCGCGCCGGTGCCCAGCTCGGTCGTATCACCTAGTGCGGGGAAGACCGCGGTCCCGACGATCTTGCGGGGGAGGTGCCTGGGCAGGCCGGCGATCGATACGCTGACCGTGTCGCCGATGCGGGCGTGAATCGCGGCGAGCGTGCGCTGCCCGAGGACGATATCGCCTGCCTGGCGGGGCGGATTCCCCTGCAGGGGCACGGCAGCGAGCGACCCGTCGGGGCCGGGACCCGTCGTGATCGCGCCGACCTGAACGCCGCGGATAGCCAGCGGAGCGGCCACGTACGTTCCGGACCACTGCGATACCTGGGGATCGCGGCCAATGCTGTGCGCGGCAGGCCCGATTGACCCGTTCTGCAGATTCTCGACGAGCGCATCCCAGCTCACCCCGTAAAGCGCCGGGGTGGCGAGCAGGTGGCCGAGGCTGGCGGTGAACACCATCGCGGCGCTCAGCCCGGCAACCCCGACCGCCGCGGCGGTGATCGTACTCGGTACCGGCACCGTGCTGCGCCCGGCGCCGCGGTGCAGCGCCAGCCGGATCCCCATCGCCGCGGCAACGGGCTTAACCGCCCGGGCGATGGCCGATGCGGCCCGAGGGCCGCCGGGCGGGATGACGGCCTGTGGGCGGGGCGCCGTGGCGGCGCGCCGCGCCGGCCAGGCGGCGCAGGACACGGCGGCGATCACCACCCCGGCCATCCCCAGCCCGAGCACGAGCCAGTCGGCGTGAATGCCGGGGTGCGGCTCGGCGATGCCGGCCAGCCCGACCGGGAACAGCGGGGACGCCGCGAGCGCGAGGACGGCCGCGAGCACGGCCCCGGCCGCGCCGATCATCGCCGCCCGGACCAGCCCGGCCGCGGTTAGCTGGGCGGGGCTCATCCCGACCGCCCGCAGCGCGCCGTAGCTAGCCGATTCCACGACGGTGAGCCGGGCCAGCAGCTGGCCGAGGATCAGCAGCCCCAGCAGCGCCAGCAGCCCGGCCAGCAGCCACAGCGCGACGGCCTGCAGATGGATCGAATGCTCGGTGTTGGCCGCCTGGGAGGCGAGCGGATAGTAGCTGACCGCCTTGCCGCCCCCGGCCCGGAGGAGCTCGCCCTCTACGACTTGCACGTTCGCAGCCCCGCGCCGCAGCCGCAGCGCGATACCCAGGGTGCTCAGCAGCTGGCCAGCGTGCTGCCGGCCGAAGGCTGGCGTCGCCCAGACCATATCGTTGCCGAACCCGTACTGCGGCGGGAACTCGCCTGGCGCCGCATCGATCCCGGCGACGCGGAACCGGAACGGGACCGGCCTGCCGGCGGCGCCAAGCAGCACCACGCGCAGCGTACCGCCCACCTGCAGGCGCTGCGACTGCGCCACGGTGAAGGAGACGTCCGCCTGATCCGGCTGATCCGAAGCCGGAACGCGGCCCGCCAGCAGTTTCCGGCGCCACAACGAACCCGGGATGCCGCCGTCCGCGGGCGCCAGGACGGTTATCGCGGCCGGTTCCAGCGCGGTGAAACCGATCAGCTTGGCCGCACCGGTGACCTGCGGGAGCCGCTCCGCCGCCGCCGCGGGAATGCTGCCGAACGCCGACCCCTGGCCCGGGTCCACGCTGATCAGGTCGTCGGGCGGTCGGCTCCAGGCAACCAGGCCCGGATAGGCGGCGTCGGTGCGGCAGGCGCCAGCCGCCACCGCAATGACCAGGGCACCGGACAACCCGGCCAGCACCCCCAGCGCCAGCCAGGAACGCCAGCGCCCGCGCAGCTGGGAACAGACAACCATCCACACCGCGATCACGCCTGTCCACCACCCCGGTCCCGGCGCCTGCCTGGCAGGGCGCATCCAGATCTTCGCACCTCATCTCCTCACACCACGCCGTCGGCGGAAAAGGGGGCAGGCACCACCAAGCACGGTGGTGCTCCCATCACCGAACCCGTCATGATGCACCAACCACGGCCGAAGTTCACGGTCCACCAGGCGCAGGTGCATCCGCCTGGACCCCTACACCAGGCTCACGGTCGGCAATCCGTCACGCGCCCGCAGGCCAACCGCCGTCCTGCGCGAGCCTCGTGGCCGGTTTGACGCCGAGCCCAGCACCCGCGGATCCTATCTCTTCCCGGAGACGGCAATCGGCCGATCATCGGCGCCCTAAAGGGACATTCTGGGCGGTTCCCGGGAACTCACTGGCTATGGCTTATGGGGTCGCTCCGTCCTGCCGGGACCACTTTCGGTCCGGAGAGGACCGACTGAAGTGCAGGCGGCCCCGGCGTGATACGAAGCGTGACAGGACATGCAGCGCCGGAGGGCCTACGGCTCCACCGTCGTATCGACGATCCTGGCGAGATCAGAGCGGGCGCTGGCGGCCAGGATGACGTGAATGGTGTTCACGGCGTTCTCAATGCCCGGTTCGCCGTTGATGGGAAGCCATCGTTCCAGTGTGATCTGGCAGTGATCACCGGGTCGGCTGCGGCCTATCACGATCGGATCGTGGTGAGGCGCGCTTACCAAGGTCACTTCGAGTTCGTACCCTGCCGTGTCGTCGTAACTGACCGCTGACACGGTAATGCCGTCGCAGGCGGCCAGTTTGACGGCCAGTTCGCGGAGCCATGTTCCGGCGAGGTACTCGAGGTGATCTTGGTCGCGCGCGAGGTATTCCACCGTCGCCCGGACGTCATCAGGCGTCCCGCTGAGAGGCTGCTTACGCACCGTGATCATGCCGTACGTCCGGTTGAGAGTGCTTGGCCATGTAGTCGAGCACCCGGTCGGCGCTCGCGCTTTCCGCGTATAGCTCTGAGGTGGGGTCGTCTTCGGCCACCCGCCAGACCCCGTCTTGCTTGTCCCAGAACGCCGACCACCCGGGATGGCTTTCCAGGAAGGCCGCTATCCGCAGGGCGTCGCCGTGATCAGGAAGCTTGGTCATGTGCTCCGCCTTGATCTCCTGGAGGCTTTCCGCGCCCGCTTCTCGCCGGGGAATGGCCGTCCCGGGCCGTCTCCGGGGACCGCGCCAGGCGCTGCCGCGGTCGCTGACCGGATCCCGGGCCGCTCACCGGATCTTTCACATTTCCCCAGCTCACAGCCATAGTTCTCCTACGTATCGAGCCGTATTAATACGAGTAAAAATGTTTTCATAATTGAACCAGCCAGCGGAATTCCAACGTGTTATAGCAACGTGTGATTGACTAGCCGCATCGCCTGCTCTCCACGCAGGGCGACCCATGGGAACGGAACGCGCACCATGGCCGAACCAGAGCATGTCCTCCGCGAGAAGCTGGCCGCCGTTTTCGCACGTCAGGACTTCTATGAGGCGTGCTTGCGGCGCGACGCCGGCGCGATGATCACCATCTTGAACGACAACAAGGTCACCCAGGGCCAGATCGCCGCCACGACCGGAAGAGCCCAGAGCACCCTGAGCAACTACAAGCGGGGGGTGAACGCAGCCCAGTTCGCGTCTACCTTCGAGGCGTTGGCGGACGGCCTGGACATGCCGCCGCGACTCCGCCAGGCGCTGGGCCTGTCCGGGGATGCCCCCGCTGGCTCGCGGCCGGCCGCTGGCGCGATGACGGGAGTCCCGGCCGACACGTTCGACCTGCAGCTGCTCGCCGAGACGATAGGAAGGAACGGCACGAGGGTGAAGCGCCGCGACATGCTGGCGCTGGCCGCGCAGCTGGGCGCCACCGCGGCTCTGGCGCAAAACGGTGTGTCGGAACGCCTCGCCTACGCGCTCGCCCACCCGGGCGCCACGGACGAGGCCACCGTCCGGGAGATGGAAGCGCGCACCGCCGGGTTCCATCACCTGGAGGAGATCGTCACCGCGCCCGCCCTGCTCAAAGGGCTCACCGCGCACCTCCGGGAAGTGAGCACGCTGCTCAACGGGTCGGCCGGTGACCCGGAGGACGAGCTCCGCAGGCGGCTCATGGTAGTGGCCGGGGAGAGCACCGTCCTGGCCGGATGGGCGGCCAGCGACATGCGGGAATCAGCCGCCGCCCGCAACTTCTACGACACCGCAATGCAGGCGGCGAACCAGGCCGGTGATCCCGCGATCGCGTCATGCGCGCTGGCCTACCGCAGCTATATCCCGAGTACCAAAGGCGCCAACGGCAGAGCGCGGGTCCTGCTCACTGAAGCCCTGCAGAACATCTCCGAAACGACGTCTGCGGCCACCGTCGCCTGGATCGCGGCCCGGCACGCGGAGGCGAGCGCGCAACTCGGCGACCAGACCCAGGCGCTGGCCTCATGGGGACGCGCGGAGGAGGCGTTCGCCATCGCCGATCCGGACGAGGACCGCGTGTGGACCCGCTTCCTTGACCAGAACCGGTTCGACTCCTACCGGATCGCGACCTACTCCAAGATCGGCAAGCTCGAGGAAGCACAAGAAGCCGCTACGGCGGTCCTTTCCCGGCTGACCCAGCCGGACAAGAAGAAAGCGGTGATCATCTTCGAGGACATCGCGGCTGCCTATCTCGCGCGCGGTTCGGTCAATGACGCATCGCGCGCCGCCCAAAATGGGCTAGCGGTCCTGAGGGAAACAGGATTCGCGATGTGGCTGCCTAAATACGAGGCCATCGCCCGCGGGCTGCAGCGCTGGCAGCGGCAGCCGCAGGTCCGCGCCTACCTCGAAGAGTTCGCCATGACCAAGCGCCAGTTCGCCCAGGCCCCGCGCTGATCCGGCCATGCACCGCAGCCGCCTGTGCCACTTCGTCATCGATGTCCCCGACCTCGAGCAGGGCGCCGCGTTCTGGTCAGCGGCGCTCAACGCGACCGAAGAACCCCTGCCCGAGCAAAGCCGCCCCATTTACCGCCGGCTCCGTCTCCCGGATTCCGAGATCCGGATCCTCCTGCAGAAGACCGGCGACGAGAAGACCTCCAAGGAACGGATGCACCTCGACCTGGAGGCCGACGACATCGAGGCCGAAGTCCGCCGCCTCGAGGCGCTCGGCGCTACCCAGCGGGATCACCAGACCGAACGCGGATTTGAGTTCTGGGTCCTGCGCGACCCGTGGGGCAACGAATTCTGCGTCCTCCAGCCGGAGTTTCCCGAACTCCTGGCCCGGCAAGAGCCATGGAATCACCGATCCACGAATGGCTGACCAAAGGTCTCCTGCGAGTTACGAGAACAGGACCCCGACCTGCGGGAGTGCTCCTCCTTACCGGGCTGGTGTCCAGCGTCGGCCAGCACCGGCCGGCGGCTTACCTGGTCCTGCCATCGAGCCGCGCGACGTAGGTACCTCGTGCCGGGACGGTGTAGACCAGCCCTTCGTCGCGCAGGGCAGCGACGGCGCGCCGGGCCGTGGACCGCGCGACCTCATACGTCTCGACAAGCTCAGTCTCGGTCGGGATGCGGGTGTCTGGCGGGTACTGGCCCGACAGGATCCCGCGTTTGATGATCGCCGCTATCTGCCGGTAGGGCGGCACCGGGCCGAGAGGGTCGATCCGCTGAGCTGGCACATGATCAACTTTAGATATCGCAGACCGTAGTCATGCGAGGTCATACGTATCGATACGGGCTAGTACGCTTCTGCTGCTCCGGCAGCAGGACCAGGCCGGGGCCGTGCCAGCAGATCACCTGCCCCAGCGATCCAGCCCGGGGAAATTTTCTTTCTCCTGCTCCCGCCGCGCCCATTATCAGATCGCCATATAGCATCTCGTGATTTCTCCGAGGTGGCGCCCCATTCCGCCCGTGCGCGCAGCTGAACCCGCTCATAGCAACATATTATTGGTCCTTGTTATATAGCACCGTGCCATATCACGGCACTATTGGTTGCTCCCTTAATGCCGTCTTACCGTCGTTGCCACACGGTACCCGCACATTAAGGGAGTGGTCCCGGTGGCATACACCAGCTCCGGAAAACATCACGCGGCAGGCGCGTGACGCCATGACATTCGCCATCGCGCTTACTGCCGTCGCCGCTTTCCTTTCCGCCGCGGCAATCGTCATCCTCGCCATTGTCGTCGCCGGGATCCGCAGCGACGACCGCGCCAAGAACCTCACCAGCGCTCCGCGCACCCGCACCGAACACCTCACCCGCCGGCTGCTCGGAGTCGGCATCCGCACCACCGAAGCCGACTACCCCGCGGCGACGCCGCCCGGCACCCCATCGTCCCCCGTCTCCCCGGAAAGCGATCGGCCATGACCATCTCGATCCCGCTCATCACCCTCCCGGACACCGGAACCGGCCAGGACATCACCGGCCGCCATCCAGCACCCGGCCTGCGCCTGGCCCTGTCTCGTCCGGCCGTCCTGGCGCTGGTCAGCCCGCCCGGCCCCGGCAGCCAGCCCGCCCCGCCCGGACGGCCCAGGGACCGCTCCGGCCTGTGGCTGCGCAACGCCGCCGCCGGGCTCGGCGTCCTGGCCGCGGCCGCCGCCACGGTCAGCTTCACCGCCCAGTACCGGATGGTCGACGCCACCAGCCACCTGCCCGCCATCGCCGCCCTGGAAGCGGCGATCCCGGACGGCGCCGCCCTGGTCTTCGCCAGCCTGGGCATCGCGCTGGCCCTGCACGGCCGCCGCGCGCTCCGGGCCCGCGCGCTGAACCTGGCCGCCGTCGGCGCCAGCGTCGTCATGAACGTCCTGGCCGCCGGACCCGGCTGGCGCAATCTGGCCATCTGGGCCCTGCCCCCCATCGCCTACGCCCTGGCCAGCGACACCCTGATCGGCGTCGTCCGCGCCTGGGCGATCGCCCGCCACCAGCAGCTGGGCACGGCCCTGGCCGCCGACGCGCCCACCCCGCTGGCCATCCTCGGCGGCCTGGCCCTGTGGCTGCTGCGCCTGGCTCTGGCCCCGGCGTCCACCCTGACCGGGTTCCGCGCCTGGGTGCTCGAGGAGTGCCCGGTCGCCCCCGGCCGCCGCGCCCGCCCGGCCCCGCCGCCGGCGCAGTCCCGGCCGGGCCGGGAGAGGGGGACGGTCCCGAGGAAGGCGACCAAGACCGCCCGCTTCCTGGATCTGGTCACCGAACGGCATGGGCCTCTCGCCTCGATCCCGCTCGACGCCACCGCCCAGCTCGCCTCGGCCCTGGCCCCCCAGGCCGGCCTGCATCCCGGCGCCGCCCGCACCGCCCTCCGCCAGGCCGTCCTGGCCGCCCGGAACGGAGACCCCCGATGATGATCAAGTACGCCATCGCCCTGGCCGTCGTGATCCTCGTGGCGGCGTTCGCCGCGTGGGCGTTCCTGCCCGCCCGTCACCTTCCCGGCAACCGGGCCCGCCACCTGCGGATCCGGCTGCACCTGCGGCTGCACCCAGGCAAGGGCTTCGCCCACGTCTTCAGCCTGTGGCTGCGCTGGGGCCGCCTGGCCGCGCTGCGTCGCTCGTCCCGGATCCGCCCCGCCCTCCCGCTGCGCCACCGCATCCTCGACCCGCGCGAGCACTCGGTGTTCCTCGGCCGTACCCACTACCGGCACGGGCTGCGGGTCCCGCTGGAGGAGCACGTCCTGGTGATGGCGCCTCCGCGGACGTTCAAGACCGCGTTCCTGGCCGACGTAATCCTGCGCTACCGCGGCCCGGTCATCGCCACCACCACCAAGGCCGACCTGTTCAAGCTCACCAGCGCGGTGCGCTCCTTCGCCGGCCCGGTCCACATGTTCAACCCCCAGCACATCGGCGGGGTCCCGTCCACCTTCTGCTGGTCCCCGGTCGAGGGCTGCCAGGACCCGGCCACGGCCATCCGCCGCGCCGATGCGTTCGCGTTCGCGGTCTCGCAGAAGGGCGTGGAGGACGGCACCTTCTGGTCCGCCAAAGCCAGTGACTACCTGCGCGGCTACTTCCACGCCGCCGCCCTGGCCCGATATGACCTGCGGGCCGTCGCGGCCTGGGTGTCCGGCGCGGACCCGCACGTGCCCGAGCGGATCCTGGCCGCCGCCGGCGCGCACCAGTGGGCGCTCACCCTGGCCGAGCTCCAGTCCGAGGCGCACAAGACCGCCGCCACCGTCCGGATGGTCATGTCCAGGGCGCTGGCGTTTATGGCCGACCCCGCCCTGGCCGCCTGCGTCCTTCCCGCTCCCGGCACCGGGTTCGATATCCCGGCCTTCCTGAGCGATGCCGGCACCGTGTACATGATCGCCGAGGCCGTCAGCGAGGAAGCCCCCGTCGCGCCGCTGTTCGCCGCGATGGCGTCGGAGATCCACTGGATCGCGGCGCAGACGGGCCAGGCGTCCCCCTCGGGCCGGTTGGACCCGCCGCTGCTGATGGGCCTGGACGAGGTCACCCAGATCTGGCCCGTCCCGTTGCCATCCTGGCTGTCGGACTCCGGCGGCAAGGGCATCCAAGTCTGCGCCGTCGTCCACGGCGAAGCCCAGCTCGCCGAACGGTGGGGTGAGCACGGCCGCCAGGTCGTGCTCGACACCAGCTCGGTCAAGGTGTTCCTGCCCGGCATCACCGACACCACCACGCTCCTGGCGGCCAGCACGCTGTGCGGGCAGGCGTCGTGGAAGATCCGCGGCCAGGACCACGCCACCCGCCACGACGTGGCCACCCCGGACATGATCCGCCAGCTGCCCGCCGGGTTCGCCCTGGTCATCCGCGGCGGCTGCGCCCCCGTCATCGCCCGGCTGCCGCGCGCCTGGCGTAACCCCGCCTACCGCCGCGCCCGCCGCCTCCCCGCGGAGCCCGCCCAGGACCTCCCTGCGCCCCAGTGGAGCGAGCCGGTCATCCCCCGTCACGTGCCTTCCGGCACCTTCTCCTGGAACTGACTATGACCAGCAACGACCCGATCGCCGCGATCCTGGACCAGCTCGCCGCCCATGGCGAGCAGATCACCCGGCACGGCCGCATGCTCCAGGAGCACGCCGCCGCCCTCGCCGAGCTCGCCGGCACTGCCCCGGACGGCGCCGGCCCTGACGGTTACCGCCCCGAGCCGGCGCCGGCGTGGTGGAAGCTCCCGGCCGACGGCCGGGCAGAACCCGTCGCCCGGCTGCGTGCCTGGGTGGAGCAGGTGTACCGGCCCGGTTACGGGCACCTGGCCGCCACCCTCGGCCCTTGCTGGGAAGCCCACGACCTGTGCCTGTACGGGCTGGACATCGCGGCCGGCCTGTGGTCCGTGCTCTACCTGCAGCCCCACCGGACCCCGGGCCTGCTGTCCGCCCAGGCCGAATACCAGGCCCGCATCCTGCCCGCCCTGGCCGACCAGTTCAGGGTCGAGACCAGCTGGTGCGCCCACCCCCGCGGCCCCGCCCAGGCCCGGCCCGGGAGCAGGCCATGACCGGCGGCACGCTCCGCCAGGCCCTGGCGTTCGCCACCTGCGGCTGGCCGGTCCTGCCGTGCCTGCCCGGGGCGAAGATCCCCGCCACCGCGCATGGCTACCGGGACGCCACCACCGATGAGCAGCAGATCAGCGGCTGGTTCGGCCGCCACCCGGACTGGAACCTGGCCATCGCCACCGGCGCCCCCGGCCCCGACGTCCTGGACGTCGACCAGCACGGCCCGGCCGGGAACGGGTACCCGGCGTTCCGCCGGCTCCGCGCTGCCGGGCTGCTAGACGGCGCGGCCCTCTACGTGCGCACCCCCAGCGGCGGCCTGCACGCCTACTTCACCGGCTCCAGCCAGCACAACGGCCACCTGCCAGCGCACCACCTGGACTTCCGCTCGCAAGGCGGTTACGTCCTGACCCCGCCCTCCCAGATCAACGGCCAGCCCTACCAGCTCATCAGCCAGCCCGGCGGCCAGGCCGACCTGGACTGGGCCGCCGTCACCCGGCTGCTGCAACCCCAGCGCCAGCCCTCCCTGCCGCAGCCCCGTGCCCCTGGCCACGACATCGCCCACCTGGCCCGCTGGGTCGCCGCCCAGGCCGAAGGCAACCGCAACGCCGGCCTGTTCTGGGCCGCCAACCGCGCCCTGGACACCGACCCCGCCGCCGACCTGAGCCCGCTCGCCGACGCCGCCTGCCAGGCCGGCCTGCCCGACCCCGAGATCACCCGGACCCTGAACTCCGCCCGCCGCACCAGCGGCACCCACCCCCACCAACCCGACCACCAAGCCGAGGTCAACTGACATGAACACCACCACCTCCTCCTCCAGCACCCCTACCAGCCAGGCTGCGCCCGTTCCCCAGACCCATTGCGCCGACGGCCCCGTCATCCGCGGCGAGCGCATGCCCGCCGGCAGGGTGGACGCCGGCGGGACCCGGCTGCGGTTGCGGGCTCTGCACGTCATGGGCCACGGCTCGGCCCGCATCGCCCGCGCTCTGGGCGCCCGCAAGACGACCATCCAGGAGCTCGCCAGCGGCAACGCCCGCACCGTCAGCCCGCAGCTGCGCGACGCGGTCAGCGACCTGTACGACGCGTGGTGGGACAAGCGCGCCCCCGAACGCACCTGCGCCGAGCGCAGCGCCGCCACCATCGCCCGCCGCCGGGCCATCGCCGGGAACTGGTGCGCCCCCGCCGCCCTGGACGACGACCAGCTCGATGTCCCCGGTTACCGGCCCCAGTACGGGTGGAAACCCGCCACCGGCACCGGCGTCGCCCCCGATATCCACCCGGCCGTCGGCCACCGCTACAACAGGAAGGGCGCATGAGAGACCACCAGATGGGCCTCAAACTGATAACCGACGTCCTCGACGTGCTCGACCGGCACGGGTACGTCCGCGGCGACGATGAGCACGCCGGCCGGGCTATCTTTCTCGTCAGCGACCTGGCCCGCATCTACGAACGCTCCCAGGACCATCCGTTCGGGCCCTCCATCAACCAGGCGCCATCCCCGCCGCCACCCGAGCCGCCCGGCCAGGACAGCCGTGATGCGGTCATCGTCCCGGCCAGCGAGCTGAAGACCATGCTGGCCGCGCTGGATATCGCCGCCGCCTGCAAGCGCGACCGCGCTGAGATGTGCACCGACTGCCCCGATCAGTCCTGCCCCGCCTGCCAGACCCACCTCCACGATGCCCGGGCCTACGACCAGATGGCCGGCCGCATGCTCCAGGCCGCCGAAGCCGCCCCGGCCGCTCACCACGGCCAGACCGAGCCAGCCGGCCCGCCTCGCCCATCCACGCTCGCAGCCGGCAAGGAGGCCGGCCAGTGACCAGCCACGGCAAGACCCCGGACGAACCCGGAACCCGCCGCCAAGCCGACAGGCCCCATGTCCCCGCCCAGCGGCCGGGCGACAAGGACATGCGCGAGATGAACGACCCCTACGACCTCCCGTTCCCCGACTACTCCGACCGCTGGCCACCAGGCCGTCCCGAGTACGCGATCGTCGTCGACCAGCTCCGCGGCTGGCAGCCAGGTCAGCCACCATCCCTCGCCGAACTCCTCGAAACCAGACGCACCCGCGAACCAGAGCCCGACCTGGAAGCCGAACCATGACCCGCACCTGGAAGTGACCGCCATGACCCTGACCATCAACGACACCACCATCACCAGCGACCAGACCGGCCACACCGCCCGGCAAGCGTCCGGTCGCCAGCACGGCTGGGAAGTGTCCTGGCTGCCCGGCCAGGTCCTGGACCGCAACACCGTCATCACCGCGATGCTCCTGGCCGACATCACCGGCAAAGGTGACCTGCACGAGGGCCACCGGCTCTGGCCGCACATCCAGGGCTGGGCGGCAGAGCTCGGCCTGACCGGACCTGACGCCATCGCCCGGGCCTCCCAGCCACCCCGCGGCATCGATCCTCAGCAGGAACACGCCAGCGGACAGCCGGATAGGGAGGCAGCCGACTGACCAGCCAGCCAGACACCACATCCAGATCGCCAAGCAGCAGCGCGGGACACGCCGGCCAGCTGCCCGAGGACGGATTCCTGCCAGGCCTGTCCCTCTACGAGCGCCTCATCGGCCACGGCATCGCCGAAGCCGACGCGCGCGGCGGCACCGTCGATCATGTCACCGCCCGGCGGCTAGCCATCTGGCTGGCCGCCCGGCCGCAACCACCCGTCTTCGCCCGGGACCTGGTCCGCTTCGTCAACACCGGAGAGATCACCCCCACGCTCAAGACCCAGCTGCGCATCCACGCCCGCTCCGGCACCTACCCGGACCGGCCGCAGGCCGCCCGGCTCATGCACTACTGCACCAGCCGGGGCGCCGCCCTCGGCTCGGTCAGCCAGGACTTCGGCGCCGCCTGCGACCAGATCGACCGGGCCGACCTGATGCTCGCCGACCTCCACGAGCGGGCCAGGCAAGGCCTCGCCCAGCCGGAGCAGGCCTGGCCCGAGACCGACGGACCCCGGATCCTCGCCCTGGCCGACCGCGACCCCGAGGCCCAGACCGTCAGCCTCATCCTGGACGCCACCACCGCCAACACCGTCATCTTCGCCGTGGCCGCGCACGCCGACGAGCGAGAGGCCCACGTCCGCGAGGTCGAGCAATTCGGCCAGAGCCTCCCGGAGGGCTCCTACGGCCGGCGCAACCGCCAGGCCATCGCCGCACGCGAAACCCGGGTCGCCGCCCGGCTGCGCGCCGTCGAGCACGCCTACCGCATGGCCATCGAGCGCGACAGCATCCACGTACCGCCGGAGCCCACCAGAACCCTCCGCTCTATGGACCCCGTGGCCGACAGGCAAATCGACCTTGAGGCTGAGCCATGATCCGCCAGCCCGTGACCATCAACGTAGGACGAGGCGGGAACCATGCTGACGGTCGGCCAGATCCGGCGCAAAACCCCTACTGGGATCTCGACCTGCTCACGCCCGATGACGTATGCGCTCTGCTGAAGGTGAAAAAAAGCTGGCTCTATGACGCCGTGGAGGACGGCGCAATCGAGGCCATCCGACTAGGCAAGCAACTTCGATTCCGTCCATCCGCGCTTGTCCGTTATCTGGAGGAGCGAGTGAGTAATGTGAACGGGCGCGAACGATCGTAGACGCTCGGTTTCTCTTACTCGGTGCTGATTGAAAGAAGCTCGGCCGCATCATCGAGTTCTGCCGTATTTTCGTGGCGGCCTGCGGCAGTGTCGGCAGCCACCAGGATCTGCCACTGGCAGCCACGAGGAGGCCTCCATGGCTATCACGAAGAGTGACTGTCGGCCGGTCAGCGTTGCTCACGGTTCGGCGCCGATTACGGACAAGGAGCGGCCTCGGGACACTGCGACGCACAAGCGTGCATATCATCCCAATATCGTTTGACTCCACCGGAGACATAGTGATCCACGGATTATGAGTCCAGCATGCCAGCGAACATCGATAGCAGCATCTACCTGCGTAAATGCGAGACCGACTGTCGCTGCAAGTCGCGGCTTGGCCGCGTATTTGCCACGGTCAGGCTCGGAGAGTTATAGCGAGCCTGCTGTCGCTGGGTTATGAGCACTACGACGCACGTCTCCCCCGTCTCCGGCGTTCCGGCGCGTCTCGTTGACCAGGGAAGCGGGCCAATGACTGTCGCCTACGTCCCAGGCGGTCTCCCCCGTCCCGCAGGGTCTCGTTAGCAAATTCGTTAGCCGATCGGTCCGCAACCTGCGGGTTCGTACTCTTCATGCAGGCGCGGGCCGCCCGCCTGATGATCTCCTTGCGTGGGGATCGGCATCCAAGACCTTCTCTTTACCACCTAGGCATCGCGGTCCATCGGCGGTGCGTGGGAGTCCGGGCCGGAACAAGGCGATCGCCACTAGGTGGCTCGCTGTCCGGGGCCTGGCTGTGAACCGGCCCTGAACCGGCTTCCCGTCCAGGAAGGCCTGCTGAACCGTCACGCAGGCCAGGTAAGGGAACAAGACGTCGACAGTCTCAAGATCGCAGGTCCGGAATGAGCACGCAAGCATGATCGCATGGAAGC
>Ga0209040_10000769_pt1 | contig 24857 bp, 25 predicted proteins | sample BogFormECP12_OM3_FD_188240 | JGI IMG/M metagenome (GOLD analysis project Ga0209040, IMG submission 188240) | Bog forest soil microbial communities from Calvert Island, British Columbia, Canada - ECP12_OM3 (SPAdes) (version 2) | ecosystem: Environmental > Aquatic > Freshwater > Wetlands > Bog ... | reverse complement strand
CTCTCGGGGTCGACCGCCCCGGTCCGCAGGATGCGACGACGCGAGTGTCCTGGCTCTCGGATCGCTGCTCGCCTCGCCTTCCAGCTCGCGGCCGTGGCGGTTGAGGGTCGCTCCCCGATGACAGTGGCGGGACCGCGCCGGATTTGCACCGGCTTCCTACATCGTCATCGCCTTACGTGCGACATTGTCGCACCTCGATCAGTCCAAGCGGTACCGAATCAGCCGGGAACTGTTGGCGACGACAGCCACCGACGACGCGTTGTGCAGGATCGCCGCGAGCACTGGCGACAATGCGCCGCCGGCACCGATAAGCAACCCGGCGGCGTTGACCGCGATCGACATGCCGTAGTTCTGGCGGATGACCTCGACCGCGCGGCCGCCCAAGTCGCCCACGTCGAGCAGGCGGTTCAAATCGTCGTTGGCCAACGCGACATCGGCGGTTTCCACCGCGACGTCAGTACCGGCCAGACCCATAGCGATCCCGATATTGGCGGCCGCCAGCGCCGGAGCGTCGTTGATGCCGTCGCCGACCATACCGACGACGTAGCCTTCGTCCTGAAGTTGGCGCACCAATTCGAGTTTGTCCTCGGGCAGTACCTCGGCGCGCCACTCGTCGATGCCCAGCTCGCCGGCAACCACCGTCGCGATGTCCGGGTGATCACCGGTGAGCATCACGACCCGGCGGATTCCGTTGGCGCGCAGCTTCTTCAGCACATCTGGCGCTTCGGGCCGGACTTCGTCGCGCAGGCTAATCAGCCCGACCAGCTTGCCGTCCACCGCGAGCAGCAGGGGGGTCTCGGCCTGACGGCGCAGCTTGTCGACCCAGTCCGCTGCCTTCTTCGAAACCTTGACCTTTTCCGAGCGCAGCAGCGACGGGCTGCCCAGCAGCAGCGTCCGCCCGTCGGCCCAGGTCCGCATGCCGAGTCCGACCAGCACCTCGCATTCCTCGTGCGGTGGAATGATGATGCGGCGTTCCTCGGTCGAGCGGATCACGGCCTCGGCCAGCGGGTGACGGGAGTGCAGCTCCGAGCTGGCCGCATACGCGAGCACCTGCTCTGGCTGCCAGTCATTGTGTAGCGCAATGATATTCGTCACTATAGGGCGCCCGACGGTAAGCGTGCCGGTCTTGTCGAAGACGATTGCGTCCACCCGTCCGGCCTGCTCGAGGTGCGATCCGCCCTTGATCAGGATGCCGCGGCGTGCGCCGTTGCCGATCGCCGCGCTGATCGCGGTCGGTGTCGCCAGGCCCACTGCGCAAGGGCACGCAATCAGCAGCATGGTCATCGCGCGCCGGACGTCTCCGGTGATCGCCAGGGTGATCGCGGACACGATGAACGAGATGGGAACGAAGCGACGGGAGAAGTTCTCGCCGACGGTTTGGATCGGTGCCCGATCGTGCTGTGCCTCTTCGACGCGGCTGATGATGCGGCCGATGGTGGTTTCGTTGCCGACGGCACGAGCGCGAACTACCAGTCGCCCGCGCAGCACCACCGAACCGGCGTGCACCGTTGACCCGGCAACGATGCTGACCGGCAGCGTTTCGCCGGTGATCGCGGACTGGTCGACAACCGCCTCGCCGTCGACCACGTCACCGTCGACCGGTATCGCCACTTGATCGTGGATCACCACGTCATCGCCGATCTGGATGGTGTCGATCGGGACCTGTACTTCAGTGCCTGCTTGGGGGCCGTCGGCCAGCCGGATCCAGGCCGTGTCGGCGGTGCCGCGAAGCAGATCCGAGATCGCCCGACGGGTCCGTCGCAATGTCAAATCCTGAAGGTACTCACCGATATTCAGCAGCCACAGCACGGTGAGCGCGACGACGTTCTCGCGCAGCACCAGGCTGGCCACGGTCGCGGCGGTCACCAGTGCATCAGTGCCGGCGCGTCCGGACCACAGTGAGCGCAACGCGCCGCGCAAGAACGGATAGCCCATGAACACCGTCGCGCCGGTTGCGACCAGCCGGCCGGTCGGGCCCAAAAGCGGCGGTCGTTTGAAGACGTAGCGGCGCACGCCGAGTAAGGCCAGCGCCGTGCCGCCGATCACCATGCGCAGCACCTCGGTGTTGCGCACGTCGGATGATCGCGGTGTACGAGCCGGGATCAACTCGGCGGCAACGTGTTCGGCTGAGGTGATCGACGCCAGCACCGCCTCACGATCGCAGCGCCTCGGCGAATACCAAACGACGACAGAACCGGTGTGAGGATAGGCGTGCACGGCCCGCACCCCGTTCTGCCGATCCACCGCCTCTTCCACGGCGACGGCGCGCCGTGAATTCGAACGCACCCAGGGGACGTGCACCCGCATCCGCCCCGCGGCGTCGGAAACGACGACTAAGTCAGGGCAGGTCGCGGCAATCATCGCGGGCAATCAGTGCTCGTGGTCGTGGTTGCCGATGGCCGGAGGCTGCGCCTCCTCACCGAGGCGTTCGCGGGCTTCGGCCACCACGTCGGCCAGCTTCAGCCGGGCTGACTCCGCTGCTTCCTCGGCGCGTCGAGTTCCGCGCAGTCCCCACTCCGTCGCGGTCACGGCGGCGTCGTGAAGTGGCGCCTTGGCCAGAGCCTTGCGTACAACCTCGTAGGCGCTGACCCCGACCAGACCCGTTACCACCGTTCCGGCCGCCTTGCCCAATAGCCCGTGCACCAACATCGCGAAACGTCCTCCTGTCATGCCCTTGCCGGTCCGCAATCATAGCTTCCCACGACGGTAACATCGAGATATTGCGATATCAATATGGATTGTCCTGGCGCTCGGTCCGCGCGCCTAGTCGAGGGTGCGGGTGACCTTCTCGGTCCCGATCTTGCGCGGCAACGTGGCCGGATCGGGGTTGGCCACCTGCACCAGCGACCCGCCGACTGCCAGCACCGCGAGCAGACCGTCGATCACGTCGTCGGGCCTATCCCAGGACGCCGTCGAGAGCACCCGATCGCCAGCCGTCAAACCCCGTGCCGTCGCGGACTGTTGGCAGGCCACCAACACCTCGTCGACGGATCGGCCGGCCAAGGCCGGGCCGGGATGCCGCTCGGCGACAATCTGGTCGCCGTGTACCCGCACCGCGGTCGCGTAGTCGGTGACACCGATCGGCAGATCGGACGCCGCACGACCGAACGCGTCCAGCGACAGCACCGCTACCTCGCCTGCGTCGGTGGTGTCGGCCTCGTCGAGCCGAGCCATGGTGCATAACGCGACATCCGCCTCTGAGCCGCCGAGTACCACCTCCGCGCCGATCCACCACACCCCGAACAACACCGCCGCCGTCTGCCAGTGTGCCGGTAGCAACACCGCCACCCGGCTGGCTGGGCCGGCGCCCAACTCGTCGCGCAGCAGGTTGCCGGTCTTGGCCGCCCAGTTGGCCAGTGTCGCCGCGGACAGCTCGATGCGCTCGCCGGTGGCGTCGTCGTAGTAGGTGATGCGAGGGCCGACCGGGTCGGCGCGCAGCATCGGGTCCAGAATCGCTTCGCTGAGCGTCGTCACCGATTCACCGCCCAGGAAGCCTCGGCCTTCAGGCCGGGGAGGAATGGGCGGTGTTGTCGTACCGCGACGGTAGCCTTCGCCGCATGAACGTTGTCCGCTATCGGTACAGGTTGCGCCCCGGCGCGACCGCGCTGGCGGCGTTGCTGCGAGAGTGGGACCTCTGCCGGTGGGTGTGGAATCAAGCGGTTGCGCGGCTTAACGAGTCCGGCGAGTGGGTCCGTGACGATGCGCTTACTGGCTGGCGGCGGGAGCATGATTGGCTGCGTAATGGTTCGGTGGTAGCGCAACAGCAGATGCTGCGCAACTTCCGCGCCAAGCGAGCCAAGGGTAAGGGGCGCCGCAAGTTCAAGTCCGGCAGGCGCAGTCTGCTGAGCCTGAATTACACCAGGCGAGGATTCGCTGTGAAAGATGGCCGCTTGCATTTGGCTGGTGGCCTGTCCATTCCGGTGGTGTGGTCGCGGGAGTTGGCGTCTGAGCCGAGCAGTGTCCGCGTCTACCGCGACAGCATCGGACATTGGTACGCCAGCTTCGTGGTGCACCGCGACGACCGGGCGCTGCCGGTCTGCGATGAGGCTATCGGCATCGACTGGGGTGTACGCGCCGTGGCGACTACCACCGACGCGGAATACGACCTGCCGCATTTGGAACACGGCAAGCGCGCCAGCAGAGAGGTCGCACGCCGGCAGCGGACGATGGCGCGGCGCAAGCCGGCCCGCGGCGAGCGGGCGTCCAAGGGTTACCTCAGCGCGAAACGCGCTGTCGCCAAGCTGTCCAAGAAAGTCGCCCGGCAGCGGAAGGACACGGCGCGTAAGTGGGCCACTAAAGTCGTCGCCAACCATGGGGCATTGGCGGTTGAGGACTTTAAGCCACGGTTCTTGGCCAAGTCCCGTATGGCGCGCAAGTCCGCCGACGGCATCATCGGCGCGACCAAAGCGACGCTGATCGAGCATGCCCAGCGGGCGGGCCGAAAGGTGGTGTTGGTGCCGCCCGCCTACACGACGATGACATGCAGCGGTTGCGGTGCGAGAGCCAAGTCCCGCCTGCTGCTGTCGGAGCGGGTTTTTGTCTGCGAGTCCTGCGGAATAATCCAGGATCGCGATAGAAATGCTGCCAGAGTCATTCTGGACAGGGCTGGTCTCAACCCTGCCGGTGCTGAAGCTGTAAGACATTCGGATCTTCTCGAGGTTCGGGTGCTTGCCGAGCCGGGAATCCCCACCCTTTAGGGCGGGGAGGATGTCAAGTCAGTTAACGCACTCGGGGTGCTCGGAGCCGGCGGTCAGGATCGGCGAGGGCGGGGGAGCGTTGTTGTCAGCCGCGCCGGAGTTCGACGAACCAGCTGTCGTCGCGGTGGGCCCGTCGCTCAAGCCCGCGCCCGGGCCGGTGTAGTCGTTGGCCAGCACCACCCGCACCGATCCCGGGGGGACCGATGCATTGCCGATGACGGGCAGTCCGCCGAGTTCTTTGGCGACCGCTTGCGCGCCCAGGTCGTCGGCCTTGGCGGCTTGCACCTGGCTGGCGGCCACATGGGCAGCGTCGTTATTGCCGATCTTCCCCGCGGCAAAGCCTTTGGAGCTCAACACTTCTGACACCGACGCAGCGAGCCCGTTGATATCGGTGTCGTTGAGCACGTTGGCGGTGGTCTTGTCGGGCGTGTAAGCGAGCTCCTCGGTTTTGCCCTGCGCCTGACCGTGCAGTAGCCCCGCGATCCAGTCTTGCACCTGATGAGGATCGACCCGCACGACACTGTGCATGCCGTCATCGCTCCAGCCGGACTCGTCGAGCACCGGGATGGTGGCGAATGCGATCTTGCCGGCGGCGAGCTTCTGCAGCTGATTCACGAAATCCATGATGTCCCAACCCGATGACAGCACCACCGAGCGCTGGATGGCCTGCTGCAGCCGGTTCATCGTTGCCGGGCTCGACAGCGTCTTCCCGGAGATCACCTGGTGGGCCAGCGAGGCCATCACCACCTGCTGGCGCACCACCCGATCCAGGTCCCCGCGGGGCAGGTCATGGCGTTGACGGACGAAGCTCAGCGCTTGTGGACCATTGAGCTTCTGCCAACCAGCCGGAAAATCGGCGCCCGAAAGTGGTTCGTACACAGGCTCTTTGAGGCAGACCTTGACACCGCCGAGGGCGTCGGTGATCAACGAGAAGCCCAGCAGCCCGATCTCGGCATAGTGGTCGACGGTGACACCGGTGAGGTCGGCGACCGTCTTGATCAGCGCCTCACGGCCGGCCTCGGTTCCCTCCGCCTCGGCCTCGGTGGGCGCGACGCCGGATTCGACCAGGCTGACGCGCTTCTCCTCCTTGGTCTGGCCGTAGACACCGTTGATTTTGGTCTTGCCCAGCCCGGGCGCGGAAACGTAGGTGTCGCGCGGAATCGAGATCGCGGTCGCGGATTTCCCGTTGTTGGGGATGCGCACCAGGATGATGGTGTCGGTGTTGGAGGCCACCTCGTCGCCGGCCCGCAGCGTCGCCAATTCCTCGGCGCTCAGCGGGTTGCCGTGGGCATCGGTGCGGCTGTCCATGCCGACCAGCAGGATGTCGATCGCCCCGTCGTCGCCGCCGTGACCCAACGATGGCGCGAAGACGTGAAAGATGCCGTCCTCGAAAGAGCGGACCTTGCTCCAAGCCACCCCGGTGCCGAGCACGACCATGACGGCCGCCACGGTTGCAATCACACGAACCACGCGATGCACAGGCATCATTTCAGACTACTTTTGTCACAGCAGTATCGCCGGTAGCTGAGGCCTCGGCGTGCCAGACTCGTGACCACGCCCACGACGATGCAGAGCAAAGCGATGAGGAGGAGTGGCGTTGGTTACCCAGCGAGACAGGATCGTGATCACCGGTGCCGGTGGGCAGGCCGGCAGCTGGGTGGCGGCTGAGGCGACTCGCCGAGGACGCGACGTGCTGGCGCTGACGTCGTCGCAATGGGACATCACCGATCCGCAGGCCGCCGGGCATATCGTGCAGACCGGCGACGTGGTGATCAACTGCGCGGCCTACACCAATGTGGACGGCGCCGAGGGCGACGAGGAGCGGGCGTACGCCGTCAATGCGGCCGGCCCCGAGCGCATTGCCCGGGCCTGCGCGCGCGCCGGCGCGCGGCTGATCCACATCTCCACCGACTACGTGTTCAGCGGCGACTTCGGCGGATCAGCGCCGCACCCCTACGAGTCCGACGACGAGACGGCGCCGCTGAGCGTGTACGGGCGGACGAAACTGTCCGGCGAACGCGCGGTGCTGGCGGCCTCGCCGGAGGCCGTGGTGGTGCGCACCGCCTGGGTTTACACCGGCGCAAGCGGCAAGGACTTCGTGGCCGTTATGCGCAAGCTGGCCGCCGGCGATGGCCTCGTCGAGGTGGTTGACGACCAAACTGGGTCGCCGACCTACGTCGCCGATCTGGTCGCCGCGCTGCTCGAAGTCGCCGACGGGCAGGTCACGCGGCCGCCAAACGGAATTGTGCATGCCGCCAACGCAGGGGCGGTCTCCCGCTTCGAGCAGGCCCGCGCGGTGTTTGAGGACGTCGGCGCGGATCCCGAGCGGGTGGTGCCGGTGAGCAGCGCTCACAATCCGCGACCGGCGCCGCGACCGCCGTATTCGGCACTGTCCGGTCGGCACTCGGAGCGGGCCGGCTTGTCGCCGCTGCGGCCGTGGCGCGACGCGCTCGCCCAGGCGCTGGCTGCGCCGCTGAGACCTTGATCGTTACTCTCTACGCGTGAATGACGTCCTGCGGGTGGTGACGGTGACCTATTCCCCGGGTCCGCACCTGGACCGGTTTTTGGCGTCGCTGTCGCATGCGACTGAGCGCCCGGTGAGCGTGCTGATGGCCGACAACGGCTCCACCGACGGGACGCCGCAGGCCGCCGTCGAGCGCTACCCGGGTGTGCGGCTGTTCTCGACCGGGTCCAACCTCGGCTACGGGAGCGCGGTGAATCGCGCGATAGCGCAGCTGGGAGATGCCGACGAGTGGGTCGTGGTGGCCAACCCGGACGTGCAGTGGGGCCCCGGCAGCATCGACGCGCTGCTGGACGCCGCCGCGCGCTGGCCGCGGGCTGCGACCCTAGGTCCGCGGATCCACGACCCGGACGGATCGGTGTACCCCTCGGCGCGCCATCTGCCCAGCCTGATCCGTGGCGGCATGCACGCCGTCGCCGGACCGTTGTGGAAGAACAATCCGTGGTCGACGGCCTACCGCCAGGAGCGGCTGGCACCCACCGAGCGCCCGGTGGGCTGGCTGTCGGGCTCGTGCCTGCTGGTGCGGCGCGTGGCCTTCGAGCAGATCGGCGGCTTCGACGAGCGCTACTTCATGTACATGGAAGATGTCGACCTGGGCGACCGGTTTGGTAAGGCCGGCTGGCTGAACGTCTATGTGCCGTCGGCCGAGGTGCTGCACCACAAGGGCCACGCCACCGCACGCGAGTCGGCGCGCAACCTGGCGGCCCACCACAAAAGCACTTACCTCTATCTCGCCGACCGGCATGCTGGATGGCGGCGCGCCCCGCTGCGCTGGGCCATCCGGGCGGGGTTGGCGGTGCGGGTACGGCTGATGGTGCGCGGCTCACGGCGGACAGAAGGGGGGCGGTGACGGTGGTGAGCGTTGAGGTTGACGCCGTTGTCCTGGTTGGCGGTAAAGGCACCCGGCTGCGGCCACTGACCTTGTCGGCGCCCAAGCCGATGCTGCTCACCGCCGGGTTGCCGTTCCTCACCCATCTGCTTTCCCGGATTGCCGCGGCCGGGATCGAGCACGTCATCCTCGGCACCTCATACCACCCCGCGGCGTTCGAGAAAGAGTTCGGCGACGGCTCCAAGCTGGGGCTGCAGATCGAATACGTGCCCGAGGAGCACCCGCTGGGTACCGGCGGCGCCATCGCCAATGTCGGCTCACGGCTGCGCTATGACACCGCGATGGTCTTCAACGGCGATGTGCTCTCTGGAGCCGATCTGGGGCAGCTGCTGAACTATCACCACGAGCAGCACGCCGATCTCACCCTGCACTTAGTGCGAGTGGCTGATCCCCGCGCGTTTGGCTGCGTACCGACCGAAAATGGCCGTGTCACAGCATTTTTGGAGAAGACCGAGGATCCGCCGACCGACCAGATCAACGCCGGTTGTTACGTGTTCTCCCGCAAGATCATCGACCGGATTCCCCACGGCCGTGAGGTCTCGGTCGAACGTGAAGTGTTCCCTGCGCTGCTTTCCGACGGCGACGTTGGCGTCTACGGCTATGTCGATGCCAGCTACTGGCGGGACATGGGCACGCCGGAAGACTTCGTGCGTGGATCGGCGGATCTGGTGCGCGGCATCGCCCCGTCGCCGGCGCTGCACGGCCACCGGGGCGAGCAGTTGGTGCACGACGGCGCGGCGGTGTCTCCCGGCGCGCTGCTGATTGGCGGCACGGTCGTCGGGCGGGGTGCGGAGATCGGCCCGGGCGCGCGGTTGGACGGCGCGGTCATCTTCGATGGCGCGCGGATCGAGGCCGGCAGCGTGATCGAGCGCTCGATCATCGGCTTCGGCGCGCGAATTGGTCCGCGGGCGTTGATCCGCGACGGCGTCATCGGCGACGGCGCCGACATCGGCGCACGCTGCGAGCTGCTGCGCGGGGCGCGGGTGTGGCCCGGGGTTTCCATTCCCGACGGCGGGATCCGCTACTCCAGCGACGTGTGAGTTGCCCGGGAGACGAGGTAGGCCAGCGCCTCGTCGGACCCTTCGGGCAACTCCTCGGTCGGCCACCAACGTAGGTCCACCGACTCGTCGCTGATCGCGATCTGGGCGCCGGCCGGGGCATGGGCCACGAACTGCAGATCAAGATGACGGGTCGGCACACCCAGCGAGCAGGTGACCGGGTGGACGTGCACGGCGACCAGGTCGGGTTCGATGCGCAGGTCGGTCACGCCGGATTCCTCGGTGGCCTCCCGCAGTGCCGCCGCGACGATGTCGCGGTCGGTGTCGTCGCAGTGCCCGCCCAGTTGCACCCAACGGCCCAGCCGCGGATGCAAAGTGAGTAGGACTTGGCCGCCGGAGTCGTCGAGCACCAACGCCGACGCGGTGACGTGTCCCGGTACGCACTCGCGACGGCAGGCGTCGTCGCGCGCGTCCATAAACGCCAACACGGCGTGGCGCAGCGAGTCCTGCCCCCGGTTCGGTGCCTCCCACTCGCGGAGCAAGGCGATGGCCGACTGCCGAATGCTCACTTGCGCACCAGCAGGTCACTGACCGGCACCGGGTCGCGCGGGTCCGCTAACGGTTCAGGCGGATAGCCGATCGCGATGGCGCCCAACGGCTCCCAGTCGCCGGGCAGCCCCAGCTCTTCGCGGACCAGATCGGCGGCGAAGATCGTCGAGCCGATCCAGCAGCTGCCCACCCCGCGCACGGCCAGCGCCACCAGCAGCGCCTGCACGGCCGCCCCCACCGCGACGGTGAACATGGTGTGCTCGGCGTCGTTGCGCGCGGCGTCTGGGTAATCGTGCGCGCCTTCGGGTACCAGCATCGGGATCACGACTTCTGCTGCGTCATAGAGGATCTGGCCGCGCGCCACGCGTCGTTCGACGGCGTCGGCCGGCTTGCCGTCAGCGGACATGTCGGACCGCCATTTGTCCCGCATGCGGTCCAGCAGGCGCGTGCGAATCGCGGATGTCTGCAGCCAGACGAAGCGCACCGGCCGGGTGTGGTGGGGGGCCGGCGCGGTGAGCGCCTCCGCGACGGCGGCCTCGATGAGCTGCGGCGGCACCGGCTCGCCGGCGAACTGGCGCACCGAGCGGCGCAGCAGCTGGGCCTGTCGGCGGCCCAACTCCAGGGCTTCGGCGGTGCCCAGCCAAAACAGGTCGTCGGTGCCGGACCGCACCAGGTGGCGGGCCGTGTCGCCGGTGTCGGACACGATGCCGCCGGGCAGCCCGCGCACGACGGCCGCCGGTATCGCGGTCAGCTTGCCCTTGACCAGGTCGGCCGCGGCGGCGATCTCGTCGGCAATCGCGATCTCGGTGACCAATAGTTCGTTGCCGTGCCGGTCGACGGCACCGGCGTAGCTGTGCAGGACGGCCAGACCGGCCGCGCCGACGGCAGCGTCGGTTTGGCCGTTGCGCCATGCTCGGCCCATGGTGTCGGTGACCACGACGGCGACGGTGACGCCCAGCCGTTCGCGCAGCCCGGCCCGCAGGGCCGCAGCGCTGGCATCGGGATCGACGGGCAGCAGTGCCAATTCGTCGGCGCCGACGTTGGAGCCGTCCACGCCGGACGCGGCCTGAACGACGCCCAGTTTGTTCTCGGTGATCAGCGTGCGACCTTTGCGGGCCAGCACACGAACGGCCTCCGCGTCGACAAGCTTGCGCCGCAGGACGTCTCGCGCCTCAGGGTCGTCGGGCGCGTCCACCAGCCGGCCTTCGCATTTGGACACCACCTTGCTAGTGACCACCAGCACGTCGCCGTCGCGCAGCCAGGGCGCGGCCGCGGCCACCCCCGCGCTCAGGTCGTCGCCCGGACGAAATTCGGGAAGCCCGGTGACCGGCAGGATCTCAACCGCCGAGGCGGTGCCGTGCTCGCCGCCGGTCGGCGGCGTCGTCAGTGTCACGATGCGCCGCTCCTCTTCATCGCTTCGCTCTGCATCGTCGCCCTCGCGGTCAAAGCGCCACGCCCGCGAGGTCCAGGCCGGCGCTCACCATCTCGGCCGTCGCCTTCGGATCGGTCATTATCAGTGGTACCGACTGCACTGCAACCCCGTCGATTTCGGCGTGGTCGCCCTCGTGTATCAGCCAGCAGTCCAAGATGCCCGTACCGGCTCGCGCGCCATAGTGCCGTCCCACCGCCTCTGCGGTAGACACAACGCCGACTACGGTCAGGCACGCATCTGCCATGCCGCGCAACGGTTTTCCACCGATGATTGGCGAGTAGCCGACGATGGGCGCGTTGGTCGATCGCAGTGCTCCCCGGATGCCGGGGATCGCCAGGATTGCGCCGACGCTCACCACCGGATTTGACGGTGCCATCAGGATGATGTCGGCGTCGGCGATAGCTTCGGTGACTTCAGGCGCAGCGTGGGCCTTTTCAGCACCGATGAATGCGAAGCTGTGGGTCGGGACCTGGGCCCGGTAGCGCACCCACCATTCCTGGAAGTGGATCGCGCGCTGACTGTCGTCGGTGGGATCGGTGATGACGACGTGGGTTTCGCAGCGGTCGTCACTGGCGGGTAGCAGCCTGGCTCCGGGTTGCCAGCGGTCGCACAGCGCCGCGGTGACTTGCGAGAGCGGGTAGCCGGCCCTCAGCATCTGGCTACGCACCAAATGGGTAGCCAAATCACGGTCGCCGAGCTCGAACCAGTCGGGCTGCACGCCGTAGCGGGCGAGTTCCTCTTTGGCGTGCCAGGTTTCATCGCGATGGCCCCAGCCGCGCTGCGGGTCGACGCCGCCACCCAGGGTGTACATGCAGGTGTCCAGGTCCGGACAGATGCGCACCCCGTGCATCCAGGCGTCGTCGCCGATGTTGACGATCGCGGTCAGCTCGTGATCGCCGGCAGCTGCAGGCGCGGAGGTGAACTGGCCCAGACCGAGCAGCTGCTGCACACCGAGGAGAAAGCGGGCGCCGCCTACCCCGCCGACCAGAACCGTGACCTTCACACCGCACGACAGTACGCCCGGCGACGATGCGGCTCGAACCCTCGCGGCGGGGGTCCGTCCGGGTGCCGAAAAAGGGGGTGTGATCGACACGCCGGAGCGGCAACGGCTTCAGTGTCACAAAAAAATGATCACGAGATGGTATGGAATTCTTCCGAATCGCTTGCAAAGCGCAGCTCACCCGTGTCTAATCACATCAGTGTCATTTCCCGGTTGGCCGGCCGGATTCGGTGTCGCAGACCGAGATTCGATCATTTGTTCGAATTGGGATGGCCGACATCAAAACAGTGGTGACATTCACGATCAAACGACACAAGTGAGGGGAGGCGGAGCATGTCCTATGAGCACCTTCGGGGCGTAATGGGAGGCACACCGCACACCACTACCGGCTCGACAATGCTTGGGGCAACGGCAAGGCCCCATTTGAGTTTGGTTCCTGTTCCCGATGCGGTCGAAGTATTTGACCCCGAACCGGTCACCACCGACCAGTGGCAAGACCGCGCGTTGTGCGCGCAGACGGACCCCGAGGCGTTCTTTCCCGAAAAGGGCGGCTCCACCCGTGAGGCCAAGAAAATCTGCCTGGGCTGCGAGGTCCGGGCGGAATGCCTCGACTACGCGTTAGCTCACGACGAGCGGTTCGGCATTTGGGGCGGGCTCTCCGAGCGGGAACGCCGCCGCCTCAAGCGCGGAATTATCTGACGCGGTTAGTCGGCGGGCGACCCGCTGCGCTCGGCTACGCCGAGCTTGCGATCGCCCGCACGGCTCACTCGTCATCGATCGTCGGGTCGATGATCGAGGGTTCGACGTCCAAATAGGTAGCCACTTGGGCCACCAGGATTTCGTGCAGCAATTCGGCGAGTTCGACCGTGTCCTTCGCTCGCCGCTCGATCGGCTTGCGGAACAACACAACTCGCGCCCGGGTAGCGCTTCCGCGCACGTCGACGCCGGCCCCGATCAACCGGGCCAGTGCGATCGGCCCGTCGGCGACAACTTCGGGCGGCCATTGCACGCTGTCGGGATCCTTCGCTGAGATCCGTGGGATCTCGTCGACCGCCACGTCGAGCCCTGACAATCGCTCCTGCCAGCGTCGCTCGATGGGCTCATAGGCCTCGAGCACGGCCATGTCGAAGCGCTCGGCGCGGCTGCGCCACCCGGGCACTGTCGGCGGCAGCAGCGGCCCGCGCATCTCGCGGCCGCGGCGCGAGACTCTTCGGCCCGCCGGGTGTCGGTCGGGGCGAGAGCTGCGCGAATCGCTCACCCGGCGATGGTAACGGTTGGACATCGTGGCTCGGGCGAATGCGCGTGTCCGGCGCTGCGGGGACGTTTTCGCACGATAACCTCTCGAACGTGAACGTTCCGCGTCGCTGTTGCCGGCCCGGGTGTCCGCATTACGCGGTGGCGACGCTGACGTTTGTCTACTCGGACTCGACGGCGGTGATCGGACCGCTGGCAACCTCACGCGACCCGCACTCCTGGGACCTATGCGTCAGCCACGCCGGTCGCATCACCGCGCCGCGCGGCTGGGAACTCGTCCGCCACTCCGGCCCGCTGGCCACCAACCCCGATGAGGATGATCTGATCGCGCTGGCCGAGGCGGTGCGCGAGGGTCGCGATGCCGTCGCCGGCGGTCCGCCGGTCAACGGATTTCACGATTTCGTCGGCCAGCATGGCGGTGCGCCGACCGCGCCACCCTCCGGTGGCGTGCTTGCTCCGGCCGGGCAGCGCTCCGGCGGCACCGGGCGCCGACGCGGCCATCTTCGGGTGTTGCCCGACCCCACCGACTAATCCGGTGCGAACAGCCCCACGGGCAAAGCGCCCGGCGCCGGTGATCGTCCCACCGGTGCCTATGCCGGCGACGAAATGGGTGGCAATGCGTTGACGATCCTGCTGTGCGAGTTGACCCCGCAGGTCAAAAACGCGCCGCCGTGCAGGTAGAGCACCAGCCGTCGCTTGCCGTCGGCCGGTAACACGCCGGGCGCGCGCACCAGCTGCGCGGTGGCGTGCGGCAATCGACCGTCGCCCGGATGGTTCCTGGGGCGGGAAGCAACACCCGGGACGCGAAGTCGACGAGACCGAACGGCCACGGCAGATGCGGGATATAGCTGCACACCGCCAACGCGGGCCGGATGGTCAGACCGCAAGCCAGCGACGCGACCATTCCCGGCGATGCTGGGGCTGCTTTCGACGACCTCGACAGGTGCGTCATCGCTGACGGGAAATCTGCGGGCCCGCAACACGTCGCGGGCGCGAATTGCATTGCGGGGCGAGCCCGAAACCTTGCTCGGTGCGGTCATGCTCATCACTCCTTATAGCCGAACTGCCACAGCACGTCGCACTTGACGATGTTGGCCGGTGTGAACACGAAGTTCGGATATGTCGCGTTGCGGCGATGCGCGGTTTCGAGCGCAATCGACGGCACGGCGCCGGTGTTGAGCAGGTAACGGAATTCCGTGACTGTGAAGGTGCCGTCCGTTGAATCCTTTTTCGGGGCGAAATTGATGCCGAGCGCCGGAGGGGAGTTATCCATGAAAGGACCGTCACCGACGATGAGAACGTTGATCGCTCCCATGGCTTTCTCCTCCCGGCGGCTAATCCCGGGGATCGTCGTGGATCAGCGTCCCGGGCGTTCTTGAATTGAACGCCGGAACCCGGGATGGCCGAAGGAGTCGGTCCGCCCAGCGGACCGAATGTGTTGGCTCGCTGCCGGTCAGCGCCCGGCCGGCACCGGACGCCGACGCGGCCACTTCCGGGTGTTGCCCGAGCCCCCGACTAGTAACCGTGCCGGGCTGATTTTGATTGCCCGGCTCCTCAGCAGACCGTGCCGCTCCGCATCGTCACCGGGCTAGGCTGACGGACGAAGATTCCTCGTCGTCAGGAGCCCCTTGATGTCTCGGCCCGCCGCGGCTGTTAACCGTGTGATCAAGGCTTATGACGTGCGAGGTCTGGTCGGTGCGGAGATCGACGAGCCGTTCGTCACCGATGTCGGCGCGGCGTTTGGCAAGTTGATGGGCGGCGAGGGCGCGCGCCAAGTCGTCATCGGCTACGACATGAGGGACAGTTCGCCGTCGCTGGCGGCCGCATTCGCGTCCGGGGTCACCGGCCAGGGTCTCGACGTGGTCCGCATCGGCTTGGCGTCCACCGATCAGCTCTATTTCGCCTCCGGACTTCTGGACTGCCCTGGTGCGATGTTCACCGCAAGCCACAACCCAGCCGCCTACAACGGCATCAAGATGTGCCGGGCGGGGGCCAAACCGGTCGGCGCAGAAACCGGGTTGACCACCGTCAGTGATGACCTGATTGCCGGAATTACCGCCTACCAAGGGCCGACAGGCGCCGTCGCCGATCGAGACGTGCTGGCCGACTACGGAGAATTCCTGCGCTCGCTGGTGGACACCTCGACGCTCCGTCCGCTTCGGGTGGCCGTCGACGCGGGCAACGGCATGGCCGGCCACACCGCGCCGGCGGTGCTGGATGCGATCAACTCGATCACGCTGCTGCCGTTGTACTTCGAGCTCGACGGGACGTTTCCCAACCACGAGGCCAACCCGCTGGATCCGGCGAACCTGACCGACCTACAGCGCTACGTGCAGGACAGCGGCGCCGATATCGGGCTGGCATTCGACGGGGATGCCGACCGGTGTTTCGTCGTCGACGAGCGCGGCCGACCGGTATCGCCGTCGACGGTGACCGCTCTAGTCGCCGCCCGCGAACTCAGCCGGGAAATCGGTGCGACCGTGATTCACAATCTGATTACGTCGCGCGCGGTGCCGGAGTTGGTGGTCGAGCGCGGCGGCACGCCGGTGCGATCGCGGGTCGGGCACTCCTTCATCAAGGCGCTGATGGCCGACACCGGTGCGATCTTCGGCGGTGAACACTCGGCGCACTACTACTTCCGTGACTTCTGGGGCGCCGATTCCGGGATGCTGGCCGCGCTGTACGTGCTGGCCGCGCTCGGCGAGCAGCAGCGGCCGCTGTCGGAGCTGACCGTCGATTACCAGCGCTACGAGTCATCCGGCGAGATCAACTTCACCGTGGCCGACGCAACGTCGTGTGTCGAGGCGGTGCTGAAGTCGTTCGGCGGCCGCATTCAATCCATCGATCATCTGGATGGGGTGACGGTGGACCTCGGCGAGGGCAGCTGGTTCAACCTACGCACCTCCAACACCGAGCCGTTGTTGCGGCTGAATGTGGAAGGACGTTGCGTCGAGGACGTGGAAGCGGTGGTCGCCCAGGTTGCCGACGAGATTCGCCAGCAGGCCGTAGGTCAGGTGGAGACCGCGACGTGAACGCGACCCAGGCCACGATCGACCTCGACGACACCGAAGCCCTGCTGGCCGCGGATCGCGAGGGGCTGTTGCGGGCGGCGTCGACGGCGGGCGCGCAGGTGCGCGCGGCCGCGGCCACGCTTGATGAGGGTGCTCTCGACGCCTTGCGTGGCGATGACCGTCCGCGCACCCTGATCTGGGTTGCCGGGCGAGGCACTGCTGAGACCGCAGGCACCATGCTGGCCGCGACGTTGGGTAGTTGGGCGGCCGCGCCGATCGTGGTCGTCGCCGAGGCGCCACCGTGGATCGGCGCGCTCGACGTGCTGATCGTGGCCGGCGACGACCCCGGCGATCCGGCGCTGGTCGGCGCCGCCGCGAGCGGAGTGCGCCGCGGTGCGCGGGTTGTCGTGGCGGCGCCCTACGACGGCCCGCTACGAGAAGCCACGGCCGGCCGGGCCGCGGTAATGGCGCCGCGGCTCCCCGTCGCCGACGAGTTCGGTCTGTGCCGGTATCTGGCCGCCGGGCTGGCTGCGCTGCAAAGCGTCGATCCCAAGCTGGGTGTGGACCTGGCCGCGCTGGCCGACGAGCTGGACGCGGAGGCGCTGCGTAACAGCGCCAGCCGCGAAGTGTTCACCAATCCGGCGAAGGCGTTGGTCGAGCGGATGTCGCGGCGCCGCGTCGTGCTGGCCGGGGACTGTGCCGCGACCCTGGCACTGGCCAGGCACGGGTCTTCTGTTCTGCTGCGGATCGCCAACCAGGTAACCGCCGCCGCCGGACTCGCCGACGCCTTGGTGGCACTGCGCGCCGTCGCCGAGTCGGGGTCCGTCGACCCGGTGGAGGCTTTGTTTCACGACGAGGAGATCGACGGCCCGGTCGCCGAGCGGCTGCGGGTGCTGGCGTTGACGCTGGATGCCGAACGCACGGTCGTGGCGTCTCGGGTCGCTCAGCTTGACGACGTCGACATCGTCGGCGCTGAGGATGTGCCGGAGGGGCCGGGTGTCAGCACAGCGCCTGTCGGTGCCCAACGGGCCGAGCAGCAACTGGCTATATTGGCTGTTCGATTGGAGATGGCGGCGGTTTATTTGCGGCTGGTGCGGGGATAGGTAGACAGTGCAGTTGCTACGGGGTGCGATACGGACGTACGCGTGGGGATCGCGGACGGCCATCGCCGAATTCACCGGGCGTCCCGTTCCGGCGGCGCACCCAGAAGCGGAGCTCTGGCTCGGTGCCAACCCCGGTGATCCGGCTTGGCTGGAAAATCCCGACGGAGAAGTCTCGCTGCTGCAGGCGCTGGCCGCCGACCCGGAAGGGCAACTGGGCTCGGTGACCCGCGCCCGGTTCGGCGATGTGCTCCCGTTCTTGGTCAAAGTGCTGGCTGCCGACGAACCGTTGTCGCTGCAGGCGCATCCGAGCGCCGAGCAAGCCGCCGAGGGTTACCTGCGCGAGGAGCGGCTCGGCATTCCGGTCACGTCGCCGGTGCGCAATTACCGCGACGGCAGCCACAAGCCCGAGCTGTTGGTGGCGCTGCAGCAGTTCGAGGCGTTGGCCGGATTCCGTCCCGCGGCCCGGACCATCGAACTGTTGCGCGCCCTGGCGGTGTCCGACCTGGATCCATACATCGATTTGTTGAACGACCAGTCCGATGCCGACGGCCTGCGCGCGTTGTTCACCACTTGGATCACCGCGCCACAGCCCGACATCGACGTTCTGGTGTCCGCCGTGCTGGATGGCGCCATCCACTACGTAAGTTGCGGCGCAAAAGAGTTCGCGGCCGAAGCCAAGACCGTGCTGGAGTTGGGTGAACGGTATCCCGGCGATGCCGGTGTGCTGGCGGCGTTGCTGCTCAACCGGATAACCCTCGATCCCGGTGAGGGGATCTTCTTGTCGGCCGGAAACCTGCACGCTTACCTGCGCGGTGTCGGGCTGGAGGTAATGGCCAACTCCGACAACGTGTTACGTGGTGGTCTGACTCCGAAACACGTCGACGTTCCCGAGCTGTTACGGGTGCTGAATTTCACCCCCACCCCCGAGTCTCAACTACGTGCGCCGACACACCGGGATGGGCTCGGGCTGATCTATGACACCCCCGCCGACGAATTCGCGGCGTCGATGCTGACACTTGGCGACGACCAGCTGGGCCACGAAGTCGACGCTCCGTCGCGTCACGACGGGCCGCAGATCCTGTTGTGCACCGAGGGTTCGACGACTGTGTCCGGAAAATCCGGGGCAGTGCAGCTCACTCGCGGCGCCGCCGCGTGGGTGGCTGCCGACGACGGGCCCATCCGGCTGATCGCCCACGAACCGACCAAGATATTCCGGGCCACCGTCGGCCTGTGATCCGCGCCGGCGACGATGCAGTGGGGGCACCCCCAGCCGCGCAGCGGCGAGGGGGACGTAGCGATGCTGAGGAGCGGCGCATAAATCAGTGCGGCGCCAACGCGCCGCGGCGTTCGGGCCGCCCCGCGCGGCGCTCGGCGAGCCACAGCCGCATGTTGTGCCGGATAGTACGACCGACCAGCGTGGCAGAGGGCACCATGTAGAGGCTGTCCAACAACGAAAACCTGCGCAAGAACCATTCGGCGAGAACCGGATCGGTTTCCGCCGCTCCGAGGAACTGGTCGAACAGGTTGCCCACCGGCCGGTACCAACGGGGCTGCTGTCCGCTCGCATGGTGGAAGGCGAAGTCGCCGATCGCGGTCATCATCCACACCGGGTAGGTGGTTTTGGCGGTGGCTCGATTCACGTCGCGGGCCAGGTCCTCGTCGGCGCCCTGAGCCAAGGCTCGGCGCAGATGAGCGGCCTGCAGCGAGGTCATCGTCATGCCTTGTCCGAAGGTGGGGTCGAAGCTGGCCACGGCGTCGCCGAGCGGAAGAATCCTGGCCGGGAAGCGGTCCAGCTTGTGGTAGCGGCGCCACCGGCTAGTGGGGAAGCGGTGGAAAGCCACCTCGCCGACGGGCTCGGCCAGTTCCAGGCCGGCGGAGATCCGTTGCGGCAGAATCCTTCTGGCGAGCGCCAGCATCTCCGGAAAAGTATGCGGTGGTTCGACTTTCGCGACACCAAAGGTAGTCAGCGTCCAGGTGCCGTCCTCGTAGCCCAGCAGGCCCAGCCCGAGCGGCTGGTGCCGGGATGCGCCGGCAACGATCACCCTCTCCCGGATCGCGCCCTCGGGCAGCCGAAACTGATGCGACGCATAGCCAATGCCCACCTCGACCGTCTTTTCGGGCGGGCGCTGATATCCCCACTGCTCCAGCCACACCGGCAACCTGGTGCCGCGTCCGGCCGCGTCGACGACGAGATCGGCCGCGACGAACTCGGGGTCCGCAGTGTCACCGGAATCCAGCAACACCCCGGTCACCCGCTGCTCACCGGCGTCAAACCGCGGTTCGCGTACCGAACGCTGCTGAAGTTCGACATTGGCGATGGCAAGGGCCCGGCGCCGGATCTGCCACTCCAGGTGCGGACGGCTGGGCACGTAGGCGGTGAACTCGTCGCGCAACGTGTGCCCGGTGCCCAGTACGTGGCCGGCCGCGCCGAAGTAGATGCAGTCCGGTCGGTTCTCCAGGATGGGAACGCCGGCTGCCACCATGTCGTCGAGCAGACCGGGGAACAGCCCGTCGAATTCGCGGGCGCCACGGGCCATCAGAAGGTGAACATGCCGGCCCTGGGGGACCGCCGTGCGGTTGACGGGTGTGCTCGGAAGCTCGTCGCGTTCGAACACCGTGACCCGGTCATAGCAATCGGACAAAACCCGCGCCGCGCACAACCCCGCGAGGCTGGCCCCGATGACGACAACGTGCCCTCGACCGTTTCCCGTCATGCTCTCCCCACGCATTCCCGCACAGTACTCGGTACTGTCCCGGTGCATGGCCGGTCGCTGGCGCACCAAGTCGGTCGAACAATCGATCGCCGACACCGACGAGCCGGGTGCCCAGCTGCGCAAGGACCTCAGCTGGTGGCACCTGGCGGTCTTCGGGGTTTCGGTGGTGATCGGAGCCGGCATCTTCACCGTCACCGCATCAACCGCGGGAGACATCACCGGACCGGCGATCTGGATCTCGTTTCTCATCGCCGCAATCACCTGCGGGCTGGCGGCGCTGTGCTACGCCGAATTTGCGTCGATGCTGCCGGTGGCAGGCAGCGCCTACACGTTTTCCTACGCCACCTTCGGTGAGTTCCTGGCCTGGACGATCGGTTGGAACCTGGTGTTAGAGCTGGCCATCGGCGGCGCCGTCGTTGCCAAGGGATGGTCGAGTTACCTGGACACGGTATTCGGGTTAACCAGCGGCACAATCGATCTCCGGTCGTTTAAGCTGGACTGGGGATCGCTGCTGATCGTCGCGCTGGTGGCCACCCTGCTCGCATTAGGCACCAAGTTGTCGTCGCATTTTTCTATCGTGGTCACCACGATCAAGGTGTCGGTGGTGGTGTTGGTGATCGTCGTCGGCGCCTTCTACATCAAGACCGCGAACTACTCGCCGTTCATACCGCCGCCCGAGGCCGACCACGGCGGCACCGGCATTGATCAGTCCTTGCTCTCGCTGCTCACCGGCGCACACAGCAGCCATTACGGCTGGTACGGGGTGCTCGCGGGAGCGTCGATCGTGTTCTTCGCGTTCATCGGGTTCGACATCGTGGCCACCATGGCCGAGGAGACCAAAAACCCGCAGCGCGACGTCCCCCGGGGCATCCTCTTCACATTGGGCATCGTCACAGTGCTCTACGTGGCGGTGTCGGTCGTGCTCTCGGGGATGGTTCCCTACACCGCGCTGAAGACCACCCCTGATGGACATCACGCCAACCTGGCCACCGCGTTCGCGGTCAACGGGGTGCACTGGGCTTCCGGCATCATCTCCATCGGCGCGCTCGCCGGGCTCACCACGGTGGTGATGGTGCTGGTGCTCGGCGGATGCCGGGTGGTGTTCGCGATGGCGCGCGACGGGTTGTTGCCGCGGCGGCTGGCCAAGACCGGCGCCCGGGGCACCCCGGTGCGGATCACCGCGCTCGTCGCGTTCCTGGTCGGAGCCACTGCCTCGGCGTTCCCGACGGACAAACTCGAAGAGATGGTCAACGTCGGGACCTTGTTCGCGTTCCTGTTGGTGTCCGCCGGCGTCATCGTCTTGCGCCGCGCCCGCCCGGACCTGCCTCGGGGGTTCCGCACCCCCCTGGTGCCGCTGCTGCCGGTCGCGTCGGTGTGCGCGTGTGTGTGGCTGATGGTCAACCTGACCGTCATCACCTGGGTGCGGTTCGGCGTCTGGATGATCGCCGGTATCGCCATCTACCTGGGCTATGGCCGTCGGCACTCGGTGCTGGCCAGTCGGCAGGCCGACGAAACCGAGATGGACTCGGCGCTCGATCCGGCATAGCTACTTTACAAAATAATGCTCTATGTCTAGACAGAAGACGCAGAGAGTATTATTGTCCAACCTCAAGTGCTCCAACTCACGAGGAGATTGGCCATATGACCACCGGACTACGCCCGAATGCTTCTACTTGGCAGGACAGGAAGCGCTATCTGTGGCTGATGGGACTGATCGTCCCGACGCTGCTGCTGACAATCCTGCCGATCGTGTGGGCGATGAACCAGTTCGGTTGGCAGACCGCCTCGCAGGTGCTGTTCTGGATCGGTCCGATCCTGCTCTACGTGCTGTTGCCGGCGCTTGACCTGCGGTTCGGCTCCGACGGGCAGAACCCGCCCGACGAGGTGATGGACTGGCTGGAAAACGACAAGTACTACCGCTACTGCACTTACGCCTTCATCCCCTTCCAGTACCTCAGCATGATTCTGGGCGCGTGCCTGGTCACCGCATCGAACCTGAGCTGGTTGGGCTACGACGGGCCGCTGAGTTGGCCGGCCAAGATCGGCCTGGCGCTGTCGGTCGGGGCTCTCGGCGGCGTCGGGATCAACACCGCGCACGAAATGGGACACAAGAAGGATTCGCTGGAGCGCTGGCTGTCCAAGATCACCCTGGCGCAGACCGGCTACGGGCACTTCTACATCGAGCACAACCGCGGCCACCACGTGCGGGTGGCCACGCCCGAAGACCCGGCGTCGTCTCGCTTCGGTGAAACGTTCTGGGAGTTCTTGCCCCGCAGCGTGTTCGGCAGTCTGCGCTCGGCCTGGCGGCTGGAGGCACAGCGGCTGCGCCGGCAGGGTGCCAGCCCGTGGAACCCCAAGACCTATCTTTCCAACGACGTGCTCAACGCCTGGCTGATGTCGGTGGTGTTGTGGGGCGTGCTGATCGCGCTGTTCGGCTCGGCGCTAATCCCGTTCCTGATCATCCAAGCCGTCTTCGGCTTCAGCCTCCTGGAGGCCGTCAACTACCTCGAGCACTACGGGCTGCTTCGGGAGAAGAACGCCAACGGACGCTACGAGCGCTGCACCCCCGAGCACAGCTGGAACTCCGACCACATCGTCACCAACCTGTTCCTCTACCACCTGCAGCGCCACAGCGATCACCACGCCAACCCGACCCGCCGCTACCAAACGCTGCGCAGCATGGACGGGGCGCCGAATCTGCCGAGTGGCTACGCCGCGCTGATCGGGCTGACCTACTTCCCGCCGCTGTGGCGCAAGCTGATGGACCACCGGGTGCTCGCCCACTACGGCGGCGACATCACCCGGGTCAACGTGCAACCGCGCCGACGGGAGAAGATCCTGGCCCGCTACGGGGCCGTGGCGTGATGACCGCCTACCGCTGCACGGGCTGTGACTACGTGTACGACGAAGCCAAAGGCGCTGCACGAGAAGGATTTCCACCCGGAGCCCGCTGGGAGCAAATACCCGAAGACTGGTGCTGCCCCGACTGCGCGGTACGCGAAAAGATCGACTTCGACATCTTGGAGGTCCGATGACGATGCGTGCCGCAAGCGGCACGAGGTGGGGGCACCTCCCGCTTGCGGGGGAGAATCGGACAATTGATGGAGGTAACGAAATGAGTGACTACAAACTGTTCGTGTGCGTGCAGTGCGGCTTTGAGTACGACGAGGCCAAAGGCTGGCCGGAAGACGGCATCGCGCCCGGCACCCGCTGGGATGACATCCCCGAAGACTGGAGCTGCCCGGACTGCGGCGCAGCGAAATCCGACTTCGAGATGGTGGAAGTCGCTCGTTCGTGACCAGCGCGCCGGCGACTACTGTCGCGAATGTGAGAAGGGTCCCCTACGCCGAGGCGTCACGGGCCCTTCTGCGTGATTCGGTGCTGGACGCGATGCGGGAACTGCTGCTCAGCCGCGACTGGTCGGCGATAACGCTGGCCGACGTGGCCCGCGCGGCGGGCATCAGCCGCCAAACCATCTACAACGAGTTCGGCTCGCGGCAAGGTCTGGCTCATGGCTATGCGCTGCGGCTGGCCGATCGATTGGTGAACGCCGTCGAAGACGCCATCTACTCCAACGTCGGCGACGTCTACGCCGCCTTCCTGCAGGGATTTCGGGCGTTCTTCTCGGAATCGGCGGCCGACCCGCTGGTCATCTCGCTGCTGAGCGGTGTGGCCAAACCCGACCTGCTGCAGATCATCACCACCGACAGCGGGCCGATCATCACGCACTGCTCAGCCCGGCTGACGTCGTCGTTCATGCACAGCTGGGTGAAGGCCAGTGAGGACGATGCCGGGATGCTGGCCCGCGCCATCGTGCGGCTGGCGATGAGCTACGTGTCGATGCCACCGGAGGCCGACCACGACGTCGCCGCGGATCTGGCTCGGCTGATGACGCCGGCCGCGGAACGATACGGTGTCATCGAGCCCGACTGACCCGGCACGAGGTCAGCACTGCGTCGGGACTAATATATATGCAAGCTAACTAGTTCATCGACGAAGGATTGGGCCCACCACATGACGACGACCGAGCACTCGCTGAGTCCCGACGTCCGCAACGGCATCGAATTCAAGGTCGCCGATCTGTCGTTGGCGGATTACGGCCGCCGCGACATCGAGCTCTCCGAACACGAGATGCCGGGTCTGATGTCGCTGCGCCGCGAGTACCACGACGTGCAGCCGCTCAAAGGCGCCCGGATCTCCGGCTCGCTGCACATGACGGTGCAGACTGCGGTGCTCATCGAAACGCTGGTCGCGTTGGGCGCCGAAGTGCGTTGGGCCTCGTGCAACATCTTCTCCACCCAGGACCACGCCGCCGCCGCGGTCGTCGTCGGCCCGCACGGCACCCCGGAGGAGCCGAAGGGCGTGCCGATCTTCGCCTGGAAGGGTGAGACGCTCGAGGAGTACTGGTGGGCCGCCGAGCAGGCGCTGACCTGGCCCGATGAGCCGGCCAACATGATCCTCGATGACGGCGGGGATGCCACCATGCTGGTGCTGCGCGGCGCGCAGTACGAGAAGGCCGGTGTGGTGCCGCCCGACGAAGAGGACGACTCGGCTGAGCACCGGGTGTTCCTGAACCTGCTGCGCCACCGGTTCGAGACCGACAAGGACAAGTGGACCAAGATCTCCGAGTCGATCAAGGGCGTCACCGAGGAGACCACCACCGGCGTGCTGCGGCTCTACCAGTTCGCC
>Ga0209040_10000766_pt1 | contig 24896 bp, 22 predicted proteins | sample BogFormECP12_OM3_FD_188240 | JGI IMG/M metagenome (GOLD analysis project Ga0209040, IMG submission 188240) | Bog forest soil microbial communities from Calvert Island, British Columbia, Canada - ECP12_OM3 (SPAdes) (version 2) | ecosystem: Environmental > Aquatic > Freshwater > Wetlands > Bog ... | reverse complement strand
CCACGCAACACTCACTACCGGGCGCCCGCTACGACTTACCCGGGCCGGACTTGCACCGGCTGGACCGCGCCAGCTTCCTGGCGCACAAGCAATCTCGTGCCGAGTGCATATACCATCGGCCCGATCCAGTGACCGCTTCGGGTGGAATGCGGTCGTTCAGATCAGGATGGTTTTCCGGCAAACCGGCGATGGTGCTCGATGCTCAGAAACGCACGCTCAACAGTGTTGATGATCATATTCGAGGCATGAGCTGAGAGGACATAGCCAAGCCGGGCACGAGCGCCTTCCTCCGCACGTTAGTATCCAGTATGGAGGGAATTGAATCAATCTGGGTTGCCGATCCTGATGGATACGTAAGGGCCGCGAGTGAACCTTTGGGTCGCGGCGACCGTGTGCCGGAGCAAGACTATCCAGACAACGCAAGCATCCACTTAAGCACAGTGATAGAAGGTGCGTGAGCTCGCATCGTTTCCATTGACATGGTGCGTCGCAACGTTACGAAGTGGAATGCGCTGTCTCGGTGCAATCGAGCTGCTCTTGCGTCTACGCCAGATCAATTGCATCATGTCGGCCCCTTCGATAACGACGCAACGGTTTCTCGGAAGGCGGCAATCGCTTGTGTCTTCATCATATTGACGCTCCCGGTGCGCGCGCCGTTTCGCGTCGTTTCGTGATCGGCAGCTCGGCCACGTTGCCGCTGGCCGGGTGCGATGAGGATGCGGCCTGGCCGATCAACCTGGTTTCGTCGGCGACCGTCGAACGTCTCGGACGGGAGAGTTGGCAACGTATCGTCGCGGAGACACCACAGAGCCGGAATCCGGCACGGGTCCGACGCTGTACGTACGATTGTCCAAAAGTTGCTTGTATCGGCAGGCGAGGACGTCGGGCGCTGGCAAGTTGCTGTGTTCGCACGCGACGACATCAATGCGTTCGCGCTGCCTGGCGGCCGCATCGGCGTGTTCGAAGGGATGTTCCGCGTCGCCGACACGCCTGGCAAACTTGCCGCAGTGCTCGGCCACGAGGTCCTGGCGCACACGGCACGATCCAGACCGGTGCCTCATGGATATGATCCGCCAGATACTCGGCTGCCGCCAGCATGCGAGCGAACCGTTCCGGCGTCGTCCCCGGCGCCGGTTGACTCGCGCGATAGCGCGGCCCGACGATCTCGTGCCATGCCTTGGTGTACCATGCGCCCGCGGCGGTCCTGATCGCCGGATCGCGGATCACCAGGAACCTCTGCATGTTCCCGCCGTTGGCGGCACAGGTGCCCGCCTCCAGCACCTGGCGCAGCAGCGCGTCCGGCACCGGGTCCGGCTTCAGCCGTCGCATCGAGCGTGTGGTGCGCATGATCTCGAACAGGTCGTGCGACATCGGCTGATCTCCCTTCTGCGAAAACGCGAGGCCTATGAATCCGGAGTACAGAACGCTATCGGCTGACGCAACGCGGCTATGTGCGGCAGGGCGTGACGCAGACCGACGATCCGCGCGAAGCGCCAGGCACGTATCATCCGATCGTCTGCACACATCCGGAGACGGGCCGGAAGTGCCTGTATCTCGGACCGTGGCGGAACGCGTATATCGAGGGGCTGGAGCTTGCGGGGTCGGAGGCGCTGCTGGGCGAGGTGTGGCGTGATGCGACGCGCGATGAACTGACCTGGTACAACAATTGGCGCGTGGGCGACGTGGTGCTGTGGGGACAACCGCCGCACCATGCACCGGCGGGATCCGTTCGATGCATCGAGCCGGCGGATCGTGCACCGGACGCAGGTGAAGGGCGACGCGCGGCCGGTGGCGTAGGTGGCGTTATTGAGACTCCCCCTCCCCTTGGGGGAGGGGGCTGGGGGAAGGGGGCCGGGGAACTGGCGCCACCCCCTCCGCCAGCCCCCTCCCGCAAGGGGAGGGGGAGAATTTCAAAGCGGTCTCAGCGCAAGTCTCAGTTCCCAGTCCTCGCCGACCATCGGCGGACCGAAGTCGCAGTGCGGAGCACTCGCCACCAGGCCGAAGCCGACCTGCTGATAGATCGCCCGCGCCGCCGCCAACACCTCGTTGGTCCACAGTGTGACGCGCCGATAACCGGCCTCGCGGGCGAACCCGAGGCATTCACTGACCAGGCGCCGGCCGATGCCGAGACCGCGTGCCGCCGGTTCCACCAGCAGCAGGCGCAGCTTCGCCTCCTGGTCCGATTTCCGCACCAGGAACACCGAGCCGACATTGACGCCGTCGCGCTCGGCGATCCAGCAGCGCTCGCGCGCGGGATCGTGCTGGGCGAGGAACTCGCCGGCGACGCGTGCTACAAGTGCCTCGAAGCGGGCATCGAAGCCGTACTCCTCGGCGTACAGCGCCCCGTGCCGCGCCACGACCCAACCGATGTCGCCCGGCCGATGCTGGCGCAGTAGCCAGGGCGCCGGCCGCGATGCGCCGAGCAAGATCTCGATGCGCTGCATCGCGGCGACCAGCGATGCCTGCGCAAGTTCCGGAAGCCGGGCCAGCAGGTCACCGACTTCCTCGCGGGATCGTGCATCGAGAGGGGCGAAGGCATCGCGGCCTGTCTCGGTCAGCGACAGCAGGCTCTGGCGCCGGTCGGCCGCCGAGGGCTCACGCGTGAGCAGGCCGTCGCGCTCGAAGCGCTGCAGGATGCGGCTGAGGTAACCGGGATCCAGTTCCAGTTCCCGGCCGAGTTCGGTGGCGGTGAGGTCGTCGCGCTGGGCAAGTTCATAGAGCACGCGGGCCTCGGCGAGCGTGAAGCGGCTGTGTAGCAAGCCTTCCTGCAGGGCGCCGATGACACGCGTGTAAGTGCGGCTGAACCTGCGGACGGCGGCGATGCGATGGGGGACGGCAGTGAGGTCTAGCATGCGTGGCAGAATCATAGAATTAATTGACTGAGTCAAGCAATGGCATTCGTGCAAACGATCCCAGATCGGCGCGATCGAATCGCAGTGAATTCCCACAGTCGTGATCAATGCACTATCAATGCGATGTGATGACCGGAAAGAACTGGCAGCCCAATTGGCGCCGCATTTCCTTCCAATCTCTTAAACGGCCGAAATCATAGCTGGAGATCGGCGGGATTCGTATGGATGAATGCTCGATCGACGGAGGATCACCAATGTCAGTTCGACGAATTCACTTGGCTATCCCGGTATTCGCCTTGGCCGCAGTCACAGTACCTGCCATGGCGCAATCAGTCCAGGTAATCACGCCTGCGCCGGTCCCGGTGCAGTCCGAGGTCATCATTGCCCCTACCGCTCCACCGCCTCTGCGCGTCGAGACCATTCCGCCGCCGCCGATGGCAGGGACCCAGGTGATGTACTGGCGTCCTGGCCACTGGTGGTGGGACGGCGCGAGCTGGAGTTGGTCCGAGGGTGAGTACGTCGCGCGGCCGACCCCGCAGGCGGTGTGGGAGCCGGGTCACTGGGTGCAGCGACCGACCGGCGGCTACATCTGGGTCGATGGCCGCTGGGTGGGCTGACGATGGCACGCCTGCACCCGACGTGGCTCGCTCTGCCGGCGGTGGCGGCCCTTGCCGGCTGCGTGCGCCAATATGAGGCGCCGCCCACCACGTCTCAGGTCATTGTCCAACCGCCGCAGGCAACCGCGGCCATCGCCCCGGGACCGCCACCGCCACCTCACAGCGAGTTGGTGCCGCCGCCGCCGGCCGGCGCCGGACCGGTGGTCTGGCAACCGGGCCATTGGCGGCTGAGCGGCAACACCTGGGTCTGGCAACCCGGCCAGTACGTGCCGCCACCGCTGGGCGAAACGACCTGGGTCCCGGGCTATTGGATGCAGCAGCCCGGCGGCGGCTGGACCTGGCTGGAGGGGCACTGGGCCTGATAAGGTGAGTTGACGAACCAGGGAGTTTCGCCGCCATACTCGCCGGTATCGCGCACCCGCGCCCAGCGAGGATTGGACACGCCGCATGAAACTCCTCTGGTTCCACCTGATGCCGTACACGGAGCTGCCGGAGGACTTCGGACAGAAGCACCCCTCGGTTTGGGTCGACATCCACTCGTCGCTGTTCGATCCGAAGCGCGCGCATCTGATGTACAACGACTTCATGGACGAGATGGAGTTCGCCGCGGATTGCGGCTTCGACGCGGTCTGCTGCAACGAGCACCACTCGAACGGCTACGGCCTGATGCCGTCGCCCAACCTGATCGCCTCGGCGATCTCGCGGCGCACGCGCGACACCGCGATCTGCGTGATGGGCAATTCGCTCGCGCTGTACAATCCGCCGACGCGCGTCGCCGAAGAGTTCGCGATGATCGACTGCATCTCCGGCGGCCGGCTGATCGCCGGCTTCCCGGTGGGCACGCCGATGGACACCTGCTACGCCTATGGCCAGAATCCGTCGCTCCTGCGCGAGCGCTATCTGGAAGCCCACGATCTGGTGATGCGCGCTTGGCAGGAAGCCGACACGTTCGCGTTCAACGGCCGCTTCAATCAGCAGCGCTACGTGAACATCTGGCCGCGGCCGGTGCAGCGCCCGCATCCGCCGGTGTGGATCCCCGGCGGCGGTTCGATCGAGACCTGGCAGTGGTGCGCGCGGATGGACTACGTCTACGCGTATCTGTCCTATTTCGGCTACAAGGACGGCAAGGCGACGATGGACGGGTTCTGGGCCGAGATGGCGCGGCTGGGCAAGGACCGCAACCCTCACCACGCCGCCTTCCTCCAGTTCGTCGGCGTGGCCGAGACGCGCGAGAAGGCGTGGGAGCTTTACCGCGAACCGGCCGAATACTTCTACGGCCGCTGCCTTCATGTCGATCCGATGTGGGCGACACCGCCCGGCTATATCACCGAGGCGACGCAGCGCGCCGGCGTCCAAAGCCAGGTGGGACGTGCCGCGGCCAGCGGCGCACGGGCGCGGCAGCGGGCGACCGAGATGCAGGACATCGTCGATCTCGGCTACGTCATCATCGGGTCGCCGGATGAGGTAGCGGCGCAGTTGACGGAAGTGGCGACGTCGCTGAACGTCGGGCACCTGATGCTGCTGCTGCAATTCGGCAACATGAACAAGGAGCTGACGAAGTACAACACCAAGCTGTTCTCCGAGGCGGTGATACCGAAGCTGAAGCCGCTGTTCGACGAATGGGAAGACCGCTGGTGGCCGCAACCGATGGACGCCGCCCAGCGCGCCGAGGTGCCGCCGTTCGTGCCGGGTCTCGCCGCGGAGTAGCCGTTCGCATTGCATCACCCTTCCCGGGCAGCGCATGATCGCCCAGGGAGTGAAACGCGATGTCGTGTTGGACCGTCGTGTGCCTGCTTCTCATTGCGGGGACCGCCTCGACGGCGTGGGCGCAATTGCCGTTCGAGGTACCGAAGCCTACTGCGCCAACGACAGTGAACCTGCTCGTCAGCCAATGTGGCACCTGCCATACCATGGAACCCAACGCGCCACCGCGGCAAGGCCCTAACCTTGCCGGAGTGTTCCTGCGCCAGGCCGGCGCTGTGCCAAGCTTTCATTATTCGCCCGGGTTTGCGCACGCCACATTCATCTGGGATGAGGCACATCTGGACGCTTGGCTGACAAACCCACAGAAGCTGATCCCTGGCGCAGTCATGGTGTACCGCCAGGCCAATCCTGCGATTCGTGCCAGCATCATCGCATTGCTGAAGGAGGGCCACTGAAGCAGCCGCCGAGGAGTCAAATACGTACGCAACAAAGGGAGAAACGAACATGAGGGAAGTGGACAGACGAACCAAGGTCAGCCGCCGCGTCTTCCTGCGCGGCAGCGCCACCGCGGTCCCCGCCGCCGCGATCGCGGCCGCGGGAATGAGCATCAGTCCTGAAGCGGCCTGGGCACAGGATGCCAAGAACCTGACGCCGCATACGATGGCGACATTGGCGCGCATGGCACGCGACATCTATCCGCACGACCGGCTCGCCGACGTCTATTACATCAAGGCGGTTGCCGGCTACGACGACAAGGCCGGACAGGACGCCGGGTTCCGCAAGATGGTCGAGGCGGGCATGGCGCAGCTCGATGCCAGCGCGCAACAGCACCACAAGAGCAGCTACATGATGGTGGAATGGGAAGCCGACCGTGTCGTGCTGCTGCAAGGCGTCGAGCAGGGCGCGCTGTTCAAGAAGCTACACGGTGATCTGCTGGTGACGCTCTACAACAACAAGGAGGTGTGGCCGAAGTTCGGCTACGAGGGCGCGTCCGCCGACAAGGGCGGCTACATCAACCGCGGCTTCAACGACATCGACTGGCTGCCGCAGGTATAGGGGAGGCAACCATGGCAACATTCGATCTGAACGACGACAGCGTCGTCTGCATCGTCGGCTCCGGCGCCGGCGGCGGCACGCTCGGCAACGAGCTGGCGCAGAAGGGCATCAAGGTGGTGATCCTGGAGGCCGGCGGGCGCCACGAGATCCAGGACTTCGTCAACGACGAATGGGCAAGCTTCGGCCAGCTCGCCTGGAAGGACATGCGCACCACGTCGGGCACCTGGCGCGTGGCGCACGATTTTCCGAATTTGCCGGCATGGATCGTCAAGTCGGTCGGCGGCTCGACGGTGCACTGGGCCGGTGCGTCGCTGCGATTTCAGGAGCACGAGTTCAAGGCACGCAGCACCTACGGCGCCATCGCCGGCACAACGCTGATGGACTGGCCGATCACGCTCGCCGAGATGGAGCCGTGGTACGCCAAAGCCGAGGACAAGATGGGCACCACGGGGACCAACAACATCCCGCGTCTGCCCGGCAACAACAACTACAAGGTGCTGGAAGCCGGTGCCCGCAGGCTTGGCTACAAGGAAGTGCACACCGGGAACATGTCGATCAACAGCCAGCCGCGCGATGGCCGCGGTGCCTGCCAGCAGATCGGCTTCTGCTTCCAGGGTTGCAAGTCCGGTGGCAAATGGTCGACGCTGTACACTGAGATTCCCAAGGGCGAGGCGACCGGAAACCTCGAAGTGCGGCCGAACGCGATGGCGGTGCACATCGAACACGATGCACAGGGCAAGGTCGTCGGCGTGGTGTATGTCGATGCCAATGCCAAGCAGCAGCGGCAGAAGGCCCGCGTGGTGGCGGTGGCGGGCAATTCGCTGGAGAGCCCACGCCTACTGCTGAACAGCGAGTCTGCCAAATACCCTCACGGTCTGGCAAACAGCTCGGGACAGGTGGGGCACAACTATATGCGCCATACCACCGGCAGCGTGTATGCTGTGTTCGAGAATCCGGTGCACATGTACCGTGGCACCACCATGGCGGGCATTGTGCGTGACGAAGCGCGCAATGACCCGAAGCGCGGCTTCGTCGGCGGTTATGAACTCGAGACCCTGTCGCTCGGTCTGCCGTTCATGGCGGCGTTCCTGAACCCGGGCGCCTGGGGCCGCAGTTTCACCAGCGCGATCGACGGCTACGCCAACATGGCGGGACTGTGGATCGTCGGCGAGGACATGCCGCGCGAACAGAACCGGGTGACGCTCGATCCGAAGGTGAAGGATGCCAGCGGCATGCCGGTGGCGAGCGTGCATTGCGACGACCACGAGAACGACGACAAGATGCGCAACCACGCCTACCGGCAAGGCGCCGCGCTCTACGATGCGGTCGGCGCCTTGCGCACCTTCCCGACGCCGCCTTATCCGAGCACGCACAATCTTGGCACCAATCGGATGAGCGCCAATGCGCGCGACGGCGTGGTGAACAAATGGGGTCAGACGCATGACATCAAGAATCTGTTCGTCTCCGATGGTAGCCAGTTCACCACCGGCGCGGCCTGCAATCCGACACTGACCATCGTGGCGCTGGCGATTCGCCAGGCCGACGCGATGGCCGGAATGATGAGCCGGAAGGAGATTTAGCGGCCGCTGTCATTGCGAGGAGCAAAGCGACGAAGCAATCTCCATGAGTGGTGGGCGCCGAACGCTGCTGCGCGCCACTGTGTGCCACACTGGACGGAGATTGCTTCGTCGCGTTCGCTCCTCGCAATGACAGGGACGCACGGGTTCTGCGCGTGCGCAGCCATCAGCATAAGGCTGGCGCATCATCCCGCCAGTTGACCGTCGCGCGTCTCCCTCTTTATTGAACCGGCCGCCTGTACCGCGGCCCATCAATCCCGAGAAGGACGGTCGATGACTTTGCGCCGCCTTGCCGCGCTGCTTGCGGTCTTTGCGTGGCTCGCAACCGCGCAGGCCCAGATGCCCGGCGGCCCGCCGGCGGTCGGCGTGGTCCGCGCGACGCGTCAGGCGGTGACCGAGACATCCGAATTCATCGGCCGCATCCAGGCCGTTGACCGTGTCGCGCTCACCGCGCGCGTCACCGCCTTCCTCGATCAGCGCCTGTTCACCGAAGGCACCGAGGTGAAGCAAGGCGACCTGCTGTACCGCCTGGAGCAGCCGCCGTTCCAGGCCGCGGTGGCGCAGCAGGAGGCAGCGGTCGCCGACGCCAGTGCTCGGCTCGCCAATGCGAATATCCAGCTTTCCCGCGCGCAGTCGCTGCTGAACACGCCGGCCGGACAGCGCTCCGCGGTGGACGATGCGATCGCCAATCAGCGCTCGCAGGCGGCACAACTTGCGGGTGCACAGGCGCAGTTGCGCATCGCGCAGATCAACCTGGCCTACACCGAGATCCATGCGCCGATCAGCGGCAAGATCAGCCGTACCAACATCAGCGTGGGCAATGTGGTGTCGCCGAGTGCCGGTCCGCTCGCCACCATTGTCAGCCAGGACCCGATGTACGTGCTGTTCCCGATCGCGGTGCGGGCGCAGATCGATCTGGAGAAGCGCTATGCCGACCAGGGCGGCATGAACGCCGTGGTGATCCGGATTCGTCTGCCGGACGGAACGCTGTACGGCCAGACCGGCCAGATCGACTACATCGAGCCCAGCGTGCAAGCCACCACCGATACGATCCTGATGCGCGGAAGGATCGCCAATCCGCCGCTCAAACCAATCGAACCGGACAAGCCGGTGGACCGCCCGCTGATCGATGGCGAGTTCGTCACCGTACTGGTCGAAGGCATCCAACCGGTGGAGGCCCTGGGGATACCGCGCGCCGCCGTGCTGTCGGATCAGCAGGGCGACTACGTTTATCTGGTCGATAGCCAGAACCGCGTCGAGCAGCGCCGTATCCAGCTCGGACAATCGACGCCGTCGACCGCAGTGATCATGGCCGGCCTCAACGACGGCGACATGGTCGTGCTCGATGGCATCCAGCGGGTGCGCCCGGGCATTCAGGTGGTGCCCGGTCCCGCCGCCCCGACACCGGCCGCACCGAAACCGGCGGGCCAGTAGCGGCATGATCTCCGCTGTCTTCGTCGATCGCCCACGGCTGGCGATCGTCATCGCCATCCTGGTGACGCTTGCCGGTGTCCTGTCGCTGTTGCGCATCCCCGTCGCGCAGTTTCCCGACATCGTGCCGCCGCAGGTGACGATCTCCACCAGTTACACCGGCGCCTCCGCCGCCGTGGTCGAAGCGACGGTCGCGCAGCCACTGGAGGCGCAGATCGTCGGCGTCGACAAGATGATCTACATGAAGTCCAGCAGCGGCAATGACGGCAGCTACTCGCTGACCGTCAGCTTCGAGCTGGGGACCAATCCCGACATCGACACGGTCAATGTCAACAACCGCGTGCAGCAGGCGCTGTCCAAGCTGCCGTCCGATGTGCAGCGCTACGGCCTCACCGTGCGCAAGCGCTCCGCCGCGATCCTGGAGTTCCTGCAGTTCTACAGCGAAGGCGGCAAGCAGGACCCGCTGTTCATCAGCAACTACGTCACCATCAACGTGCTCGACCGGCTGCAGCGCACACCCGGTGTCGGCGATGCCCAGTTGTTCGGCCGGCTCGACTATTCGATGCGCGTGTGGTTCGACATGAACCGGCTGATCAGCCTGGACCTGGCGCCGTCGGACATCATCGCGGCAATCCAGCAGCAGAACGTGCAGGCAGCGGTGGGACGCATCGGCGCGCGACCCACCGGCGACGCGACGCAGTTCCAGCTCAACGTGCAGACGCAAGGCCGTCTGATCACGCCCGAGCAGTTCGGCGCCATCGTGATCCGCGCCAATCCGGACGGTTCGGTGCTGCGATTGTCCGACATCGCGCGGATCGAGCTTGGCGCCGCGAACATGGACACCGAGAGCCGGCTGAACGGTGACCCCGCTGTGTCCATCGGCCTCTTTCTGTCGCCGGGTGCCAACGCGGTGCAGACCTCCGCGCGCGTGCAGGCCGCACTGGACGAACTGGGCAGGCGTTTTCCCGATGGCCTGAAGGCGCGCGTGTTCTACGACAGTTCGTCGTTCGTCGCCGCCACCATCGTCGAGGTGGAGAAGACCCTCGGCATCGCCTTCGCACTGGTGGTGCTGGTCGTGTTCCTGTTCCTCGGCAATATCCGCGCGACGATCATTCCCATGGTCGCCATACCGGTCAGCCTGATCGGCACCTTCGCCGTCCTGCTGGCCATCGGCTTCTCCGCCAACACCGTTTCGCTGCTCGCGCTGGTGCTTGGCATCGGCATCGTGGTGGATGACGCCATCGTGGTGGTGGAGAACGCCGAACGCGTGATGGCCGAGTACCCTGACATGCCACCGGGTGAGGCGACCAAGATGGCGATGCGGCAGATCACCGGTCCGGTGATCGCGATCTCGCTGGTGCTGCTGTCGGTGTTCGTGCCGGTCGCCTTCATCCCCGGCGTCTCCGGTTCGCTGTTCCGCCAGTTCGCCGTCACTATCAGCGTGGCGATGCTGATCTCGGCGACCAACGCGCTGACGCTGTCGCCGGCGCTGTGCGGCGTGTTCCTCCGCCATCACGGGCGACCGCGCGGCCCGCTGCGTTGGGTACTCGGCGGCATCGATGCGGTACGCAACGGCTACGCCGCGGTGGTGAACCGGCTGCTGCGCGTCTCCATCCTGGCAGTGCTGCTGCTGATCGTGGCGGGCATCGGCATCTGGCTGCTCGCCGTGCGCACGCCGACCGGATTCCTGCCCGAGGAGGACCAGGGCGCCTTCTTCGTTGCCGTGCAGTTGCCCGATGGCGCCTCGGTGTCGCGCTCGCGCGCGGTGGCGAAGCAGATCGAGGGCCTGATCCGGCCGATGCCGCAGGTCGAGGGTGTGCTGTCAATCGTCGGCTTCTCGCTGCTCGACGGGGGCAACGAGCCGAACGCCGCGTTCGTCGTGGTGCGGCTGAAGCCGTTTGCCGACCGCACCGTGGCCGCGGACACCGCGCAGGCGGTGATCGGCCGCGTGTTCGGCGCGATGCAGCAAGTGCGCTCGGCCAACGCGTTCCCGTTCAACCTGCCGCCGATCATCGGGCTTTCGACCAGCGGCGGCTTCGAATACCAGTTGGAGAATCTGGAAGGCCGCGATCCCGCCGAGATGGCCAGCGTGATGCAGGGCCTGCTCGCCGCCGCGAACCAGGATCCGCGCATGACGCGCGTGTTCTCCACCTTCACCGCCAGCAATCCGTCGATCTGGCTGGATATCGACCGCGAGAAGGCACAGGCACTCGGCCTCAACATCGCCGACGTGTTCAACGCATTGCAAACGACACTCGGCGGTTTCTACGTCAACGACTTCAACCTGTACGGCCGCACCTGGCAGGTGAACATCCAGGCCAACGCGCCCGATCGCAGCGACGTATCCGCGATCTTTCGGATCTACGTGCGCAACCAGCGCGGCGAGATGGTGCCGCTGCGCTCGATCGCCAACCTGCGCATCGTGCTCGGCCCGCAGGTGATCAGCCGGTTCAACAACTATCGCGCGGTAACGATCAACGGCGGGCCGCGGCCAGGCGTGTCGTCCGGCGATGCATTGGCGGCGATGGAGCAGGTATCGGCGAAGACGCTGCCGCCGGGCTACGCATTCGAATGGTCGGGCACGGCGTACCAGGAGAAAGCGGCGTCGGGGCAGACCGGTGCCATCCTGTCGTTGTCGGTGCTGTTCGCCTACCTGTTCCTGGTGGCGCTGTACGAGAGCTGGATGATTCCGATCCCGGTGCTGCTGTCGGTCACCGTCGGCGTGCTGGGCGCGTTTGCCGGACTGCTCATCTCAGGGCTGGCGCTCGATCTGTATGCGCAGATCGGCCTGGTTGTGCTGATCTCGCTGGCCGCCAAGAACGGCATCCTGATCGTCGAGTTCGCCAAGGAGCAGCGCGAGGCGGGGCTGCCGATCCTGGAGGCCGCGGCACTCGGCGCGCGCATCCGGTTCCGCGCGGTGATGATGACGTCGATCGCCTTCATCTTCGGCCTTATTCCGCTGGTCTGGGCTCACGGTGCGGCGATGCTGAGCCGTCGCGCGGTCGGCACCGCGGTGTTCGCCGGCATGATCGCGGCAAGTTCGATCGGCGTGTTCCTGATCCCAATGCTGTACGCGACATTCCAGGGCGTGCGGGAGCGAGTGAAGGCGCGGGTCGCTGGACGGCATCCGGGCGCCGTGTAGCCGTGGCTTTACAAACGCCTCGGTTTCCCCATGGATGCGCCCGCCATCATGAGGTCCAGCGCATGAGCAGCACCGTTTCGAAGCCCCGCGGCCGCCATTTCTTTGCCAACCCGGGCCCCACTAACATTCCCGACAGCGTGCTGCGCGCCATCGACCGGCCGTCGATTGACTTCCACGATCCGGACTTCCGCGAGGTCTATGACGCCTGCTTCGAGGGCGTGAAGCGCGTGCTGCGAACCGAGCATCGTCTGTTCATGTATACCGGATCCGGTCACGGCGCGTGGGAGGCTTCGCTCACCAACCTGCTGTCGCCCGGCGACACCATTCTGCTGCTGGAATCCGGCTACTTCTCCGACGAATGGGCGAAGATGGCGAAGGCGCTGAAGGTCGAGGTGCGTTTGGTCACCTGCGACTGGCGCCATGGCGTGGACATCGCCGCGGTGAAAGCGGCGCTGGCCGAGGACACCGCGCACGCGATCAAGGCGGTGTGCGTGGTGCACAACGAGACCGCGACCGGCATGTTCATCCCGATCCCCGAGGTGCGCGCCGCGATCGACGAGGCGCAGCACCCAGCGCTCCTGCTGGTCGATACCATCTCGTCGCTCGGCTCGCTGGATTTCCGTATGGACGAGTGGCAGATCGATACGGTCGTCGGCGGCAGTCAGAAGGGGCTGATGCTGCCCACAGGTCTCAGCTTCACCGCGGTGTCGCCCAAGGCCATGGCGGCGAACGCCGACGCGAAACTCGGCCGCTACTACTTCGACTGGACGGTGATGATGAGCCGTAATCCGCAGAGCTTTGTCGGCACCATTCCGGTCAACTTCTTCTACGGCCTGAAGGAATCGCTTCGCCTGTTGGAGGAGGAAGGGTTGCCCGACGTGTTCGCCCGCCATCACCGCCTGGGTGAGGCGGTGCGGCGCGCGGTACATGTCTGGGCGGGCAACAACGGTCCGCAACTGTTCTGCACCAATCCCGCGCGCTACTCCGATTCGGTGACCGCTGTGCTGATGCCGGAAGGCCACGACGCCGAGGCGATCCGCCGCACCACACGGCATCGGTTCAACGTCTCACTCGGCGGTGGGCTGGGCAAACTGGGCGGCAAGGTGTTCCGCATCGGCCATCTGGGCGATCTCAATGAGCCAATGGTGCTGGGTGCGCTGTCGGCGGTGGAGATGGCCTTGCACATCAACGACGTCCCGCACGGCAAGGGCGGGGTCGATGCGGCGATGGATTATCTGGCGGCTTGACCGGCATGTGATGGGTTTCGCTGCGCTCAACCCATCGATTGCCGCGCCTCACGCCCTCCCCGGCACCGGCACCACTGCGCCGGTCGTCACCTTGTTATCCGGCGAGGCCAGGAAGGCGATCGTGGCGGCGATCTCCTCAGGCTTTGGCCACGCCGCGTGATCGGCCTTCGGCATTGCGGCGCGATTCGCCGGCGTGTCGATGATCGAGGGCGCCACCGCGTTGACCAAGATGCCGCGCCCCGCCACCTCGGCGGCCAGCGCCTGGGTGAATGCGGCGACTGCTGCCTTGCTCGCGGCATAGGGCGCCATTCCGGCACCAAGTCGCGGCTCAAGCCCCGGGCGGGCGGCGACGTTGACGATGCGTCCGCCGCTTGGCCCGAACCCCTGCACCGCGGAACGACTGCACAGATAGCAGGTCACGAAATTCATGTTGAGCATGTGCAGCATGCCGGCCTTGTCGGTGTCATCCACGCTGCCCATGGCAAAGCCGCCGGCGATGTGGACCGAGGCCCACAGATCGGTCACCCCGTCATACAGCCGCGCAACATCCGTCTCGCTGGTCAGCTCGCACTGCCCGACCAGGGTGACGCGGTCCTTGTGGGGAAACGCCGCCGCCTCGGCATCGACGACATAGGGGACGCGGCAGCGCGCACCCGCGCCCAGCAGGACACCGACCACCGCCCGCCCCAGCGCGCCGGTGCCGCCGGTCACGACGACGGTCTGGTTGCCAAAATCCATCCCAGCCTCCCTCGGGCAACCTCAGGCAGACAGGGCGAACGCGTCCATCTTCCAGCCGGCGGCCAGCATGGCGCGCTGCAAGGTGGCCATGAAGCGCCGCGTCGCTTCCATCCCGCCGGTGCGTGGCCATAACTGGCCGGTAAAATGCCGGCCGAGCAGGTCGAGCAGTAGCTCGCGCTCGACCTTGTCGAGGCCGCCGTCCGCGGCGGCATCGCCATAGAACTCGTTCAGGGAATCGACCAGGTCAGCATCCCGCTCGATGATCTGGCGCAGCGCATCGTTCGACGGCGGCACCATGTGGCGGCGTTCAAGCTCCCACCGGCAGCAGGTCAGTGCGGCAGGCAACAGGATACTCACGGGCATCTCCAGGGGTCGGGCGTTGCATGGTCCCGGCGCGTGAGGCGCCATATGGGGCGCGATCCGCTGCCATTCCAAGCGAAAATATTTGCCGGGCGGGTCAATCAGCCCGGCACGCGCTCGATATCGGCCCCGCAGGCGGCGAGTTTCTGTTCCACCGCCTCGTAGCCGCGATCCAGATGATAGACGCGGTTGACCACCGTCTCGCCCCGCGCGGCGAGTCCCGCCAGGATCAGCGAGACTGAGGCGCGCAGATCGGTCGCCATCACCGGCGCCCCCGACAGTATCGGCACGCCGCGCACGATCGCCGAGGCGCCGTGCACATTGATACGTGCCCCCATGCGGTTCAGTTCCGGCACGTGCATGAAGCGGTTCTCGAAGATCGTCTCAGTGACCATGGCGGCGCCGTCCGACACCGCCATCAGCGCCATGAACTGCGCCTGCATGTCGGTGGGAAACCCCGGATAGGGCTCCGTCATGACATCGGCGCCGTGCAGCCCATTCAACCGGCACACCTGCAGCCCTTCCGGCCGTTCGACGATGTCCACGCCTGCCTCGCGCAGCGTGCGCACAGTGGCGCCGAGGTACTCCACGCGGCCGTTGCGCAGCAGCACCTCACCGCCGGTGATGGCGGCGGCGCAGGCATAGGTGCCGGTCTCGATTCGGTCCGGGATGATGGCGTGCTCGGCGCCGTGCAGGCGTTCCACACCCTCGATGGTCAGCCGGTCGCTGTCGATACCCTCGATTCGCGCGCCCATGGCATTCAGGCAGCGCGCCAGGTCGCCGATCTCCGGCTCGCGCGCGGCGTTGGCCAGCACGGTCCGGCCATCGGCCAGTGTGGCCGCCATCAGCAGGTTCTCGGTGGCGCCGACGGAGACGAACGGAAACACGATGGTGGCGCCGCGCAGCCTGCCGTTCACCTCCCCGTCGACGTAGCCGCCGTCGAGACGGAACGTCACGCCCATCTGCTCCAGGCCCTTGAGGTGCAGATCGATCGGCCGGGCACCGATCGAGCACCCGCCTGGCATCGAGACGCGCGCTTGACAGGTGCGTGCCAGCAGCGGGCCGAGCACCAGGGCCGAGGCACGCATCTTGCGCACGATGTCGTAGGGCGCCTCGGTGCTGGTGATCGTGCCGCCGAGTGACAGCGTACGGCCGTCGTTGCCGACCGGATCGACGGCGATGCCGTGCTGGGTCAGCAGCAAGGTCATGGTCTGGATGTCGGCAAGCTGCGGCACGTTGCTGAGTACGAGGCGCTGGTCGGTCAGCATGGCGGCGGCCATCAGCGGCAGGGCCGCGTTCTTCGCGCCGCCGATGACGATGTCGCCGGACAGCGGCCTGCCGCCACGGATGCGGATACGGTCCATAAGTCGTTATTCCCTGACGGTGTTTGTACCGTCATGGCCGGCCTTGTGCCGGCCATCCACGTCGCCCTTGTGTGCATCCGGCAAAGACGTGGATGGCCGTTCTGATCCCCGGGTCAAGCCCGGGGACGGCCATGACGGGATGGGTGGCACTGTCACATCCTCGGCAGCGCGACGCCGCGCTGGCGCATGTACTTGCCGGCCTTGTCGGCGTAGCTGGTCTCGCAGGCTTCGTTGCCTTGCAGGAACAGGAACTGACAGATGCCCTCGTGCGCGTGGATCTTCGCGGGTAGCGGAGTCGTGTTGGAGATCTCGATGGTCACCTGGCCTTCCCATTCCGGTTCGAGCGGCGTGACGTTCACGATGATGCCGCAGCGCGCGTAGGTGGACTTACCGAGGCAGATCACCAGCACGTCGCGCGGGATGCGGAAATACTCGACGGTGTGGCCGAGCGCGAAGCTGTTGGGCGGAATGATGCAGACATCGGTCCTGCGGTCGACGAAGCTGGACGACGCAAAATCCTTCGGATCGATCACTGCCGAGTCGATGTTGGTGAAGATCTTGAACTCGTCCGCCACCCGCGCGTCGTAGCCATAGGACGACAGGCCGTAGCTGATCACGCCCTCCCGCTTCTGTGCCTCGACGAAGGGTTCGATCATGCCGTGGTCCTGCGCCATGCGGCGGATCCAGCGGTCGGACATCACGGGCATCAGGCGGCTCCAGGCGGGAAGCAATCAGTCAGGGTGATCCCTGGCGGTTCCAGCAATATCGGACCTTCGCGGACGATTCGGGTAAGGATAATGCCGTTCTCACCACGGGCGTGATGGACGATTGTGCGATTCTCGGTCTGGACGATGAGGTAATGCCGCAGCGACGGCAGTCGAAAGTAGTCTATCAGTTTCGGGCCAACGTCGCGGGAGCTCGTCGAGGGCGACTGCACCTCCACGACGATCACCGGGTCGCTCAGTTTGATCGTATTGGGCGGCAGTGGTGTGCCGCAGCGAACCAGCACGTCAGGCTCGTAAACCGTGCTGTCGTCCACTTCGACCGACGGGCCATCGGGAAGGGCCTCGCACGACAGGTTGCCGGCCTCGATCGCCTCTGTCATCCGGCGCCAGATATGTGCCTTGGTACGAGCATGTGCGACCCGTTCGGGGGCCATGGCGGCCACTTCGCCACCGATCAGTTCATAGTGCTCCGTCTCCGGCTGTTGCATCGCCCAGGCGATGAACTCGTTTGATGTCATGCGCCGCTGCGCCGGTTCGGACACCGCTCACTCCTGTTTCGGCTTTTTCCTTGCCCGTGCCTGATCCTTGCGCTTGCGCAGATTGGTGCGCAAGGCGTCTGCCTCGCGCTTGCGCCGTGCAGCAAGCTTGGCGCTGGGTGCGGCGGGCTTTGGCGGCGGTGGCTTGTCCATGGTCAGTCCTTCCACGGATCGAATTCGCCTTCGCCCGCCATCGCCACCGCGAACGGCCGTAGTGTGTGCAGCACCTTCACCGTGTCGGCATGGTGCGCCAGCACGTCGGGCAGCCGACGATAGGCCATGGGGCTTTCGTCCAGATCGGCGCCGGCCAGCAGCACACCGCGCTCGCGCAGCCATTCGTCCATCGCCGATCGGGTGAAGCGCCGCTTCGCCTCCTTGCGGCCGAACAGGCGGCCCGCGCCGTGGATCGTCGAATACAGCGACGCGCGCGACTTCTCGCTGTCCACACCTTCCAGGATCACGGCATCGTCGCCCATCGAGCCGCCGACGAAGCCGCGCTGGCCGGGGAACGCCGGCGTCGCGCCCTTGCGCACCACCCAGAGATCGACGCCGTTGTGCGTCTCGCGCCAAGCGTAATTATGGTGGTTGTGCACCATCTCGGTCACGCTGCCGCCGATGATCCGGCGGACGCGCTCCACCACCCACTCGCGGCCGGCATAGGAGTAGCGCCCCGCAAGTTGCATTGCCGCGATGTAGCGGCGGCCGAGTTCGCTGTCCTCATCGACCACCGCAGGCGGCACGTTCATGCCGTCGGTGCCGCCGGCCGCCTTCAGGTAGCGCGTTGCGCTGGTATGGCCGAGACCGCGGCTGCCGAAATGCACCCCGATCCAGACAAAGCCTGCCTCGTCCCGCATCAGATCGACGTAATGGTTGCCGGAGCCGACCGTGCCGAGCTGGGCGGCCGCCTTCTTTCGGTATTCCTCCATGTCCGCCTCGCGCCACACGTCGGCATCGTCGAACAGCGCATGCTCGACGCGTTCGCTGTTGGCGCGCCCGATGCCGAACGAGATCACCTTGCGCACGTCGTTCAGAATCAGCGGGATGGTATCGGCAACCGCCTCGTAGCGCGTATCAAGCCGAACCGCCATGTTGCCACAACCGATGTCGAAACCGACGCCAGAGATGCTGATCTGCTTCTCGTAGGCGATCACGCCGCCGACCGGCTGGGCATAGCCGAGATGACCGTCCGCGCAGATCACGCCGGCCACGGCGTTGCCGACCGACATGCAGTTGCGCATCTGGGCGACCGTCGCCGCATCGTGATCGCCGATCACCGTGAGGGGGCTGTTCTGATACTTCGCCTCCTGGGGCCGCAGGTTGACGATCTGCGCCGCGGCTTCCTGCGCCTCGCGCGCATTCAGTTCGGCGCGGGCCGCGTCGCGGAACGTGCACCACGCCGGCATGCCACGTTCGCTGCCAGGCTTTGGCACGCGGCTGTCGGGTTCGATGCCGGCGGCAACGGCAAGCTCGCGGGCGCGGGTCCCCAGCGGATCGGGGCGACGGGTCATGGTGGCCTCCTTTATCATCGCGGTTCCCGTGCCGCCACTTCCGCACGCCAAGTGGCTGATATGGCGACCCGATCACGGCCCCGGCGATCGAGCCGCCTGCGTGCATCGGCTACCGTTCCCTGCTTCGTTGAGATAGGGGCCCAATATCCGCGCGATCTGACAGGTGGACAGCCTGCGGTGGGAGTGTGCCGCCGGTTGTCGGTTCACGTTGATCGGCGTCGATTTGCCGGAACCCAGCGGCACGCGAAGGGTACCCTGCCTGATCGCACGCACGTAGAGTGGCACTGGTTCGAGGACACCGCGCAGGATACGCGCACCGACCATCGCGACCCGATCGCGGTAGGCTGCCGCGAGGCCGACTGTATGCGAATGGTACAAGCCGACCGCGACATTCCAGTTGCCGCCGGCCTCGTCGCGATATAGCTCGGACAGATAGCGTGCCGCGAAATCGGCATTCGCCGCAGGATCGAAAGCCTCCTCCAGAGAGCCAAATGCCCGCGGATGCAGCGCGAGATCGACCTGCAGACAGCCGACATCGATATACTTGTGACGCGATGTCTGCTGTGCCACCCAGGCGACCGCCGCCGCCTTGCTGTCCGGGAACAAACCCTCACCATCGGCGTCGATCGTCCAAGGCCAGGGACGGATGTCGTTCATCGCGGTCACCGGCCGGCCGCTTTCGGCCCGGGCAATCGAATCCAACAAACCTGACGGCAACCGATGATGTTGCTCCGCCTCGCGGATCGCGGAACTGCAAAGGGCGCTCTGCTCGATCACCCACTGTTCCGGCGGGATCGATTGCTCCTCCGCAGCCCTGATGCCCACAGGTCGTTCGAGTATCGCCATGACGAACACTACCGCGATCAGGCATGCTTTGATGCAGGGGCGGCTAGCCATCGCAGTCGCCGATCATCCGGTACCGCGTCGCAACGTTATCCAAGGTCGTTCGTCTTCATCAGGGCGCAGCGGTGCGGATTGCTGGCTGAAAGGTCACTGATGTCCCATACAGGAAACGGTAGCGCGCTCCCAGGCTTGCGATCGGTGAACGACCCGTCCTTCGGTCGCATCGGTTGGGCGCGGCGCTTGGCGGATATGGACACGCTCCTCCATGCTCCACAGCAAGATGACAAGGAACGTCGCCATGAAGGGCGCAGCAATTCGGGCAGCCATCGTTGGCCTTGGCTGGTGGGGTCGAAATCTCGTCGATGCGGTGCGGCACAGCGAGGCCATTCGCTTCACGACGGCACATACCCGTACGGCAGGCACTGTCGCTGACTACTGTCGCGAGCGCGAGCTCCGCTGGATCGACAACCTGGACATGATCCTGTGTGACTCCGCAATCGACGCGGTGGTCTTCGCGACGCCCCACAGTCTGCATGCGGAGCAGATCAGGCGCGCCGCCATCGCCGGCAAGGCAGTGTTCGTGGAGAAGCCCTTCACGCTGTCCGTCAGCGATGCGAAAGCGGCGGTCGATGCCGCCGAGAAGGCAGGCGTCGTGCTCGCGGTCGGCTTCAACCGACGTTTTCACCCATCGATGGGAATGCTGCGCGAGGCGGTGAAGGAGCAGCATCTCGGCACCATCGTCACGATCAGCGCCGAGCAGACCGAGCTGCACGGGTTGGCCCTGACTCCGGATGCCTGGCGAGCGCAGCCCGACGAGTCGCCTGGCGGTGCCATGACGGCAATCGGGGTACACCTGGTGGATGGCATGATCGACCTCATGGGCCGGGTGGACACTGTATACTGCCGCATCTCCCGCCACGCCGCGCGGTACAGCGATGACACGACCGACATCCTGCTGACCTTCGAGAATGGCGCGACCGGCCATATCTTCTGCTCGGTGACCGCTGCGCCGAACTACCGCATGGCCGTCTACGGCGCCAAGGGCTTCGCTGAAGTGCTGGGCCATCCGATGCAGACCTTTCGTCTGATCCCGGCGCTGGACGGCGAGCATCGCGGGACTGGTGCGCCGCAGGTGACGGAGACCGCAGGCTTCAACATGCTGACCGCCGAGTTGGAGGCATTTGCCGCCAGCATCGGCAACCGTCATCCGTTCCCCACGCCACTGACTGAAATCCTGCATGGGGTCGCCGTATTCGAGGCAGTCCTGCGCTCGGCCGCATCCGGTCAGACAGAACCCGTTGGATAGCAGTCCGGAGCATCGTGCCGTCAGCCTGCAATGGGCGATCCTGATCATCCTCTCCGGTATCTTCGCCGTGGGTCTGGAGACGGTACGTTTGCCGGCCGCCCTTCTGCTCGGGCCGATGATCGCGGCGATAACGGTTGCGGTGGCCGGCGGCGGCGTGCGCGTCCCGCATCATCCCGTGCTGATCGCGCAAGCGGTGATCGGCTGCATGATCGCGCGGAGCATCCCACCCGCCATCATCGGCGACATCATCCGGGACTGGCCGTTGTTTGTGGCGGTCGTCACCGCGGTGATCGTCGCGAGCAGTACGCTCGGATGGCTCCTGACGCGCTGGCGCATGCTGCCAGGGACCACCGTCGTGTGGGGATCGTCTCCCGGCGCGGCCACAGCGATGATGCTGATGGCCGCAGCCTACGGCGCGGACATCCGTCTCGTCGCCTTCATGCAGTATCTGCGCGTGTTGCTGGTCGCGATCGTGGCAACCCTCGTCTCGAGGTTGTGGACCGCAGGCGCGACCGGTCCAGCAGCCGCTATGATCTGGTTCCCGTCGATCGCTTGGGCACCGTTTGCCGAGACTCTGGCGCTGATCGGGATCGGCGCGGCATCCGCGCGTTTGCGGGGTATCCCGGCCGCACCGTTGCTGGTGCCTCTCGGCGTCGGCATGGCACTGCAGGATGCCGGATACCTGACGATCGAATTGCCGCCCTGGCTGCTGGCCATCAGCTATACCGTTGTCGGGTGGAGCATTGGGCTTGACTTCAACCGCACCATCCTCGCTCACGCCGCCCAGGCGCTGCCTCGTGTCGTCATGTCGATTCTCGTTCTGATGGCAGTCTGTGGTGGCCTCGCCGCGCTGCTGGTCGTGGCGGCCGGGATCGACCCGCTGACCGCCTATCTTGCAACCAGCCCAGGCGGTGCCGACTCCGCCGCGATCATCGCGATGGCAAGCAACGTCGATGTGGCCTTCGTGATGGCGATGCAGACCACGCGCCTGGTCCTGGTGTTGCTGATCGGCCCCGCGGCCTGGCGGGCTTCATCGCTAGGCGGGCGGGCGCCTCGAAGCGAACACCGTAAGCGCGCTGCCGACCCTGCTCACGCCATCGGCTGGCTGCGCACCAACCCGCCCGGCAGCGCTCCGGTCGCGACACCGTTGCGATAGGTGATCTGCCCGGCCTTGATCGTCGCCGCATAACCACGCGCCTTCTGCAACAGGCGCCGGCCCCCGGCAGGCAGATCGACGACCATCTTCGGCCGCTCCAACGCCAGGTTGGCAAAGTCGATGACGTTGATGTCCGCCTTCATGCCCGGGGCGAGCACGCCGCGATCCTGCAGACCGGCGAAGCGTGCCGGCTCGCGCGTCTGGCGTCGCACCAGGTCGTGCAGCTCCATCCGGTCCGCGCCACGGTCACGGCCCCAATAGCTGAACAGGAAGGTCGGGAACGACGCATCCGAGATGAACGCGACATGCGCACCGCCATCGCTCAGGCCAGGAATGACGTGCTGGCGCGCGTACATTTCCTTCACCGGCTCGAGGTCGTAGTTCGCATAGTTCACGATGCAGGCGAAGATGAAGCCCTTGCCGTCATCGTCGATCAGCATGTCGTAGGCCACGTCCTGCGGCGTACGGCCCTCGCGCGCTGCAATCGCGGCGACCGAGTCCTCCCGCGCCGGGGTGTAGTTCAGCGGATCGGTGAAGCGGAACATCCGCTCGAGCCCGATGCGGGTCAGCAGCGACCAAGTGTTGAATTCGGCCGGGTCCTCGGTGGTGATCTTCGCCCGCACCTCCGGGTCCCGCATCGCGGCAACGCGCTGCGCCAGGGGCAGATCGGCGATGGAGCGATAGGTGCGGGTGCCGGCGAACGGGTTCTGGCTGCCCGTCAGGCCGAGCAGCGCGCCGATCGGCCGTGGCGGTGCGACGCAGCGGACGGGCAGGCCGTCGGCCGCGGCCTGGGTGGACAGTTCCAGCAGGTCCTGCCACGCGGTAGTCCGGTCATGCCGCTGGTTCAACGAGAATACCAGCGGTCGGCCGCAGGCCTGCATCACGCGGCGCACCATGGCGAATTCAGTTGCCGGATCCGGGGTGTTCCAGTCGGAGGTCATCTCGATGAACCCCTTCCCCGCATCCTTCAGCCCCATGGCGATCCCCATGAGCTCCGCCTCTTGCGCCCGTAGTGTCGGGGTCGGATCGCCGGCCAGCGTCTTGTGGGCGATGGTGCGGGAGGTGGAGAAGCCGAAGGCGCCGGCGCGCACCGCATCGGCGGTGATCTCGCGCATCTGTTGGATGTCCGCCTGGTTCGCGTCTTCCAGGTTCAGCGCACGGTCGCCCATGACGTAAACACGCATCGGCGCGTGCGGCAGCAGCGCGCAGAAGTCGATGTCGTGACTGCGGCGCTCCAGCGCGGTGAGGTAGTCACCGAAGCTCTCCCAGGTCCAGTCGAGGCCTTCATGCAGGCAGGGACCAGGGATGTCCTCCACACCTTCCATCAGCGCGATCACCGCGTCCTGCGTATTCTTGCGCACCGGGGCGAAACCGACGCCGCAATTGCCCATCACCACTGTGGTGACGCCGTGCCAGGATGACGGGGCCAGACAGGAGTCCCACATCGCCTGGCCGTCATAGTGGGTGTGGATATCGACAAAGCCCGGTGTAACGGACAGGCCGTCGGCATCGATCTCGTCCGCGCCGCGACCCGATACCTTGCCGACTTCCGCGATGCTGCCGTCCTTGACCGCGACGTCACCAACGAAGGGTGTGCCACCATTGCCGTCCATGATGGTGCCGCCGCGGATGACGATGTCGAATTCGCTGGCCATGTCCTGGATCCCTTGGTTGCTTGGCAACAGTGTCGCACCGGGCGACGCGCCGCCACAATTCCCCTCCCCGCTCCGCGGGAGAGGGGGCTGTTATTACTCGGCAGCGACTTGAAACGACCTGTCGATCACCTCGTCCAGCGCCGGCTTGATCTGACGCTGGAACGTCTCGATCGTCTCGATCACGGCGTCCTTCGGCATCTGCGCGTAGTGATTGACCAGCGCGATATGCTCGCCGGGCAGCACCTTCCATTGCTCGACGAGCTGCTGGCGGACACTGTCGACGGTACCGAACACGAACAGACCGGAATTGACCAGCGAGCCGAAGATGTCGTTGCCCTCGACCTTGCGCCGACCCATCGAGGCATAGAAGTTCTTCCAGATGTCGAGGTCATAGGCGCGGATCTTGTCGAGCGCGTCCTCCTCGGTCTTGCCGATCTGGATCCAGCGCACCAGGCACTGGTTCTGCCCCGTCGCGAAGCTGCGCCCGTGCTGCGCGGCGACGGTGCGGTAACGCTCCGACAGCGGGCCGGCGGCAGCGATCGAGGCGAAATAGGTCGGCACGAAGCCGTGCCGGCCGCAGAACTCGATCGTCTCCGGGCTGCCGGAACCGGCGACGAACACCTTTGGGTGCGGCCGCGTATAGGGCGCGGGGGCCACCGAGGCGCGGCGCCAGACGCCTGCCGCGTCCACCTCGCCCGGCGCGCCCAGCTTCTGTGTCACACCGGCGCGGGCGAGCGGCCAGTCCACGATGCCGGCCTCATAGGGATACGGCACCTGCCAGGCGGCGCCCTTGTGGGTGAAGCTTTCCTGCGTCCAGGCCTTCACCACCAGCTCGATATTGTCCTCGAAGATCGCGCGGTTATGCGCGTCGTCGTCCTGGTCCTGCTTGAGCTGGGTCTCCTGGGAGAAGCCGGCCAGCACGGTCTGCGCGTTGTAGATCGCGGCCGACGGCGACTTGGTCGCGCGGGTGCCGAAATGCTGGCCTAGCCCGGATTTCTCACCGAATCGAGTGCATTGGGGCGCGGATTCTGAGAGAATCGTGTTGCGATCACAGATTTTCTCGAACCCATAGGAAGCCC
>Ga0209040_10000764_pt1 | contig 24920 bp, 27 predicted proteins | sample BogFormECP12_OM3_FD_188240 | JGI IMG/M metagenome (GOLD analysis project Ga0209040, IMG submission 188240) | Bog forest soil microbial communities from Calvert Island, British Columbia, Canada - ECP12_OM3 (SPAdes) (version 2) | ecosystem: Environmental > Aquatic > Freshwater > Wetlands > Bog ... | reverse complement strand
GGCGTTCATCGTGCTGCGGCAGGGTTATCAGCCCGATGACGCGCTGGCAGCCGAGATTCAGCAACGTGTTCGCTCGCGCCTGTCGGCGCACGCGTATCCCCGCGAGGTCGCGTTTCTCGATCAGTTGCCGAAGACCCCGAGCGGCAAGGTGCAGCGGTTCGTGCTTAAAATGACAGCGTAGTGGAAGCTCCGCAGAATGGAGAACTGGATCTTATTCCGGGTGCCGGCGAGGAAACGACCATGACGCAAATATCGCAATTCGTGCGCCGCGCGGTGCAAACCGGCCCAACGACGCTGGCAACGGTGTTCGGCGACCGAAGCCACACCTGGCAGGCGTTCGAGGAGCGAGCCAAACGTCTCGCCGGCGCGTTGCATGGCCTTGGCTTCAGGCCGGGCGACAGGATCGGCACCCTGGCACTGAACAGCGACCGTTACCTGGAATGTCTGTTCGGGTTGTCATACGGCGGCTTTGTCTTCGTGCCGATCAACACCCGGCTGGCACCGCCCGAGATCGTGTTCTGGCTCGCCGATTCCGGCTGCGGCGCGCTGATCGTTGACGACGCGTTCGTGCCGGTCTTGCCCAAAGTTCTGCCCGAGACACCCGGGCTGCGCCATGTGATCTATATGGGCGACGGCGAGACCCCACCGGACATGCTGGCCTATGACCGCCTGATCGCGGGCACGGAGCCGTGGGCCGAGGCGATCGGGTCAGATGACGATCTGGCGGGGATCTTTTACACCGGCGGCACGACCGGCCGATCGAAGGGCGTGATGTTGAGTCACAACAACATCATGGCGAATGCCCATAATACCTACCCTGGAGCGTTGGTCGACAAGGACACGCGCTATGTCCACGCGGCGCCGATGTTTCACCTCGCCGACAACGCGATGACGTTCCTGGTCACCGGGTTCTGCGGCACGCATTGCTTCCTGCCGCGCTTCGATCCCGCCGTGCTGATCCGAACGATCGCCGAGCACCGGATCACCCATACCCTGCTCGTACCCACCATGATCAACATGGTGGTGCATCATCCCGACATCGAGAAATTCGACATGTCGTGCCTCTCCCGTTTGCTTTACGGCGCCTCGCCGATGCCGGAGGCCGTGATGAAGCGCGCGCTCCAAGTGTTGCCGGGCGTCCGGTTCACGCAGGCCTATGGCCAGTCCGAGGCCTCGCCCGTCATGACCTTGATGGATCACCGGTATCATTGTTTCGAAGGACCGTACGCCGGCAAGACGAGGTCCGCCGGGCGCGCCGTGCTGGGATGTGAAATCCGCATCCTTGACGCCAATGACAACGAAGTGCCGCGCGGCACCGTTGGCGAAATCTGCGGCCGCGGTCCACTGGTGATGTTGGGCTACTGGAAGCAGCCCGAACTGACCGCCCATACGCTACGTAACGGCTGGCTGCACACGGGCGACGGCGGCTACATGGACGAGGAGGGGTTCGTCTATATCGCCGACCGCATGAAGGACATGATCATCAGCGGCGGCGAGAACGTCTACTCGGCCGAGGTCGAGGAGGCGCTGTACGGCCACCAAGCGGTCGCCGAATGCGCGGTGATTGGCGTGCCGGACGATACGTGGGGCGAACGGGTGCACGCGATCGTTCGCCTCAAGCCGGGCATGACGGCTACGGCGGAGGGGCTGATCGCGCACTGCCATACGCGGATCGCGAATTACAAATGTCCGCGCAGCCTTGATCTGCGCGGGGAGTCGCTACCGCTGTCCGGGGCGGGGAAGATCCTGAAGACCGAGCTGCGGAAGCCGTTTTGGGAAGGGAAGGAGAGACGGGTCAATTGATGCTGTTCAAGCTGCGGTGGAAAAAAAGGCCCGGCCGACCGGATGAGTCGGGGCTTTTGGCCGCCGGTAAGACCGATCTCTCACGGGGCCTCGCGTACGGCCCACACACGCTGTCCGGCTGAGCGTCGTCCCTACCCCGCCAGCTCCCGCGACCGCACCGTCGCCGCCGCAATCGCCCGGCTGAGCGCCGCCGGCCAGGCCTCTGCCGCCATCAGCACCGCCAGCGCGCGCTCCGTGGTCCCGCCGGGACTGGTGACCGCCACCCGCAACGCCGCCGCGTCCTCGGCGCTTGCCGCGAGCAGCGCGCCAGACCCGGACACCGTCTGCCGAGCCAGCAAGCGCGCCAGGTCGGCCGGAATGCCCTGCTCCCGCGCCGCCTGCTCCATCAGTTCCGCCAGCAGGAACACGTAAGCCGGCCCGCTTCCCGACACCGCCGTCACCGAATCGAGCAGCGCTTCGTCGTCCACCCACGCTACCACGCCGATCGCCTGCAACAGCCGCTCGCACAGCATGCGCTGCGGCGTATCGACGCCAACACCCGGGCACGCCACCGTGACCGCCTGGCGCACCGCCGCCGGCGTGTTCGGCATCGCCCGCACGATCGCCGCGGCATCGCCCAGGAGTGCCCGCATCCCGCCGATGGTCCGCCCGGCCATAATCGACAGGAACACCGCCTTTCCGGCGAAGCGCCGATACAGTGGCAGCGTCTCCGCCGCATTCTGTGGTTTCACCGCGAACACCACAGCAGCCGGGGCAAAGCCGGTGGGAAGCGCGGCGGCGTCCGCCACCACCGTGAGGTCAGGGCCGGCCCAGGTGTCGGCCGCCGGCGCTGGATCCACCCCGATCGACGCCGCCAGCCCCTGCTCGCGCCAGCCAGCCAGCATGGCACTGCCCATGTGCCCGCAGCCGACCAGCAGGATCGGGGGAATCGTCATGCGTGATTTCGGGCGAACGCCCGATCCTCATTCGTCATGGCCGGGCTTGATCCGGCCATCATGCCTCGCCCACGCACTCGAGCATCGCCGCCGCCAGCGCGTCCTGCGGCGTCTTGCCACCCCACAGCACGAACTGGAACGCCGGGAAGAACCGCTCGCACTCGGTGATGGCGATGTCGATCATGTCCTCCAGGCTCTCCGCCGAAGCCCCTGGCGCGCCGCGCAGAAGCACCGCATGGCGGAACACCGGCATGCCGTCCTCGCTCTCCATGCCGAAATGGCCGATCCACAGCCGCTCATTGGCCAACGCCAACAGCTCGTACAGCGCGTTGCGGCGCTTCTCCGGCACCTTCAGATCGAACGCGCAGGTGAAGTGCATCGCGCTGATCTCGTGCGACCAGCAGAAATACAACCCATAGTCGCACCAGCGGCCGGGTGCCTCGGCCGCCATTTCGGAATCGCTGCGCCGATCGCACGCCCAGTCATTGGCGCTGATGATCTGCTCCATGATGTCGAGGGGATTGGCGGCGGCGTCGTGGCTTAGAGCCGTCATGGACATGGTTGGTCTCCCAATCGTGCAGGAAGCCCGGACGGTTTCTTAGGTCCCCGCATCTTGGGCTTACGGGACCAAGTTAACCACGATTCCCAACCTACCGAGGCAACGCGCCGCGCCGCAAGCCTTTACTCGGGTTCTTTCTGCGTCTCCAGCGCCGCGACCCGCAGTTCCAACGCATCCAGCCGCCGCAAGGCATCATGCAATTGCGCCTCGGCCGCCTCCTGCCCCGCCCGGGCGTTGGCGGCCAGTTCCGCCATGGCGTCGAGTTCCTCGCGCTTCACCAGATCCAGCCGGCGGATCGTCTCGTCGATGCGCGCCCGCGCCAGCGCCTCGATTTCCTCGCGCAGGCCGGCCAGCGCGGAGATCGCCCCGCCGGCCACGCCGGCAAGATCGTCGAAGAAACGCGGCCGTTCAGCCATCTCTGCCTACCCCTCATTTGCCCCGGCCCGTATAACGCCCGCCATGATCCTGATCACGGGCGGCGCCGGCTTCATCGGCTCGAACCTGCAGGCGGCCCTGGCGCGCCGCGGTCACGAGACCATTGTCGTCGATCATCTGGGGAGCTTCGGAAAGTGGCGCAACCTGGCCAGGCACCCGCCGGCACGGCTGCTGCCGCCAAGTGAAATCGACGGCTTCCTCGACAGCCGCCCGCCGCTCGAGATGGTCTACCATCTCGGTGCCATCAGCGACACCACCGTGACGGATGGCGATGCTGCCTGGGCCACCAATGTCGAGCTGCCGCGCTACATCTGGCACTGGTGTGCGAACCACGGCGTGCGCCTGGTCTATGCATCGTCCGCGGCCACCTATGGCGATGGTTCGGCCGGCTTCGACGACGATATGGCCCAGACGGCGCTCGAAAAGCTGCGCCCTCTCAATCTGTACGGCTGGACCAAACACGCCTTCGATCTCCGCGTCGCACACGCCATTGCGACCCGACAGCCGCATCCGCCGCAATGGGTCGGGCTGAAGTTCTTCAACGTCTACGGCCCCAACGAGTACCACAAGGGCGGCATGATTTCGGTGGTCAAGATCAAGCACGACGATGTGGCCGCCGGCGGCCCGGCGCGGCTGTTCCGGTCCACCGAGCCTGGCCTCGCCGATGGCGCTCAGCGGCGCGACTTCATCTGGATCGGCGACGTGGTCGACGTGCTGCTGTGGCTGCTCGATACACCGGAGGTGAGCGGCCTGTTCAATGTCGGCACCGGCCAGGCGCGAACCTACCTGGACCTCGCCAACGCGGTGTGCGATGCGGCCGGGGTGCCGCGCAGGATCGAGTTCGTAGACATGCCGTCCAAGTTGCGCGGCCAATACCAGTCGTTCACCGAGGCGTCCGTCACCCGGTTGCGCGCCGCCGGTTATGTGGGCCAGTTCACCCCGCTCGAGGAAGGCATCCGGCGCTACGTGCAGGATTATCTGGCGCAGCCCGACCCCTACGCATGATCCCGGTCCTGCTGTTCCCGCAGTTCGACCCGGTCATCGTGCAGATCGGGCCATTCGGCATCCGTTGGTATGCGCTGGCCTATATCGCGGGCATCGTGCTCGGCTGGCGCCTGCTGCGGTATCTGGTGCGGCAGGTGCCGGCGGTGGCGACGCCGGTGCAGGCCGATGACTTCGTGACCTGGGCCACACTCGGCATCGTGCTGGGCGGGCGGCTGGGATACGTGCTGTTCTACCAGCCGGGCGTCTATCTGGCGCATCCCGGCATGATCCTCGCCGTCTGGGAAGGTGGCATGAGCTTCCACGGCGGCGCTCTCGGCGTCGGCGTCGCGATCGTGTGGTTCTGCCGCCGCAACGCCATCCCGCTGCTGGGCTTCGCCGACCGCGTGGCGGTGTGCGTGCCGATCGGCCTTGGCCTCGGACGGATCGCCAATTTCGTCAACGGCGAGCTGTGGGGACGCCCCGCGCCGGAATGGCTGCCTTGGGCGATGATCTTCCCCAATGGCGGTCCCGTGCCACGCCATCCGAGCCAGCTTTACGAGGCGCTGTTGGAAGGTGTGGTGCTGTTCGTGGTGATGTTCGCGCTGTCCCGGCAGGAACGGCTGCGGGCGCGGTTCGGCTGGCTGACGGGAGCGTTCCTGGTGGGTTACGGCATCACGCGAACCACCGGGGAATTCTTCCGCGAGCCTGACGTATTCCTGGGCTATCTGATCGGTGGCGTGACGATGGGCCAGTTGCTGTGCATTCCGATGCTGGTCGCAGGGTTATGGCTGATGCTGCGATCGAAGTGATGGAACGCCTCGACCACTTCATGGCGCGTGCCAACGCCGCTTACTACGCGACCCACGATCCGTATCGAGATTTCACCACCTCGCCCGAGATCAGCCAGGTGTTCGGCGAGATCCTGGGACTGTGGGCGACGATCGTCTGGGAACAGCTCGGTCATCCGGACCCGGTGCTGCTGGTGGAGGCGGGACCTGGCCGCGGCACGCTCATGGCGGATGCATGGCGGGCGATCGGCAGCGTGGCCCCGACGTTCCGGGCGGCGCTTCGCCTGCATCTGATCGAGACGTCGCCCAGGTTGCGGGCATTGCAGGCGGAACGTCTGCCGGGCGCGACGTGGCACGATGGTCTGGAAACGCTGCCGGATCTGCCGCTACTGCTGCTGGCCAACGAGTTTCTAGACGCGCTGCCGATCCGACAGTTCGTGAGGCGCGGTGGGCAGTGGTTCGAGCGGTACGTGGAGGACGGACGTTTCTTGGAGTGTGGGCCCCCTCCCCCCAACCCCCTCCCGCAAGGGGAGGGGGAGTATTTTGGTCAGAATACTCCCCCTCCCCTTGCGGGAGGGGGTTGGGGGGAGGGGGCCCAAGGCATCGTGGTCTTCGAACTCAGCGAATCCGCTCTTGCCATCGGACAATCCTTGGGCAACCGCCTCTCCACCCGCGCCGGCGCCGCGCTTTTCCTCGACTACGGTCCTGAACACAGCGCCCGTGGCGACAGTCTCCAGGCCCTCAGCAACGGCCGACCAGCCGACCCCCTCACGTCCCCGGGCACCGCCGATCTGACCGCCCATGTCGACTTCGCCGCCTTCGCTGACGCCGCCTGCGCGGCCGGCGCAGCGACCTTTGGCCCCGTTCCGCAGGGCCTCTTCCTCACCCGCCTCGGCTTATTCCAGCGCACCGATCGGCTGGCACGCACCCGGCCTCCCGCCCAGGCAGCCGCGATGATCGAGGCAGCCCGCCGCCTCGCCGAACCTGACCGAATGGGCCGCCTGTTCAAGGCGTTAGCGGTCTGCAGCCCAGGCTGCCCGACGCCACCCGGCTTCGAAACCTGACCCGGACACGCTGGACAACGCGCCGGGCCGCCGTCAAAAAGCCTGCCATGCCGCTCACCGCCGACTCGCTCCGCGTGCCGCACGGCTTCTTCACGCGCCAGGGTGGCGTTTCGGGCGGGCCCTACGCCAGCCTCAATTGCAGCCTGTCGAGCGGCGACGCACGCGACGCGGTGCTGGCGAACCGTGCCCGCGCCGTTCGCGCGATCGGCGCCGACCCCGATCGCCTTGTCGGCCTTATGCAAGTGCATGGCGCGGAGGTGATCGAGGTGACGACGCCATGGTCCCCCGGCAGCGGCCCGCGCGCCGACGGCATGGTGACCAACCGTCCCGACATCGCTCTCGGCATCATCACCGCCGACTGCGCGCCCATCCTGCTGGCCGACCCCAAGGCCGGCGTGGCCGGAGCCGCCCATGCCGGCTGGCGCGGCGCGGTCGCGGGCGTGATCGAGGCAACCGTTGGCGCCATGATCCACCTCGGCGCCCAACCCGCCGCGATCGTCGCGGTGATCGGGCCCTGCATCGGTCAGACCTCCTATGAAGTCAGCGCCGATCTCCGCGATGCCGTCCTGGCCCGCGAACCCAATCATGCACGCTTCCTCGCCCCTGGACGCCGGGAGGGGCGGTGGCAGTTCGACCTCGCCGGCTACTGCACCGCCCGGCTGGCCGCCACCGGCATCCATTCGATCAGCGTTCTGGACGTCGATACGGCCGCGGATAAAGCAATGTTCTTCAGCCATCGGCGGCGCACGCTAAATGGTGGCGGACCGATCGGGCACCAGATTTCGATCATTACGCTCGATCCAGGGTAGTCGTGCTGGCACGCCTTAGCCTGGTGCTCCTGCTGCTGCTCGCGTCATGCGGCGACCTGCCGGAGCCGTTCATCGGCAATCCCGGCGCCATGGGCCGGCTGCTCGCCCAGCCGCCGACCCCACGTCTGGCTGTGCCCACGCCAGGCAATGCGCTGCTGCCTGACGGGGCCAGCCGGCAATTCGCCAGTTCCCTGGCGGCCGGGCTGCAGGCGGAAGAGGTGCCAGCATTCGCCGATCGGGTGCGCGCCAACGACTGGCAGCTTGTCGCCACCGCCGAACAGCGGGGCCCGAACGTTGTGCCGCTGTTCCACGTGCTGAACCCGAAGGGCGAGGACAAGGGCGACATCGAGGGCAGCCCGGTCCCGACCCAGGCCTGGGCCGCCGCAACCTTGGCCATGCTGGATCAGACCGCGCGCGATGCCGCGCCGAAGATCTCCAACCTGCTCACCGGCATTCAGCACGCCGACCCGAACAGCCTGTACAACCGGATCGCCAAGGTGCAGATCGCCGCGGTGACCGGCGCCCCTGGCGACGGCAACGTATCGCTGACCAAGCAGATGAAGACGCATCTCGCGGCGCTCGGGCCGATGGTGCAGGACGACGCCAGTGGTGCTGACTTCATCGTGCAGGGCAACGTGCGCATGGTGCCGATCCCCGGCGGCCAGCAACGGGTGGAGATCCAGTGGTCAGTGAAAAAGCCCGACGGCGACGAACGCGGCAAGGTGGTGCAGCTCAACGAAATCCCTGCCGGATCGCTCGACCATTACTGGGCCGATGTCGCCGTCGTGGTGGCGACCGAGGCGGCCGGCGGCGTGAACGACGTGATCGCGCGCCAGTCCGGGCGCGAACCGGGCGAGCCGGTTCGTGGACAGGCACAGAAGCCGTTGGTAGAAGGCAGCAAGTCCGGCGTCGAGCCGGTGCGATGATCCCTCCGGGCGGCCGAACAGCATGAAAATCGTTGCCTGCAACAGCAACCGACCCCTCGCCGAGGCGGTCGCCGCCACGTTGAAGCTGCCGCTGACGCGCGCCTCGATCCGGCGCTTCGCCGACATGGAGGTGTTCGTCGAAATCCACGAGAACGTCCGCGGCGAGGACGTGTTCGTGGTGCAGCCCACCTCCTATCCGGCGAACGACACGCTGATGGAGCTGCTGGTCACGCTGGACGCGCTGCGCCGCAGTTCGGCACGGCGGATCACAGCGGTGATGCCGTATTTCGGCTACGCGCGGCAGGATCGCAAGACCGCGTCGCGCTCGCCGATCTCGGCCAAGCTGGTCGCCAACCTGATCACCACGGCCGGTGCCAACCGGGTGCTGACCATGGATCTGCACGCCAGCCAAATCCAGGGATTCTTCGATATCCCGGTGGACAATCTGTACGCGGCACCGTTGTTCAGCCGCGACATCCAGGAGCGCTACAACGGCCGCGACCTGATGATCGTATCGCCGGACGTGGGCGGCGTGCTGCGCGCGCGATTGCTGGCGACGCGGCTGAACTGCGACCTCGCCATCATCGACAAGCGCCGCGAACGCGCCGGGCATTCCGAGGTGATGAACGTGATCGGCGATGTCGAAGGCCGCGACTGCATCCTGGTGGATGACATGGTCGATTCTGGCGGCACTCACTGCAACGCGGCCGAGGCGCTGATCAAGGGGGGAGCGCGTTCGGTCAGCGCATACGTGACACATGGCGTGCTGTCGGGCGGCGCGGTGGCGCGGATCGCATCGTCGCCGATCGAGACGATGGTGATCACTGATTCGATCCTGGCAACCGAGGCGGTACGGCTGGCGCCGAACATCCGGCAGATCACCATCGCGCCGCTGATGGCGGAGGCGATGCGGCGGATCAGCGATGAGAGTTCGGTGAGCTCGCTGTTTGATTGATTTCGCGCGCCCGCTGTCATTGCGACGAGCGAAGCGACGAAGCAATCCCCACCCAGTTGTGTGCGCACACTGTGATGGAGATTGCTTCGTCGCTTCGCTCCTCGCGCAATGACAGTTTGGCCGCAGTGCAAAGGAACCTCTGAATGCGCCAAATGACCCTCGTAGCCTTCCTGCAAGCCCAGAACTGTACCAACTTCGTCGGCTCCTGGCGGCATCCGGAAGCCTCGCCCGACTTCATGACCGCGGACTACTACCGCCACATCGCCCGCGTGCTCGAAGCGGGCAAGTTCCATGTCGGCTTCTTCGACGATCGCCTGGCGATGCCGGACCGTTTCGGCGGCGATCACGCCCACACGGTCGCCAACGGAATCCGATGCGTGAAGATGGACCCGATCACCATCCTCACCGTGATGGGCATGGCGACGGAACGGCTGGGTCTCGGTTCGACCTGCTCCACCACCTATTTCGAGCCGTTCCACGTCGCGCGCGTGTTCCAGACGTTGGACCTGATGACCAACGGCCGCGCGGCATGGAACATCGTCACCTCGATGAACGACGGCGAGGCGCTGAACATGGGCCACGCCGCGCACGGCGAGCACGACCAGCGCTACGACCGCGCCGACGAATTCCTGGAAGTTGTTGTCGGCCACTGGGATTCCTGGGACGATGACGCGATCGTGCTGGACAAGCGCAGCGGCCTGTTCGCGCATCCCGACAATGTGCGCCGGCTGGATCATGCCGGCGAATTCTTCCGCTCGCGCGGGCCGTTCACCGTGCCGCGGTCGGCGCAGGGCCATCCGGTGCTGATCCAGGCCGGGCAAAGCGGCCGCGGGCGCCGTTTCGCGGCGCGCTGGGCGGAGCTGGTGTTTGTCAACTACCACTCGCTGGAGCAGGCCAAGGCGGACTACGCCGCGTTCAAGCAACAGATCGCCGAGGCGGGCCGCGATCCGGAGAAGGTCGTTGTTGCCGCTGGCGTCTATACGGTGGTGGCCGAGACGCGCACCGAAGCGGAAGACAAGGTGGCGCTGATCGACAGTCTGCCCAAGGAGATCGATCAGTTGTCCTTGCTGTGCGAGGTGTTGAACGTCGATCTGTCGCAGAAGCCGCTCGACGAGCCGTGGACCGAAGAGGAGATCCAGACCTGGACCGGCGCGCAAGGGCTGCGCGATCGGGTCTATCGCGTGCTTGGCAAGCGCAATCCCACCACCCGCGACTTCATGGAGGTCAGCCATCGCGGCACGTTCCGCGACCATCCACGCTTCGTCGGCAGTCCGAAAGACGTCGCGGACGGCATGGAGGAATGGTTCGCCACCCGCGCCTGCGACGGCTACGTGATCGCTTCCTCGCACGTGCCGGGCGGCTATGAAGAGTTCGTCCGTCACGTTGTCCCCGAACTGCAACGCCGCGGGGTTCTTCACAATGACTACCGAGGCACCACATTGCGCGAGAACCTTGGTCTCGAACGTCCACGCATCGGCGCGTGGCGCGAGGTTCGCAACTGACGAGGGAGAGAGTCATGAAGCTGATGTACTCGCCGGGCGCCTGCTCGATCGGCATCCATGTGCTGTTGGAGGAGATCGGCAAGCCGTACGAGGCGCAACTGGTCAATCTGCGCGAGGGTGGGCAGTTCAAGCCGGAGTTCACTTCGGTCAATCCGAAGTCGAAAGTTCCGACGCTGGTGCGCGACGACGGCTCGGTGCTGACCGAGTATCCAGCCATCGCTTATTGGCTGGCACGCACCAATCCGGACAAGAAGCTGCTGCCGGATGATGTCGATGCGCAGACGCGCGTGCTGGAGGCGTTGGACTATGCGGTGAGCACGGTTCACATGCAAGGGTTCCAGCGGCTATTCCGGGCGGCCAACTACACGCCAAATCCGGCTGATGAGGACAAGGTGAAGGAGCGCGGCAAGGAGCTGGTGGAAAAGGGCTTCGCCGTGCTGGACAAGGCGCTGGACGGCAAGGACTACCTGGCCGGGTCGTTCTCGATCGCTGACTCGGCGCTGTTCTATGTCGAGTTCTGGGGCGGCAAGCGCATGAACATGAAGCTGCCGCCGAACTGCGAGGCGCATCTCAATCGCATGTTGGCACGGCCCGCGGTGCAGCGCGTGCTGCAGCAGGAAGGCCTGAACTGAGGTGCATGGGGCGTTCCAGGAGGCCACGCTAGCGCCGATCCCGTTCTGGTTCCTCCGGCATGGCGAGACCGACTGGAACGCCCAGGGCATTTCGCAGGGCAACGTCGATATTCCGTTGAACGCGACCAGCGTGGCGCAGGCGCGCGCGGCGGCGGAGGCGCTGCGCAACCGTGGCATCGCGACGATTGTTGCGTCTCCGTTGTCGCGTGCACGCGTCACGGCGGAGTTCGTCGGCGAGGCACTGGGGCTGCCGGTTGCACTTGATCCTGACCTGCGCGAGGTGTCGTTCGGCGTGCAGGAAGGCCAGGCAATGAGCGGCTGGTTTGCCGATTGGATGAGCGGCCGGTCCACCCCGGAGGGTGCGGAGACGTTCGCCACGCTGCGCCGTCGCGCGGTGGCGGCGGTCAATCGTGCAACCGCGCAGCCGCCAGCGGTGCTGGTGGTGTCGCACGGCGCATTGTTCCGCTCGTTGCGCGCGGCGATGGGGATCGAACCGAACATGCGGACTCAGAACGCGGTGCCGATCTTCTGCGAACCGCCGCGGCCTGGCGAAGCGGCATGGATGTTGCAGCCGATGGTGTAACGGTCGTACGCTGAATGATGGGTTTCGCTGCGCTCTACCCATCCTACGGCCGACGGTGGCGATCGATGTCCTGCGTAGGATGGGTAGAGCGCAGCGAAACCCATCACCGTCCGCGCAAGCGATCAAGTCCCCAGATAGAACTGCCGGATCAACTCATTATTGTTGAGTTCCGCGGCAGAATTCCCGGCAAACTCGATCCGTCCGTGCACGATGACATACCCGCGATCGGCGATCCGGATCGCCTGGGTGAAATTCTGCTCCGCCATCAGCACAGTAAGCTGATACCCCTCCTTCAGCTCCTTGATCTTGTCGATCGTGCGCGCCACCAGCAACGGCGCCAGCCCCACCGAGGGTTCGTCGATCAGCAGAATCCGCGGTGCCGACATCAACGCCCGGGCCAATGCCAGCATCTGTTGCTCGCCGCCGCTCATGCTGCCTGCCAATTGCCGGTTGCGCTCCTTCAGCCGCGGAAACGTCTCGAAGCAGAACTCCAGATTGCGCGCGATCACGGCGCGCGCCTTGCGACGGAACGCGCCAAGCAACAGGTTCTCCATCACCGACAGTTTTGGAAACAGCCTGCGGCCTTCGGGCACGAATGCAATGCCCAGCTCCACGATCGACTCTGTGGACCGCCCGATCAATTCGTGCCGGGCGCCGTCGATGTCGACGACGATGCTGCCGGCGGACGGCCGCACGATGCCCATCACGCATTTCAGCAGCGTGCTCTTGCCGTTGCCGTTGGTGCCGAGCAGGGTCACCGTCTCGCCGGCCGCCACCGTCAGCGACACGTCGTGCAGCACGCGCACCGCGCCGTAGCCGGCATCGATGCCGGTGATGGCGAGGCTACTCGCCAAGATACGCCCGCACGACATCGGGGTCGCGCACCACGTCGGCCGGATCGCCATCGGCAATCTTGCGGCCGGCGACCAGCACGACCAGCCGCTGCGAGAAGTGCATCACCGCGCGCATGATGTGCTCGATCAGGATAACGGTGACACCCTGCTCGTTCAGCCGGATCAGCAGCGCGAGGATGTCGTCCACCTCGCCGTGCGACAGGCCGGCCATTGCCTCGTCGGCGATCAGCAGGCGCGGTGCCGTCGCCATCGCGCGCGCCAGTTCCAGCTTGCGCATTTCGATCTGCGTAAGGTCTCGCGGCAGATGCGTGGCCTTGTCGGCCAGCCCGACCATCTGCAGCAGCTCCGTACAGCGCTCGTCGAGCGCACGCGCATCGAGTGCCTGGCCATGGCGGGTGTTCACGGTATAGAGCAGAGGAACGCGCAGGTTCTCGGCCAGCGACAGCGTATTGAACGGGCGCGGCAACTGGAAGCTGCGCGCCAGGCCCAGCCGTGTGCGTTCATGCGCGGACAGGCCGTCGAGCGTTTGTCCGACGAAGCGGACGCTGCCCATCTCGTGGCGCAGCGTGCCGCACATACAGTTCACCAGCGTGCTCTTGCCGGAGCCGTTCGGGCCGATCAGGCCGACGCGTTCACCGTCGCGCACGGCGAGTTCGATCGCCTCCAATGCGACGAAGCCGCCGAAGCGCTTGCCGAGGTTGGTGACTTCGAGCAGTGCCTCGCTGGTCACGCCGGTGACCTAGCAAACCAGGTTTGACACAGAGTTTCACAGAGTTGGCACAGAGTTGCACAGAGAAGCATTGAATGCGCTTCGCGCGAAGCGCGATACTTTTCCTCTGTGAAACTCTGTGCCAACTCTGTGAAATTCTGTGTCAAATCTTGCTTCCTATCGGTTATGCTCGTGCCCGCCCGCGCCCGAACCGCAGCAGCCCCAGGATGCCGTTCGGCGCTACAATTACAAACCCCACCAGCATCAGCCCGACGATCAGCAGATTGAGCGCCGACGATATCGTCACTGTCGCAACCTGCTGCAGAGTCCCTAGCAGAACCGCGCCGATCACCGGCCCCAGCCAGCTCGACGTGCCGCCCACCAGCGGCATCGCCACACCGTTCACCGCATAGGCCAGGCTGAACCCCGACGTGGGATCCAGGTACGTAACGTAATACGGCAGCGGTGCACCGGCCATACCCATGAACGCGCCGGACAAGGTCGTGGCCAGCAGCTTCAGCCGCAGCGTCGGAACGCCCGATGCCTCGGCCGCCACCTCGTCATCGCGGATGGTGGCGAAGCCGTAGCCCAGCCGCGAACGCTCGATCCCACGCGCTGCCGCAAGCACAATCACCACCAGCGCCAGCATCACCAGGAACAGGTATTGGATATAGTCGATGCCGAACAACCACGCTTGCGCCGGGCGCACGATATAGGCGCCGCGCGCGCCGCCGACGAAATCCCAGTTGGTGATCAGCGTCTGCGCCACCACCGCCATCGCCAACGTCGCGATCGAGAAGAACGCGCCGCGCAGGCGCAGCGTCAGATAGCCGGTGCCGAGGCCCACGATGCCGGAGACGATGCCGCCAATCGGCATCATGAGCGGCAACGGCAGCGATGTGAGCTTGTGCAACACCACCGTCGTGTAGGCGCCCAGTGCGAAGAACGCCGCGGTGCCGAAATTCACATAACCGGTGTAGCCGCCCAGGATATTCCACGCCGTCGCCAGCGCGATGTATTGCAGCACCACGTAGCCGGCGAAGAACACGTAGGCGTTGCCGATCAGCCGCGCCGCGCCGAACACCGCGGCAGCCGCGATCAGCAGCGCGAGAACAAACTTCGTTCCGCTCACGCGCTACCGGCCGAAGATGCCGGCGGGGCGCACCGCCAGGGTGACCAACAGGAAGCCGAACGCCACCGCGGGCGACCAGGATGGGCCGTAGAACGTCGAAGTCAGGCTCTCGACAATTCCCAACGCCATCGCCGCCACCAGCGTGCCGGCGAAGCTCCCCATGCCGCCCAGCACGCAGATCGCGAATACGCGGCCGATATAGTCGCGACCGATCGACGGCTCGACCGGCTGGATCACGATCAGCACCGCTCCGGCCAGCGACGTGGTGGCGATCGACAGCGCGAAGGCAACGCGCTTGATGCGCGTCGGGTCCGCCGCCATCAGGCGCAGCGCCAACGGGTCCTGCGCCACCGCGAGAATCGCGCGGCCCAGGAACGAGTGGGACATGAACAATTGCAGCCCGCTTACCATGACCAGCGCGACCATGAATGGCACCAGCAGCCGCAGCGGCAGATCGACGATGCCGAGATGCAGGCTGGGGCCGATATACGGCGCCTCGACCAGCCGATAGTCCACGCCGAATACCAGCACGAGCGTGACCTCGGTGATGAACAGCAGGCCGAAGAAGAAGGCCAGGCCGCGCAGCGCCTCGTCACCGCGTCGCTCGAACGCGACATAGTAGACCTGGTATACCGCCGCGCCGAGAGCATAGAACGCCGGCAACGCGATCACCGCCGCCAGGATCGGATCGATCCCCCAGGTCGTATTGGCGATATAGGCGATGTAGGAACCGAGAATGATGAAGGCCGGATGGGCGATGTTGACGATATCCAGCATGCCGAACGAGATCGTCACGCCGATCGTGACCGCGGCATAGAAGCCGCCCAGCAACAGCCCGGACACCACGGCGTTGCCGAGGAGATCGAAGGACATTTCCATGATGCCGGCTAGTCTGGCCAACGCGCCGAGTCTTGGCTAGCAGGCGGCCGGCCCGCCCTTGATGGTCAGGGCAGGCCGGCAGCCTGACCCCGGTTCAGCGGATAAAGCCTTCCAGCTCGTTCTTCGCCCACGCAATTACTTCCTTGTTGGACTGGCCGGAGTACACCTTGGCCAGCATCGTCGGATGAACGGCACGGGCGTACATCTGCGCCGCGATATCCGGCGGCGCCGGATACGCGGTGATGTTCTCATGTGCGTCGTGCCAGGGCCGCATCGGATAATTGTACACCGTGCCCTTCGGCGGCTCGACCTCGGACCAGATCTCGAAGTCCGACATGCTGATCAGCGGCGGCAGGTCATAGCCGTCGGCAGCGGTGTCGCGCTCCTGCACCTGCGGACGTTCCTGCAGGAACTGCGCCAGCTCCTTCGCCGCCGTCTTGTTCTGGCCGAACGCCCAGACGCCGAAGAAGCAATAATTGTACGGGTTGAAGCGTCCTTTCGGGCCCGCCGGACACGGGAAGGTCCAGCAATCCTCGGCGACCTTCGGCGCGTCGCGCTTGGCCACCGCCCAGGCCGAGGGCGGGTTCATGATCAATGCGCTCCTGCCGGAGATCAGCGCCCGGTTGTTCGATGCATCGTCGTAGCTCACGGTATCACTCGGCAGGAACGGGCCGAGCTTGCGCGCATAATCGAGCACCTGATTGACTGCGTCGGAATCGACGGTGATCTCGCCCTTGGCGTTCACCAGTTCGGCGCCGAACGCCGAGTAGATGATGCCGGTGTTGTTGATCGAGTCACCCGTCTGCCCCAGCCCAAGGCCGAATGCGAACCCCGCCTTCTGGCATGCCTCGGCCGCCTTCAGGAACGTATCGTAAGTCCAGTTGGCCGCGGCCTTCGGATCCGACTTGTGGGCCGGGTACATCTCCACGATGTCGATGCCGGCGTGCTGCTTCAACAGGCTGATCCGCGCGCAGCAGTTCAGGTTCAGCGTGCCGGTGCTGGACGGCAGCGCCAGCCAGTGTCCCTTGATTTTCGACAGATACTCGTGGATCGGACTGTACTGACCGTATTGCGCGGTCATCGCCTTCACCACGTCATCCATCGGTTCAAGCTGATCGGCGTAGGTGTTTACATCCCAATTGTAGAACGGCAGGAAGTCATGGCCGGTTTTCGCCTGCGCCTCCGCGGCCTGGGTGATCGCGATCTTGCCACCGTTCGAGGTGATGAAATCGAGTGTCACATCCACCTTGTTCTTATCGGCCCAGGCGGCGACCTGCTTCTTCATCATGTCGTTGGCCGGCGGTACCCAGTGGTCCCAGAAGCCGACCGTCAGCTTGCCGGCGGCACCGGCGGTGCGGATATGCACCAGCGGCAAAGCCGCGGCCGCGGCTCCCAACTGCAAGGCGTTGCGACGCGTCACGTGGCGCGATTTGTTCATGGCGTAGACTCCCTGTGCTGCCACGGCGAGCACCGTGGCTGTCTTCGTTCGTTTTCGGTTTGCACGGGCCGAAACCCGGGCCTGGGCCACCTGCGACGGCTCGGTCCGACGGCTGGCCGGCAGATCCGCCACAACAGTGTAGACAAATTATTGCCGCAAACCCAGCTGCGCGCGAGGACTTTCTGCGCGCCGTCAGATTGACGCCCGGCGTTCCGACTCCATAAGCTGCGCGCCGGGTAGCGCTTCATACGCAAGATCAGAACGAGGGGACGCAAATGCTGCGAAATGGACTGGCCCGCCTGGTGCGCGGGCTTGTGGCCGGTGTGTTGCTGCTGGCCGCGGCGGCGACCGCGCAGGCGGACGATGCCAAAAAGACGCTGAAGATCGGTGTGATCTACGACCTGACCGGCCCGTTCGCGGGTGGTGGATCGGAGCTGCACTACCTCGGCGCGAAGACCATGATCGACTGGTTCATCTCGAAGGGCCCGATCGAGGGCTACAAGATCGAGGCAGTCTACGCGGACGCCCAGAGCAAGCCCGATGTCGCGATCAACGAAGCGGTTCGCCTGATCGAGCAGGAGAAGGTGGACATGCTGCTGGGCTTCTACTCCTCAGCCGAGTGCGTGCCGGCAGCAGCGCGCATCGAGGAGTTCAAGAAGTTCATGTGGATCACCACCTGCATCGCCTCGCCGGTGCTGAAGGACCGCCACCTGAAGTACGTGTTCCGCCCGCAGCCCTTTGGCCAGCAATGGGGTCTTACCGCCGCCGATATGGTGACCAACAACGCGCAGGCGCTGGTCGGCAAGGATCCGAAGGACACGCGCGTCGCCATCATCCACGAGGATGGCCCCTACGGTGTCGATGTCGCCAAGGGCAACGAGGATGGCTCCAAGAAGGGTGGCCTGAACATCGTGCTCAACGAAGGGTACTCGGCCACCGCGCCTGATCTGTCGTCGCTGGTCACCAAGCTGAAGCGGGCGCGGCCCGACGTGATCTTCCACACCGGCTACAATCCGGACATCAGCCTGTTCCTGCGCCAGGCCCGCGAACTCGGCCTGCGCTTCAGCGTGCTGATCGGCCAGGGCGCCGGCTACACGGATTACACCCGCATCAAGCAGGCGGTCGGCACCGACGCGAACTATTTCTTCGATGTCGATCCGATCTCGATCTGGGAGACCAACCCGGAGGCCCTGAAGCCGGAACTGCCCCCGATCATCAAGATGATCGGCGATGCCTACATGAAGGCGAAGCCGGACACGATCATCAAGTCGCCGCACCTCGGCATGGCGGCATCGAACACCTACCTGTTCCTGTCCGACGTGCTGCCGCGCGCGATCAAGAAGTACGGCGGCGTCAACGCCGATGCGCTGGCCCAGGCGGCACGTGATACCGATGTGCCCGACGGTGGCACCATGCTGGGCTTCGGCGTCAAGTTCGAGGGCGTGGACGAGGACATGGCGGGGCAGAACACCCGCGCCTTCCCGGTGGTGATCCAGTACGTCGACGACAAGAGCTACGTGGTGTGGCCGAAGGCGTTCCAGCAGCGCCCGCCGGCGAAGCTGCCGGCCAGCTCACCCTACGCCGCGCAGTGATGTCGTGCTGGAGGTCGCCGGCCTGATCAAGCGCTTCGGCGGCTTCACCGCCGTCAGCAACGTGTCGTTCAAGGTCGATCAGGGCGAGATCCTCGGCCTGATCGGCCCGAACGGCTCGGGCAAGAGCACGATCTTCAACATGCTGTCGGGCACGTTCGCACCCACCGCGGGCTCGATCCGTTTCGACGGTCGCGAGATCGCCGGCATGCCGCCGCATCGCATCATCCATCGCGGCATCGGCCGGACATTCCAGATCCCGCGGCCGTTCCGGCGGCTTTCGATCTTCGAGAACGTGGTGCTGGCGGGGTTCTACGGCAGCGACGGAACCACGAAGGCCGGTGCGCACGCCGCGGCGGAACGGGCGCTGGCCATGGTGGGTCTGTCGACCGAGCCCGCGGCACCGGTGAGCGGGCTTGGCGCGGCAGGGCTGAAGAAATTGGAGCTGGCGAAGGCGCTCGCGACGGAGCCGAAGCTGCTGCTGGCGGATGAAAGCCTGGGCGGGCTGGACGAGGCCGAGATGGAGCAGGCGGCGGAGATGCTGCGCAACATCCGACGCGAACTCGGCATCACCATCATCTGGGTCGAGCACATCATGGGCGTGTTGATGCGCGTGGTGGATCGCGTGATGGTGCTCGACCACGGCGAAAAGATCGCCGAGGGCCTGCCGCACGAAGTGGCGGCGGATCCGCGGGTGATCGAGGTGTACCTCGGCACCGACGCCGCCGCGACGCAGGCGTACGCGGCGGAACGGGTGTAGATGCTGCAACTCCGTTCGATCGACGCCGGCTACGGCAGCTTCCAGGCGCTGTTCGACATCTCGCTCGAAGTGAACGCCGGCGAGGCCGTCGCGGTGATCGGCCCCAACGGTGCCGGCAAGACCACGCTCATGCGCGTCATCTCCGGCCTGATCCGACCGATGCGCGGCAGCATGATCATGGAAGGTGCCGACCTCGCCGCCACGCCGCCGCACCGCATCGTCGAGCTCGGCATCGCGCACGTGCCCGAGAACCGCCGCCTGTTCCCGCGCATGACGGTTGAAGACAACCTTCGCATGGGCGGCTTCATCCCCGCGGCGCGGCCGAAATTCCGCGAACGCCTCGACTTCGTCTATCAGCTCTTCCCACGGCTGCGCGAACGCCGCACGCAGTTCGCCGGCACGCTGTCCGGCGGCGAACAGCAGATGTGCGCGATCGGCCGGGCGCTGATGTCGGAACCGCGACTGCTGCTGCTCGACGAACCGTCCGCCGGCCTCGCACCGGTGATCGTGCAACAGGTGTTCGGCCTGGTGGAACGCATCCGCGCCAGCGGCCTCACCGTGCTGATCGTCGAACAGAATGTCCGCCAGGTGCTGCGTGTCGTGGATCGCGCCTACCTGCTGGAAGCCGGCACGCTGCGCGCCTCGGGTGCCGCCGGCGAATTGCTGCAGAGCGAAACGATCCGCGAAGCCTATCTCGGAGTCTGACGCGTGTTCGACATCTTCGACATCTACCTGCTGGAGGCGCTGATCAACGGCGTGTTGCTGGGCGGCGTGCTGGCCCTGCTGGCACTCGGGCTGAACCTGATCTTCGGCGTGATCGACGTGGTGTGGATCTGCTACGCCGAGCTGATCATGCTGGGCATGTACGGCATGTTCTTCCTGTTCAAGATCTATCACTTCCCTTTCCTGCTCGCCGCGGTGATCTGCATCGCCGGCGTCGGCGTGCTCGGCGTGGTGCTGCACCTGCTGGTGATCGCGCCGCTGCTGGGTGCGGCGCCGATCAACCAGTTGCTCGCCACCGGCGGCGTGCTGTTCTTCCTGCAAAGCGCCGCCACCGTCATGTTCGGCATCGACTTCCGCAACCTTGGCATCCGCCTGCCGGTGCTGGAGGTGCACGACATGTTCATCAGCTACGCGCGCCTGCTGGCGTTCGGTGCGGCACTGGCCGGCATGGTGGTGCTGTACTTGTTCCTCTCCCGCACCTATACCGGCACGGCGATCCGCGCCATCGCGCAGGACCGGCAGATCATGCCGCTGATGGGCGTCGATGCGCGGCGTATCTACATCATCACCTCGGCGATCGGCGGCGCGCTGGCCGGCCTGGCCGCGACGTTGCTGGTGCTGCAATACGACGTTCACCCGTTCATCGGCCTGACCTTCGGACCGACCACCTTCATGATCTGCGTGCTGGGTGGGCTGGGGAACATGGTCGGCGGCTTCGTCGCGTCGTTCGTGTTCGCCGAGATCATCTCAGTGGGCGGGCTCTATCTCGACCTGGAATGGGGCTATGTGTTCGCCTTCGGCTTCTTCATCGCCATGATGTTCGCTAAGCCGCAAGGCCTGCTGGCACGCCGGGCATGAGCCGCATCCTGCCCTGGGTGGCGGGCGCCGCGCTCATCGCCCTGCCGTTCGTGTACCGCGAACCGTATCCGATGCATCTGCTGATCGTCGTGCTGATCTGGTCGTCGATGTACACGTCCTGGTCGGTGATGGGCCGGTTCGGCCTGGTGTCGCTCGGCCATGGCGGGTTCATGGGGATCGGCGCCTATACCACCGCGCTGCTTTGGAACAATTTCGGACTAACCCCCTGGCTTGGCATCCCCGTCGCCATGCTGGTCGTCGCCATCGTCGCGCTGGTCATCGCCTGGCCCTGCTTCCGCTTCCGCATCATCGGCCACTACTTCGCGCTGGTGACGCTGGCATTGAGTGCCATCGTGCTACAGGTCATCATCGCGTCGCGCGATATCACCGGCGGTTCGCTCGGCTACACCCCGCAGCGCTACAACGGCGGCAGTTCGATCTTCGCACTGCAATTCACCGACAAGGTGACGTGGTACCTGATCGCACTCGGCGTATGGGCCATGGCGCTGTTCATCCGCTACCGGGTCGAGCGCAGCATGCTGCGCTACGCGCTGGAGGCGATCGCCGAAGACGAGGACGCGGCGGCCGCGGCAGGCGTGCACGTGACGTGGGAGAAGCTGAAGATCACGCTGATCAGCGCGGCGATGACCGGGTTCGCCGGGGCGCTGTATTGCCAGTATCAGATGTTCATCTCGCCCGATACGGTGAGCGGCATCTCGGTGTCGCTGCAGATGGTGTTCGCGGCGGTGGTCGGCGGGATCTATGTGCTGCTCGGCCCAACGGTGGGGGCATTCATCACCATCCTGCTGGCGGAATTTTTGCGCATCGGCTTCGGCACCGGCGCGGTCGGGTGGGACAATATCATCTACGGCAGCCTGCTGGTGCTGTTTATCATCTTCCTGCCGCAGGGGCTGGTCGGCACGCTACAGGCCAAGTTCGTGCGCGCCGCGTGACGGGTGACCTGGCATGTCGCGACCTTCAGCCGACATGTGAGTCAGTTCATAGCATCTGCTCTGGACCTATGGCACCGTGACTGCGTGCCCGCGTTTTCCAGGCGACGATGCGCCGATCTCGGTCGCAAATCATCTTGTCGCTGGCGTACGTCGAGCCACACAGGAGGAGTAACGGTCATGTCAGCAGCCACCTTCGTGCAGCCGACCATCTGGATACTGTCCGGCGGCGGCATCCACGTGCGCTACACCACCGCGGGGCCGAACTTCCATTACCAGCGCGGTCCGGTGTCCCTCGATTTTTCTGGTTCGCAAGTCCGCGCTGTCGACGTCCCGGATGTCGGAACTCTGGTCAGCGTCACGATCGCCCTGACCGTCGACAGCGGTTCGACCAGCTTCACCGTGTTGCTACCTCGGGTCAACCTGCCCCCACCGCCGGCGCTACCCGCCATGGTGCCGGTCGTCACCGATGGGGTCACGACGCACCATCATCTTTCGCTGGTTCCCGCATTCCAGCACGGGCAACAGGACTTCTACACCGTGACCAGGCTGCGTGGCACGGCGGCTTGATCCGCACTTGCTCGACCAGTCGGGGGCCGCTTACGCGGCCTCCAGCGCCTGTTTCGCCGCAGTTTCGCGCACGTTCGGCGCGGCGATAACCGCGTTCGCCGGCGCGGTGTATTGCCAGTGCCAGAGCCATGGCGCGCTCGTGACGCCGCTCTAGCTCCGACATTGCTGCCCGTTGGTGCGCTGGCTCTATCGGATGCTACTCGCAGCCGGTTTATCTTCGCGAGGATGACGTCGGACCGCCTGGTCCTCGGCACAGATTTATGATTAGCCCGTCTTCGCGGATTGGGGGTTTTTGCCGACGCCGGCCGGTTGTCGAACAACGGGTTATCCGGAAAGGCCGCCCCGAATGGCCCTTGCAGCCCGACGCGGACCGGGGCTGCGTGACGGGCCGACGCAAGTATCTGGATTAGCGATCTATTTCTGGTGCCTTGGCATGTTGTCGCGCAGGATCTGGTTGATGCGCGTCTGCCAGCCCCGCCCTTCCCGGCGGTATGCTTCCAGCACATCCGGATCGATGCGAAGCGTCTGGTTCACCTTGCGGTCTTCCTTTGGCGGACGGCCGGGACCGCGGCGCAGCAACTCCTTCGCCGCCTTGGTGCCAATCAGCTCCGGCAGCATGTCACGGGCAGGCCGCGCCTTGCGTAGCTCCGCCCTTGTCAGTTCGGGGTTGTCGTCGTCAGGGCGTTCGGCGGGATCGACCTTTTTCAGCTTCATACAGGTTTGTCTCCTTCTGGCTCGCCCTTCGCAGGCTGATAACACGCACATCCTCTCCGCGCGGTGTAATGACGGCGATATGCAGGCGCCCATCGAGCAACGCGAATACCCGAACTCGCCTTTCGCCATAGTCGCGGCGGTTGTCGTCGACGAGTAACGCCTCGCTCCAACCAAACTCCGCCACGCGTTCGGAGGAGAGGCCACGGGTTGCGATATTCGTTGCGTTCTTCGCCGGGTCGAATGTGATGGCCACTTGTTTAATGCTACAGCGGAAATTATCCGCCGTCAAGGTATGGCGCGCAACCTGCCACCACCGCGGGAGGCACATCAACGTTGGCGGCCGTCGCCGCCCGCGCTAGCATGACCCAAAGTGAAGGAGGAACCGATGCTCGGCAGGCGGATGTTCGCGTCGTGCGTGATCTGCGCGGCGATGGGATTAGTGGCGGACGACGCCTCGGCGCAGGCGCCGACGGGGCTGCGGCGGACGATCCTGTCCAGACACGATGGACCGACCGACGGCTACGAGACGCTGGAAGTGCTCGCCGAGATCGATCCGAACTTCGTCGTCGACTGGCACATCCATCCGGGAACCGAGGCAGGCTACGCGCTGGAAGGTGGCGGCGAGCTGCGCGTGAAGGGCGAGGCGACACAGACCACCAAGCCCGGATCGACCTGGGTGATCGCGCCGGTCACGCCGCACACGCTGCACAACGGCGGCCAGACGACGAAGCTGGCGCTCACCTACACGGTGGAGAAGGGCAAGCCGCTGGCCACGCCGGTGCCGGCGCCCGCGTAGCGGGTTTTCGTGTTGGGCTGACCCCTCTAAGGGCCCGCCAAAGAGTAATCGCTTCAACTGGCGCAGGGGCGGCACCCCCTATCGTCATGGCCGGCGAAGCATGCCCCGGCGTAGGCCGGGGGCTGGCCATCGACGTCTTCCCTTGATGCAGTCAGCAATGACGTGGGTTGGGCGCGAACGCCCCCAACGAGGCCGGGTACCGCCATGACGATGAAGCATGAGCCGCGGCTGGAACCGATTCACTTGTTTCGCGACGAGCCCTTAGTAGGTTTCCCGACTTTCGCCGCAGTCCTCGGCGTGCCGCATTCCTTGACCCTGCGTTGTCAATGGGTTGCGCTTCCCGCAAGATATGACCGAAAATGAACCGCCAAACCGTCGCCTTGGCTATGCCCGCGTGAGCACCTACGGGCAGACCCTTGACGCGCAGCTTGACCAGCTACGCAAGGCGGGATGCACGAAGATTTTCCGCGAGAAGGTGACGGGCGCGCGGGCCGACCGGCGCGAACTGCTCAAGCTGCTCAAGGCCGTTGCCCCCGGTGACGTGGTGACGGTCACGCGCATCGACCGGCTGGCGCGCTCGACCTTCGACCTGTTCGCCATCGTCAAGCAGATCGTGGACGCCAAGGGACAATTCCGGTCACTGGCGGAGCCGTGGGCCGACACCGCCACCAGCACCGGGCGATTGATGATTGCCGTTCTCGGCGGGCTGGCAGACGTGGAGCGCGATCTTATCCGCACCCGCACCGCCGAAGGTCGCAGCAGGGCGACGGCGCGAGGGCAGCACATGGGCCGACCGCCGAAGCTCACGCCGCAACAGCAGAAGGAAGCACGGCGGCGGCGGGCGCAGGGCGAAACACTCAAGGAACTGGCAAAGAGCTATACCCCGACTCTGCGGAAATCCGGCAACCCCCCCTTGCCAATCGCGGTTGAGACGATTCTGCTTCACCCATGATCCGCCCTGGGTTCCTGGATA